>ENA-UOWE01005486-UOWE01005486.1-activated-sludge-metagenome-genome-assembly--contig:-NODE-5486-length-11572-cov-4.318920_pt1 | contig 11572 bp, 11 predicted proteins | sample MGYA00249841_ERZ761562 | MGnify/ENA primary metagenome ERZ761562 (study PRJEB28883, sample SAMN05720200) | activated sludge metagenome | isolation source: Anaerobic digester | place: Japan... | reverse complement strand
GTCTGGCAATTGCTGGCCTCTGTGCTGATGGGCACCGGCATCGTGGTCATGCACTACAGCGGCATGGCGGCCATGCAAATGTCCCCGCCCATTGCTTATGACCCCACACTTTTCGCGGTGTCAGTGCTCATTGCGGTGGTTGCCAGTTGGGCGGCGTTGGCCCTGGTCTTCCGCGAACGTGGGGATTCAGGCATATCGCTGGCGCACCGACTGTCCAGTGCGGTGGCCATGGGCATGGCGATTGCGGGCATGCATTACACGGGAATGGCGGCGGCGCGTTTTGAACCTGGCTCGGTCTGCATGGTTGCGACCACCGGTCTGAGCGGCAGTTCCATCGCGCTGTTTGCCGGGTTGTCCGTTGTACTGGTTTTGGTGGCTTCCCTTGCCCTGACCTTCTTCGACGAGGTGGTGGGTGAAAATAATTTTTACAAGGCTTTGCTGGCTGCACAGTCGGCCGCTGGCGAAGGCGTGGTTTTATTGGAGCGGGGCAGGGTGGTGTACGCCAATCCGGCCATAGAATTGCTCAGCGGTTATACCGAGAGCGAACTCAAGGCGCTGTCGTCCTGGGACCTCTGGATTGCAATGGATCGCCAGCACACGGTGCCCGATACGTCGGGCGACGCACTGTTGCAAACCCATGGCCGCACCGAAGTGGCCCTGAAGACACGCCTTGGGGCCGTCGTCCCCTGTGAAGTCGTGGTGTCGAGTTTTCGACATGTGCAGTCAACCCGGTATCTGCTGGTCTGTATTGATATATCGGAGCGCAAGGCCTCGCAGGAGGCCCTGCTGGCGCTGAATGCAACCCTGGAGCAGCGCGTGGACGCGCGGACCCGCGAGTTGCGTAGCACCATGGTCCAGCTGCAGACGGCCCAATCAGAGCTCATTCAGGCGGAAAAAATGGCCTCCCTGGGCGCACTGGTCGCGGGCATATCGCATGAGCTCAACACCCCCATCGGAAACAGCCTCACCGTGGCCAGCACCATGCAGGAGCAGGCGCAATCGTTGCGGCAGGTTATCGACAACGGGCTCACGCGCTCCCGGTTGGCGGCCTTCACCAAGGCCATGGAGGAGGGTGCCGACATTCTGGTTCGTTCGCTGCAAACCGCGGCGCGCCTGGTGATCAGCTTCAAACAAGTTGCGGTGGACCAGGCCAGCGTCAACCGTCGCCGTTTTGAGCTTCACGCCACGGTGCTGGATTCCCTCACCATGCTGGGGCCCATGCTGCGCAAGACGTCGCATACGGTCGATTGCCAGATTCCCGCGGGTATCTGGATGGACAGTTACCCAGGCCCCCTGGGCCAGGTGCTCACCAACCTGATAACCAATGTATTGGTACATGGCTTTGACGGGCGTGAACGGGGCCAATTGAAGGTTGGCGCGCGTCTCGTTGACCAGACCCATGTCGAGATCACGGTGCAGGATGATGGAGTTGGTATTGATGCAGAAAACCTTTCCAGGGTTTTCGACCCGTTCTTCACCACCAAGCTTGGCAGAGGGGGCAGCGGGCTGGGTTTGAATATTGTTTACAACCTGGTAACGACCCACCTTGGCGGGCGCATCAAGGTTGACAGTGCCCCGGGGCATGGAGCCTGTTTCACTGTGCTCTTGCCGCTATGCCTCCCGGACTCCCATTGAATTTCACACAGGAATAACGACATGCTACTGACCCAAGACCAGGAAATGGTGCGCGACGCAGTGCGCAACTTTGCCCAGACTGAACTTTGGCCCCACGCTGCCCAATGGGACAAGGAACACACGTTTCCGAAGGCAGTGCACCAGGGGCTGGCGGCACTGGGTGCCTACGGCATCTGCGTGCCCGAAGAACTTGGTGGCGCCGGGCTGGACTACCTGACGCTGGCGCTGGTGCTGGAAGAAATTGCCGCTGGCGACGGCGGCACCAGCACCGTGATCAGTGTGACCAACTGCCCGGTCAACGCCATCCTGATGAAGTTTGGCAACGCCGCGCAAAAGAAGCAGTGGCTGGAGCCGCTGGCGCAAGGCCAGATGCTGGGCGCGTTTTGCCTGACCGAGCCGCATGTGGGCAGCGATGCTTCCAGCCTGCGGACGACAGCGGTGCGCGAAGGGGATGAATACGTTATCAACGGCGTCAAGCAGTTCATCACCAGCGGCAAGAACGGCGATGTCGCCATCGTCATTGCCGTCACCGACAAAGGCGCGGGCAAGAAGGGCATGAGCGCCTTTCTGGTGCCCACCAACGCGCCAGGTTATGTGGTGGCGCGCCTGGAAGACAAGCTGGGCCAGCACAGCAGCGACACTGCGCAGATCAACTTTGACAACTGCCGCATCCCTTCTGAGAACCTGATCGGCAAAGAGGGCGAGGGCTACGGCATCGCCCTGGGCGGACTGGAAGGCGGGCGCATCGGCATTGCGGCGCAAAGCGTGGGCATGGCCCGCAGCGCACTCGATGTAGCCATTGCCTATGCCAAAGACCGCCAAAGCTTCGGGCAACCCATCTTCAACCACCAGGCCGTGGGTTTCCGGTTGGCCGAGTGCGCAACGCAGATCGAGGCCGCGCGCCAGCTCATCTGGCACGCTGCCAGCCTGCGCGATGCGGGTCGCCCCTGCCTGAAAGAAGCCGCGATGGCCAAGCTGTTTGCCAGCGAGATGGCCGAGAAGGTCTGCAGCGCCGCCATCCAGACGCTGGGCGGCTACGGCTATGTGAGCGACTTCCCGGTGGAGCGAATCTACCGCGATGTGCGTGTGTGCCAGATTTACGAGGGCACCAGCGACGTGCAGAAGATCATCATCCAGCGGGCCTTGGGTTGAGACCCCTATGGCACATCGGACGCCTGTGGTGTTGCCGGAGGGGGTGAGCGTTTTCGAGCGCGGCTGGCTGTCGAGCAACAGCATCCTGATCCAGGGTGTCAACGGCAACACCCTGATCGACAGCGGCTATTGCACCCATGCGGAGCAAACCCTTGCACTGGTCCAATCCGCGCTACAGGGTGCGACCTTGCACCTGCTGCTCAACACCCATTTGCACAGCGACCATTGCGGTGGCAATGCCGCATTGCAGGCGGCCTACCCCGCATTGCGCACCCTGGTTCCACCGGGGCTGGCTGCACATGTGCGTGCATGGGACCCGCAGGCCCTGACCTACGAGCCCACTGGGCAGAGCTGCCCGCCCTTCCGGCTGGATGACGTGGTGGAGCCGGGAACCGACCTGGTGCTTGGGAATGTCGCCTGGCAGGTGCATGCCGCACCCGGCCACGACACCCACTCCGTCATTCTGTTTGAGCCGGCCAGCCGCACGCTGGTCTCAGCGGATGCCCTCTGGGAGCGCGGCTTTGGCGTGGTCTTTCCGGTACTCGATGGGGACGATGCCTTTGCCGAAGTGGCGGACACGCTGGATGTCATTGAGGCGCTGCAACCCGCACTGGTGATTCCTGGCCATGGCGGGCCGTTCACCGATGTGGCCCAGGCGCTGATCGTCGCGCGCCAGCGGCTGGCCGGCTTTGTCTCCAATCCGCAAAAGCATTTGCAGTACGCGGCCAAGGTGCTGCTCAAGTTCAAGTTGCTGGAGGTGCAATGCATCGAGCGCCAGGCCCTTCTGCAATGGGTGCAGGCAACGCCATATTTCAGGTCCCTGCTCAGCGCGCTGTATGCCAGCCCGAATGTGCCGCAGGCCGTGGAGACGCTGATTGCCGACCTGGTTCGCTCCGGTGCCGCGACGGTGGAGCACAACCTGGTCTGCAACGCCTGAAGCAGTTCTTAAGACTTTCTTAAGGGGGTACACCTAAGCTCGGGCATCGATGGATTCCTGCCCATGCAAACCCCCTTCGCAGCACGCGCTGTGTGAAACGCTCACCCGTATTCTGGGCTGCGACTGGGGGCAGTTTGATGCCTGGTTGTACGGCAATACCCATTGGCGTAACTTCCCAAGAGTCCGCCAGCGGCTGATGGGGCTGCGGGAGCAGCTCACCCGGGTCGTTCAAGCCGACATGCAGCCTCCACCGCTGTGGGAACACCGGGTCAAGGACCAGGTCCGCAAAATGTTCCAGCTGGCCATGCCACTCGACAACGTGCCCGATGCACTGCGGAAATCCATGGCGCAGGCCACCCCCAGCACAGTGTCGCGCCGCAGGGGGAAGCTGGAGCCGGCAAGCATCGCGCGCATCCAGCGCCTGTATCGGCAAATGGTCCACTCCGGACAGAAATACGGTGCGCAGACCAAGCTGGCGCAGCAGTATGGTGTTTCCGTGACCACCATCCGCAAGCTGCTTGCGCGTGATGCCGTGAATTAGTGGTCTGTGGAGGCCTGCAGGTCCAGAACGATGGACCGGGTACTGTGGTCGTCCTGAACCACGGCATCCCGGAACCCGAGCTGGTGAGACAACTCCAGCATCCGGCTGTTTTCGCGCAGCACGGTGGCCACCAGCTGCTGTGTGCCCTGTGCGCGCAGATAGGCAATCAGCTTGTTCATCAGCAGGCTTCCAAGGCCGCCGCCCTTGAGCTCTGAGCGGATGATGATGCCGAACTCTGCGCTGATGTTGTCCGGGTCGGTCATCGCGCGGGCTACCCCCAGGGTCTGGGGTTGCCCATCCGGGCCGGGCGCAATGGCGACAAAAGCCATCTCGCGCGTGTAGTCAATCTGGGTCAGGCGCGCCAGTTCACTGCGCGCCATGGTGCGGCGGCTGTAAAACACCCGCATACGGATGTCCTCGGGGTCCAGGTGCATCAGGAAGTCGGTGTGCAGAGCCTCGTCTTCCGGGCGGATCGGACGCAATTCCAGGCGCTGGCCGTGCCAGGCTATGGTTTCCGACAACTCGGCGGGATAGGGGCGGATCGCAAAATTCAGCGCCCCAGCGGGCTTGGCTGCGCTCAGGCGTACGCGTGCATCCAGTGCGATGGCACCCTCGTGGTTTACCAGCAGGGGATTGATATCGAGCTCGGCCAGCTCAGGAATATCGGTCAGCAACTGCGAGACCGCCAGCAGCACGGAAAGCAGGGCTTCCTCATTGGCCGGGGGCGTGTCGCGCCAGCCTTTGAGCAGTCTGGAAATGCGGGTGCGGGACACCAGTGCACGGGCGAGCGGCACATTCAGCGGCGGCAGTGCCACGGCACGGTCCGCCATCACCTCGACCGCGGTTCCGCCCTGGCCGAACAGGATGATGGGGCCAAACACCTTGTCGATGGTGGCGCCCACAATCACTTCCTGCACATGCTGGCGTCGCACCATGCCCTGCACGGTGAAACCGTCTACTACGGCATCGGGCCGGAGCATCTTCACGCGCGCCAGCATGACGCGTGCGGCTTCGCGCACCTCATCGGCACTGTCAAGGTTGAGTGCCACACCACCCACATCGGATTTGTGCGAAATCTGTTCGGAGAGAATCTTGATGACCACCGGGAAACCAATCCGCGTGGCCTCTGCAGCGGCCTGTTCAACATCCGGCGGTACGGTGCGAGTGGCTACCACCGGGATGCGGTAGGCATCCAGCACGGCCTTGGCTTGGGGCTCGGTCAGCATTTCCTGGCCATTGGCCAGCGCCTCCCGCACGATGGCCTGGACCGCCGCACGGTCGGGTATCAGTTGAGTGGATTGCGAAGGGGGCGCCTCCATCAACTCCGTCTGGTTGTGGGTGTAGGCCTGCAGCATGGCAAAGGCGCGCACTGCGGATTCCGGTGTCTCAAAACTGGCAATGCCGGCCTGCTTGAACAGGTCGCGCGCTTCCTGAACCGCATGCCCGCCCAGCCAGCAACTCAACAGCCTCGGCGTAACCCCGGTGGCCGGGCGCGCCACCGGCACCAGTGCGCGGGCAATGTTGGCGCTGGGGACGATGGCCGTGGGTGCGTGGATGAACAGGATGGTGCCTGCCTCGGGTGCCGCAGCCAGAACCTCCAGTGCCTTGACATAGCGCTCCACGGGCGCGTCGCCAATGATGTCGACGGGATTGCCGTGCGACCAGTTGGGTGGCAGCAGGGTATCGAGCGTGGCAATCGTGGGTTCGCCCAGTTGCGCCAGCGGAACCCCAATCCATTCGGCCGAGTCGGCGGCCATGACGCCGGCACCGCCGCCGTTGGTGAGGATGGTCAGTGCCTCGCCCGCCGTGGCGCGGCAGCGCGTCAGCATCTCGGCCGCCAGAAACAGCTCGTTCAGGGTGTTGACGCGCAACATGCCGGCGCGGCTGATGGCTGCGTTGTACACCGCATCCGACCCGGCCAGGGCGCCGGTGTGCGAAGCCGCGGCCTTCTGCCCCAGCGCCGAGCGCCCCGACTTGATCACGATCACCGGCTTGTTGCGCGCCGCCGCACGCGCGGCCGACATGAACTTGCGCGGTGACTCGATCGACTCGATGTACAGCAGGATGGCCCGTGTGTGCACATCGGTGGCCAGGTAGTCCAGCATGTCGCCGAAATCCACATCCATGTGTTCGCCCAGCGAGACGAAGTGCGAGAAGCCGATCTGTTGCGCGTCGGCCCAGTCCAGCATGGCAGTCACCAGCGCGCCGGATTGCGACACAAAGGCCAGCTCACCGGGTTGCGCGCCAATATGGGCAAAGCTGGCGTTGAGCCGTGCATGCGGCGCGAGCAGGCCAATGCAGTTGGGCCCCAGCAGCCGCAGCAAATGTGGGCGCGCTGCGTCTTGCGTTGCCTGCTTTTGCTCCGCCGTCAGTCCGGCCGTCAGGATGATGGCGGCGCGGGTGCCTAGTGCGGCCAGATCGCGTACCAGGCCAGGTACGGTAGCGGGTGGTGTGCAGATGACAGCCAGTTCCGGCACCTGCGGCAGATCGGCCACCCGGGCATAGACCGTGTGGTCACCCAGGTGGCTGTGCTTGGGGTTCACCGGGTACACCGGTCCGGAAAAACCGCCACCCGTCAGGTTGCGCCACACCGTGGCACCCACGCTGGCTGGCCGCTCGGATGCACCAATCACCACAATGGAAGCAGGATCGAACAGGGAGTCAAGATTGCGTACGCTCATGAATGAAGATGCCTTGTGGGATTAGCTATGCTGTGAGTCTAAGTGTTGAATGTGAAAGAAATAACCATGCCCATTACCAAAGGTTTTCGCGCCCTCGTTGACGAGGCCATGGCACAGGTCACCACTTACAGTGTGCCCGAGGTGCTGGCCCGCCTGGCGGACACGGCGGTGCAGATTGTGGATATCCGTGACATCCGCGAACTGAACGATGGCACCGTAGTGGGAGCCTTCCATGCGCCGCGCGGCATGCTGGAGTTCTGGGTGGACCCGGATTCGCCGTACCACAAGAAGCTGTTTGCCGACGAGAGCAAGGAATTCATCCTGTTCTGCGGCGCCGGCTGGCGCAGCGCGCTGGCAGCCAAGGCACTGCAGGACATGGGTATGACCAATGTGGCGCACATCGATGGGGGCTGGGCCGAATGGGTGAAGCAGGGCGCCCCCACGGAAACGCTGGAGCAGCAAAAAGCGCGTCGTCCCCACAAAGCAGCATGAAAATCTGCGCGCCGGACAGCCCCTGCCCGTGCGGGCGACTCGATTCCAGATCCAGACCGGTGCGGTACGGCGATTGCTGTGGCCGCTACCTGGACGCCGACACTGCCGCACCCGATGCCGAGCATCTGATGCGTTCACGCTACAGCGCTTTCGTGCTGGAGCGCGAGGCCTATCTGCTGGCCACCTGGCATGGCAGCACACGCCCGCAGCAGGTGCCGTTCGATGTGGGCGTGAAGTGGCTGGGGCTGGAGGTGCGCAAGCATCTGCCACGGGATGCCGGCCGTGCGGAGGTGGAGTTTGTGGCACGCCACAAACCTGCAGGCAGCAGCGCGGTGCGTCTGCATGAGCAAAGCCGCTTTGTGCGGGAAGACGGGCGCTGGTACTACGTGGATGGAAATTTCAAGTAAATCGGCTTGCAGCCCCCGTGCACAGTGCAGAGCCAGCTATCTATTCAATAGCAGGTTTTGCCATCCAGGGGAGTCCGATTGACTCGGGTGGGGCGTCGGTCCGCCAGCGCGCTTACCGCACCAGCCGTTGCATTAAAAAAGCCTTTATATCCCGCCGGCTGTCCACCACGATATGGATGTAAACGGTTTCTTCCCGTACCTTACAAATGATGCGGTTCATCCCGGACAGCAGTTGTCGGTATTGCGTGAGGTGCAGTGCCTCCAGTTCCGGAGGAGTAGCCCCCAGATAGGGAAACGCAGCCAGATTTCGAATGGATTCCTTGATCTTGCCGAAAGTGGTTTGCCAGGTACCCAGGGAGAAGTTTTTAACGAGATAGCGTCGCAACCCGTGCAAGTCGGCCTCAGCCGACTCCAGAATAACGACCTTCATTGCAGGTCTGCCGCGTCCAGGTTGGCAAATACCTCTTCGGCATCCCGGAATTTCCGCTGCTCAATTTCGCGGTTGCCCAACGCCAGAAGCTTGAGCAGCGCAGGGTGTTTTCGCGTTCCTCGTAGCTTTTGACGTCGATGACGACCAATGTGGCTTCCCCATTCTGCGTAATCACCATCGGCTCGCGGCTTTCGCTCAGTTCCTTGACGATCTGGGCCGTGTGGCTTTTCAGGTAGCTGATGGGTTTGATTTGGGTGGACAGTTTCATTCCAGAACTTTCAGAACCAATTTAGGACTAAATTTAGTCTTAATTTGGTCTCCTGCAAATTTTGGTAAAAAGAAGCTACAGCCCTTGCGGGTCGTGCACAGCCAGCTACTTATTTGATAGCAATTATGAGAATCAGGGGCGCGTGTCGGGCGCCGGGGTGGTGGGCACGCCCTGGTCCAGGGCGGCCTGGTGCTGCAGGGCAAGGGCACGCTGAAACGCCGGCCGCTGCTGCAGGCGTTCCCAGTAGGCGCGGACTGCCGGCGGGAACTGTTCGGTCAATCCCAGATGCCCTGCCAGCATCAGCGCATAGGCCACGCTCACGTCGGCTGCGGTGAAGCGTCCTGCGCACAGAAACGCCTGTGTTTGCAAGGCTGCATCGACTGCACGCAACCGGGCCAGAAACCAGCGGGCGTAGTCTTGTGCGACCTGCGGCTGTTTGCGTTCCTCAGGCTCGAAGTGCGCATAGCGCAGCACCAGTGTCTGCGGAAAGGTCAGGGTGGCGTCGCTCATGTGCAGCCAGTTCAGGTAGCTGCCGTAGGCGGGGTGGTCCACTGCCACATCCAGTTGCTCCGGGCTATGCCGTGCGGCCAGGTACTGGCATATGGCGGCCGACTCGGTCATTCTGGTATCGCCATCTACCAGCAGCGGTACCGTGCCCAGCGGGTTCTCCTGCAGGAACGCACGCGCCAGCGCCCGTGGTGGAAACGGCAGCATCTTCAGCTCGTAAGTCAGGCCCAGCTCTTCGAGCAGCCACAGGGGGCGGAACGAGCGGGCGCTGACGCAGTGGTAAAGCGTGAGCATGGCGATACGGGGTGTGCGGGTCAGAGCAGGTCTTCTTCCTGGGCAAAGGACGTGGCGGCCGCGCCCAGGGTGCCGGTGATTTTCTGCCAGTCGTACCCGGCGTGGGCATCCAGGTATTCGAAGAACGAAGAAGTCGGGTCGTTCAGCAAGATGGCGGTCGCGTAGCCCAGTGTGTTGTTGCCCAGCTTGAGCATGGCGTCGTATTTGGTGCCGGTGGCCAGCGCGTCGTCCACGATGACCGGCGCATCGTCAAAGTAGATGCTGGGCACCTCAATGCGCAAGCTCCGGCCAAAGTCGCTGGCAAAGGCGGCCTTGGCGTCTGCCAGGTTGCGGATTCCGGAATAGAAGCCGTGCAGCCGGACGGCAAAATAATCGTGCACCGGCGGGGTGGCTTCGCGCTCCATGGCCTTGTCAAACGCGGCATCGATTTCCGGCCGGTCACCCTTCTTGAGCTGAATGCGTACCAGCAGGGCCTCGGTGATACCGGGAAAACCTTCGGCCTGAAAGTGGCGCACGATGCGCTCGGCCATGGCGTCAGCAGGGAGACTCGTCGAAATGGTCATGAAGCAGGATCTTTCACAAAAAAGGCAGTGTACATAAGCGGCTGCGGGCCACGGCGGGGCGGTGAATGCGCTTATCCTTGGCGCCAGCCTCACTTTCCCCTCTGTGCACGTGTTCAGTAACCCCCAGCACCTGTTGTCCTATCTTTCCCATCCGCTTGCGCAGATCGCCATCTTCATGGCGGCCTCAGCACTCATGATCTGGCGGCTGCAGGCGATCGAGGGTAAAGGCTTTGAAGGCACGGTGCTGGGAACGCTGATCATGCCGTACTGCTCGGGGTTTGCGAACCTCATCTTTGCCTTTGTCATGAGCCGTTCCGGTGGCAAGGGCAGTACGGTGATGGAAAACTGCATCGTCAACAACGTCACCAACCTGACCCTGATCCTGGGTTTGACCACGCTGTTTTTTGGCGCAAGCGCAGCCCAAAAAAGCACTCCGGGCAAAAAGAAGATGACGAAGGGGCTACCTGCAGCGCACAAGCTGTTCCGCCTGGAGCTGCTGTTTACGCTGATTGCATTGTTCCTGTTCACCGGCACGCTGTGGGCGCTGGCCAAAGACGGGGTGCTGGATTTCTACGACGGGCTGGTGCTGGTCGGGCTGTTTGTGTTCTGGCAGGTACTGCACGTGTTTGAAATCCTCAAGAACAACGTGCGCAAGAACCGCAGTTTCCACTGGTCCATCGCGTTCGATCTGCTGCTGATAGCGGCTGGCGCCTATGGCATTTACGAGAGTGTGGATTTCCTGGTTGAATGGGTGTCCACTGTGAAGAGTCCCTATATCAGCGAGAAGGATCTGGGCTGGCTCAGTGGTGCGCTCATGGTGTTGCCCAACGCATTCATTGCGCTGTACTACGGCTACGTTGGCCGGCAGGACATAGTGGTCAGCTCCCAGGTGGGCGATGGCCATATCTGCATTCCCATGTGCATTGGCCTCTTCACGCTGTTCGACAAAATCACCATCCCCGGGTTCTTTCAGATCGGTATCTACGTCATCGTGGGGGCGGCGGCCTTGCACTTCCTGTTCATTGCGCTTATGGGGCGTTTGCCCCGGGCATTGGGTGTGGTGTTGGTTGGCGCCTACGGCGTGTTTATCTATGCCGGTGTCGTGCAGCAATAGGCTGCAATCCGGGCTGCCACTCAGACAACGGCGGATTGCCGCCGGAACTCGGCCGGGGACAAGCCCGTCCAGCCTTTGAAGGCGCGGATAAAACTTTTTTCGTTCTGAAAACCCGCGGCCTCTGCCACCTGCTTGACGGGCCGCTCAGTGCGGTTAAGCAGTTCCACGGCGCGGGCCCGGCGCACCTCGTCCTTGAGGCCCTGCAGGGTGGCGCCTTCTTCTTTCAGCTGGCGGTGCAGGGTGCGTGGCGATACGTGCAGCAGAGTGGCCAGTGCTTCGGCGCTGTGGGTCTGCTGGGTGTGGGTCGACAGGGTCTGACGCACACGCTGCACCAGCAAGCGGTCGCGGCGGTATTGCAGTACGGTCAGCGGCAGCGCATGTTGCAGCATCTGTTGCAGGGCCTTTTCGTCGCGGCGCAAGGGCAGGTTCAGGTAGCGGGCATCGAAGTGGATGGCCGCATGGTCTGCGCCAAATGTGGTCGGTCCGGAAAACAGGATGGCATACGCGCTCTGGTGCGCCGGTGCGGCAAAGGGGAATTGCACCGCCTGCAA
>ENA-UOWE01005480-UOWE01005480.1-activated-sludge-metagenome-genome-assembly--contig:-NODE-5480-length-11579-cov-4.988025_pt1 | contig 11579 bp, 7 predicted proteins | sample MGYA00249841_ERZ761562 | MGnify/ENA primary metagenome ERZ761562 (study PRJEB28883, sample SAMN05720200) | activated sludge metagenome | isolation source: Anaerobic digester | place: Japan... | reverse complement strand
AAATTCATATTGAGGATTTAACTCGACCACCCGAGAACCAACCAATCCATCCAAACCGGTACCTAAAATCTCTTTATTCATAATAAATCCTCTTTTGGAATATCGATTAAATTTGGCAAAACTAAATCTTTATCACTAAATTTAATTTCATTTCGACTAAAAGGTAGATCTATATTAAGGGCAGGGTCAAAAGGGTTTACCCCTTTTTCACTTTTGGGTGAATAAACTCCGTCGGTTACATAATATGTAAAACAAGTGTTGTCCTCTAAGGCTAAATAACCATGAGCAAAGCCGGGAGGCAACCAAAGTTGATTTTGTTTTTCGGCACTGAGAATTTCGGAAATATGTTGCCCAAAGGTGGGAGAATTCTGGCGGATATCCAGACCGATATCAAGCACTGAACCACTGGTAGCCATGACTATTTTCCCCTGGGTTTCAGGTTTTTGAAAGTGGAGACCGCGGAAAATTCCTCTTCGGGCATTGAAAGAAGAAGCTACCTGAGTAAGCCTGAATTTTATTCCTGTGGCGGCTTCAAATTCAGAGACTTCGAGGCTTGGAGAATACCAACCACGGGCATCACCAAAAATTTGGGGTTGAAGGCGGAAAAGTCCTTTTAATTCGGTTTCTTGAATAAATTTATATGGCATTGTGAATATTTTTATAGTCGGCTAATTTTTTATAAAAAACTTCGGCTTCGGCTTTGCTGGCTTCATACCAAGTTTGGTTTTGGGTGTACCAGTCGATTGTAGCTTGAAGACCAGAGTCTAAATTATATTCTGGCTCCCACCCTAATTGTTGATTTATTTTATCCCAATTTACGGCATAATTATCATGAGCTGGCCTATCGGGAACGTATTCAATATAAGATTCATCTTTACCCATTAGGTTAATAATTTTTTTGACTAACTCCAAATTACTAGTCCCTTTTTTTAATCCGCCGATACAATAGGTTTCTCCTATTTTACCTCGTAAAATAATAGCTTCAATTGCCCGACAGTGATCAGTAACGTAAAGCCAATCGCGGATATTTTCACCCTTTCCATAAATTTTAATTTTTTCATCAGCTAATAGGTTAGTGATGGTACGAGGAATCATTTTTTCGGGATGCTGGTAGGGGCCGTAATTGTTTGAACAGTTGCTAATAGTGATAGGTAGATTAAAGGTTTTGTAAAAGGAGCGGACAAAATGATCAGAGGATGCTTTGGAGGCGGAATAGGGAGAACTGGGATCATAGGAGGTATTTTCATTAAATTGGGCTTCACTTCCAAAAGGAATGGAACCAAAAACCTCATCGGTGGAAACATGATGAAAACGTTTTTGATATTTTTTGGCTGCATTTAAAAGAACATAGGTACCTAAAACATTGGTTTTGACGAATAAAAGCGGGTCGTCAATGGAACGATCAACATGGGATTCGGCAGCAAAATGAACTATTACATCGGAATCCGCTACTAAACTATCAACTATTTTTTCATCCAAAATGTCACCTTGAACAAAGCGGTAATTAAACTTTCCCTCAATATCAGTTAAATTTTGAGGATTAGCCGCGTAAGTTACTTTGTCTAGATTGACTATCGAATCCTGATGATGGTTTGAAAACCAATATCGGATAAAATTTGTTCCAATAAATCCGAGACCACCTGTAACCAGTAGTTTCATTGAATTTATGAAAAATTAACGAGTAGAAGAAGGAGTGGCTGAAGTGGTGCTGGCTTTGGTAGGTGTAATACCACTGAGGTTGGTGCCAATAATGATAACTACATCATAGTTGGAACCGGCGGCTAATTCCGAAGTATCAGCATTAGCAAATCCTTTAATATTTTCGGCAAAATATTGACCAGAAATATCTTTTTTGGTTTGAATTTTGTTTTCTCCGCTAGTATCGTTGCTGTTTCCAGTATTTACATCGGTAAAACCGAGTTTGGTAAGTTCACCCTTGACAGTTGAGGCTTGGCCGTTAATATCAGTAGCATTGAGGACTTGTATTTTGATATCCTTATCGATTTCAACTGGAGTTTTGGTTGGAGAAATCTCTTCGGCAGGAGAAGGAACACTGGAAATTTCGTTGGCAGTGTTTTCACCACCAGGAATGATATCTTCTTCTGATTTGTTGTGATTAAGCACATAAGAAACAATTAAAGATGCCGCAATCAAGGTAAAGAGAAAAACGGCTATAATGGGCAGTATATTTTTTTTGTTATTTTCTTCCATAGGAGGTGTAAAAGGAGTATTAACTGTATCAGTTTTGATTATAACAGGTGCAGGCTTGATATTACCAGCGAAAAAAGACAGAACCGGTAAGGGGACATTTGAAGGCTTTTGGAATCTGGAAGCAATTTCAGTTTCCTGATAATTTTGTCCTGGATAATATTGAAGTGGATCTTTATCTCCAAAATAGGCCTGAGCGTAGTTCAATAATTTTTTTATTTCAGGTAGAGTTTTCTTGATAGGATAGGTTAAATATACTTTTCCTCCTTTACTTAAACTGGCCAAATAATCATTCTCACCGATAGGATAAAAAAAGAAATATTGACTACTATCAATGTGGGAAAAGGTTTTAATAGTGGCACTTGATACAGTTTCAAAATCTAAGACTTTTATATTTAACTTATTGAGATTTTCTTGTAGATTTTGGAATTTCTCCTGATTAAAAATTCGGGTTACAACTAAGGTACGATTTTGAGAAGGTTCTAAATCAAAGGTAACCGAATCGGGAGAGATTTTAAAATCAACCGAATCTTTGGCTAAAGTTACCACTTCTTCCGGATTTAATTTGTCCACCAGTTGATCGTAAACGAAAGTTTTAGTGATGACATAACTGTCATCTAAAAGAACGTAACTTTCGGTAATTTTGTTTTGCTTAAAAAAATTTGCTAAAGCAGAAAGAGAATCGGCACTTTGAGGTTGCCAAAGATCAATTTCGAAGGAATATTTGTTGTTTTCATTCCGATCGAAATAAACATTTAAATTCTTATCCTGAGGCCAAAGAACAATTTTAGGTTTAGAAAAAAGTGCCATATAAATTATTTTAGCATATTGAACAAAAACCCGCCTCGTGGCGGGTTTAAGATAATTTTGATTTTAAGTTACCAACGCAAATGGGAAAAAGCTTTATTAGCTTCTGCCATTCTTTCTACCTCTTGACGTTTAGCAATAGCAGCACCTTCATTGTTTAAAACGGCGAGTAATTCTGCAGAAAGTTTTTCGGCGAATGAGTGATATTGTTTGTTCGGACGTTTCTGAGCTGCAATAATTAGCCATCGTATTGCCAAAGAATACTGACGGGAAGTACGAACTGGGGTGGGTACTTGATAAACAGCACCGCCAATACGGCGAGGACGGACTTCAACTTTGGGTTTAAGATTTTCTAAGGCTTGCTCTAAAGTTTCGAGAGTGTCTTTACTTTTAGATTCTTTAGTAAAAATTTTTAAAGCTTCATAAACCTGTTTTTGGGCAGCATTTTTATTGCCAGCAAACATAGAACGATTGATCAATTTGGCAACAACTTCGCTCTGATATTGAGTATCAGGAAGAATTTTTCTAATTTTGGATGGACCTTTTCTTGACATATTTTTTAAGCTGATGCTTTGGCGGAGCTTTTCTTGGCTCCATATTTACTCCGAGATTGCTGACGGCCGACAACAGCACCAGCGTCATACTTACCACGGATAACATGATAACGAACACCAGGAAGATCACGGACACGACCGCCACGAATAGAGACAATACCGTGTTCAGCCAAGTTGTGTCCGACACCGGGAATATAGGCAGTGACGGTGGCTCGATTACTAAGGCGAATCTTGGCAATTTTACGTAAAGCAGAATGTGGTTTTTTAGGAGTCATGGTTTTAACCACAGTAACCACTCCTTTTTTTTGCGGGTTATAGGTATCAATAGTAGTATTTTTAATACTATTAAAATTGTTGCGCAAGGCTTTAGTCTTTAGTTTAAAATGACGGTTTTTGCGGCCTTTTTTGATAAGTTGATTGAAAGTTGGCATATTTAATTTAGCATTTAGATTCAATGTCCTTTCCAACAGGAATAAGACGTCCGATAATAACATTTTCTTTGAGCCCTATCAAGTTATCGACCTCAGCCAAAAGTGAGGCCTCGGTAAGAACACCGGTGGTTTGCTGGAAAGAAGCTGCAGAGAGCCAAGAACCTGTGGTCAGAGAAGATTGAATAAGACCCAAGAGAACTTTGTGTCCTCGAGCTGGTTTACCATCGACATTGTTTGCCTTTGCCTTTTCATTTTCTTCCTCGTAAACTGGCCGAGTAACAACTTGACCATAAAGGAAATTGGTATCTCCGGGATCTTCAATTTTAAGTTTATCGCTCATTTCCCGAACGATAACTTCAAAGTGCTTGTCGTGAATAACAATACCTTGAGATTCATAGACTCCTTGGATAGAACTGATCAAATATTTTTGGGCAGCCTCTAAACCAGATACTTCTAGAATTTCACGAACATCAATGGCCCCGGCAGAAAGTTGGGTGCCCTGAGCAACTAAATCACCATCAGTTACCAATAAAGTAATGTTTTTAGGTAGAATATAATTGACAACTTTGGCAACACCGTTTTTATCTTTACCGCTAAGTTTGACTTCATAACCATCTAGACTTTCTTTGATTTTAATTTTTCCGTCAATTTCGGCAATAGGTGAAGGTACTTTGGGCATACGAACTTCAAAAAGTTCCTGAATACGGGGTAAACCTTGAGTAACGTCAACACCTAAAACACCACCGGTGTGTTTGGTTCGGAGTGTTAATTGAGTTCCCTGTTCACCAACAGATTGAGCTGCGATAACGCCAACAGGTACACCAATTTCGACTAACTTGCGAGTAGATAAGTCCCAACCATAACATTTTTGACAAAGACCCACTCTACATTTACAAGTTAAAGGTGAACGTATATCAACAGTTTTTATTTCAGAATTCTCGATGAATTCTAAAGCGTTATTGTCGATAATATCGCCTTTTTTAACAAATACTTTTTTGGATTTAGGATCAAGAATGTCGTTTGCGGCAACACGGCCTAAAAGGCGACGACCAAAATATTTTTCCCTACCTTTTTCATTTCTATCGATGGTCCAAAATCGGGTGGTGCCACAGTCTTCATTGTTAATGATGGCCACGTGGGAAGTATCAACCAAGCGACGGGTAAGGTAACCAGCATCAGCAGTACGCAAGGCAGTGTCTGCCAAACCTTTTCTGGTACCTCGAGCTCCAGTAATATATTCAAAAACAGAAAGGCCTTCGCGAAAGTTACTTTTAGTAGGCAAATGGACAATTTTTCCAGTAGGATCAACCATAAGTCCCCTCATGGCTGAAAGCTGTTTGATTTGGTCTTTGGAAGCTCGTTTAATACCAGCCGCAGAGATAATACGGATAGGTGAATCAATGTCCAGAGTGTCCCAAGTTTTTTGAGCGATATCTTCGGTAACCTCCATCCAAATTCCCTGAGAAAGACGAAGCTTTTCATCATTACTGATTAGTCCCATTTTATAGTTATCTTCAATTTCGGTAACCTTTTTATCGGCAGCAGTAATTAAAGATTCTTTATTACTCAAATAACCCATATCGGACATGGACAAGGACAAACCAGAAAGAGTGAAACCGGCGAAACCAATTTCTTTTAGAGAATCAATTAATTTAACCGTTTTGATTCTTCCGGCAATTTGTAAAGATTTGACAATCAAATCATTTAGAGCCTTGGAACCAGCCATGGCCTCATTAACGTAAGAAAATTCCGAAGGAAGAATTGAATTGAACCAAATCCGCCCATAAGTAGTTTTGATTAATTGGTTATCAATTTTTACTGCAACTAATTGTCGAAGTCCAATTTTACCAGCTTGATAGGCTAAAATTGCTTCTTCTTTATCAGCCATAATGGTAAGATCTCGGATTGAATCATCTCCTTCCTTGGCAATATCTTCAGAACGGACTGAGGTGACATAATAACAACCAACAGCCATTTCCTGAGAAGGAATGGAAACTGGGGAACCGTCAGAAGGTTTCAAAAGGTTCTTCGAGGGTAACATCAACTCTTTTGCCTCTTTTTGGGCAGATTTTGATAAGGGTAAATGAACCCCCATTTGGTCACCATCAAAATCGGCATTAAAACCCTTACAAACACAAGGGTGAAGTCGAATAGCCAAACCATCAGTTAATACTGGTTTAAAAGCCTGAATGGAGAGCTTGTGTAAAGTAGGAGCACGATTTAAGAGAACATAAGTATCTTTAGTGACTCTTTCAAGAATGTCATAAACTTCGTTAACACGGTGGTCAATAAGATTTTTGGCAGATTTAATATTGGCAGCCAATCCGGTATCCATTAATTCCTTGAGAACAAAAGGACGATACATTTCCAAAGCAATTTCTTTTGGTAAACCGACTTGATTAAGTTTCAGTTCAGGTCCAACAACGATAACTGAACGACCGGAATAATCAACACGCTTACCCAAAAGGTTACGGCGAAAACGACCTTTTTTACCGCGCAGTAAATCGGACAAAGAACGCGGTTGGCGTTTGATGGTTTTACGTTTATTTTTTGAAGCTTTCTGAGCATCAATAAGAATATCAACAGATTCCTGGAGCATTCGTTTTTCATTGCGTAAAATTATTTCTGGAGCACCAAGTTTTATTAATTTTTTCAAACGATTATTTCTATTGATTAAACGACGATATAAATCATTTAAATCGGAAGTGGCAAAACGACCTCCTGTCAATTGAACCATAGGACGTAAATCCGGTGGAATTACCGGTACGTGTTCCAGAATCATCCAAGAAGGAGAAATATTGTTTTCTATCATTCCGTTTAAAATACGGATTTTGTACATTATTTTCTTTTTCTTAAGTTTGGAGGAGGTTTTTGCCAGTTCTTTTTTGAGATTTTTGACAGTGGCTTCCATATCAATTTGTTTAAGTACTTCAAGCAAAGCTTCTGCACCCATTTTGGCGGTATAGAAAATATCAGCCTTAAATTGGGATAAATAAAATTCCTCTTCATCGCTTAACACAGATAGAACTTGAGTATCTTTGACTTTATCTTCCAAAAATTTGATTAAACTTTCAATACGATTTTTCTCGGTACTTTCTTTGTTTTCAATTTTTTGGATATCTTGTTTGAGTCGAACTTCACGTTCTTTCTGAGCAATCAGTAATTGATCTTTATTTTTAATTTTATTTTTAAGCTCAGCCTTTTCTTTGGAGGTAGAATCATTGGCTTTTTGGATTGCTTCTTTCATATCGTTTGCCAACTGCTCTATCTTTTTTTGATAATTAGCCGATAAATTGGCTAAAGCTTCTTTTCTTTTGTCATCATCGACAGAGGTAACTAAATACTTGGTGAAGTAAGTAACAGCCTCTAAATCTTTTTGAGGAACATCAAGGATGACACTAAGTGGAGAGGGTGTATTGCGAAGATACCAAAGATGGGCAATGGGAGCGGCCAGAGTAATATGACCCATACGTTCGCGACGGACTTTACTGGTAGTCACTTCGACACCACATTTGTCACAAACAATCCCTTTAAACCGGATTTTTTTATATTTGCCGCAGTAACATTCGTAGTCATGGCTAGGCCCAAAGATTTTTTCACAAAAAAGGCCATCTTTTTCCGGTCTCCAAGAACGGTAATTGATAGTTTCCGGTTTTAAAACTTCACCATGAGACCAAGACAAGATTTCCTCAGGTGAGGCTAATTTGATTTGAATACCGGTAAAATCGAACATGTTTTTAAATTTAAACATTTTTTTCCTCCTCTAGTTCTGCCTCTGGGGCAGGTGAACTTTCAACTTCTACGGTTTCATCTAACGATATCTCTCCTACTATATCCGGTTCTTCTTCTACACCAACAGGTGAAATATCCAGACCCAAACCAGCTAATTCTTTGGTTAAAACTTTAAATGACTCAGGAATGGCGGCCTCAGGGATTGGTTGACCTTTGATTATAGCCTGAAAAGCATGGGTACGACCTTCGACATCATCAGATTTAATAGTTAACATTTCCTGTAAAATGTGGGCAGCTCGATGAGCTTCCAGTGCCCAAACTTCCATTTCACCTAAACGTTGACCTCCCATCCGGGCTTTACCACCAAGAGGTTGCTGTGTGACTAACGAATAAGGACCGGTAGAGCGAGCATGTACTTTATCGTCAACCATATGTACCAATTTGAGAATATAACCGACACCAACCACTACATCTTGATCGAATGGATCACCGGTACGACCGTCATAAAGACGAGTTTTACCAGTAGAGGCAAGACCAGCAGAAATTAATTCTTGACCTATTTGTTCTTCACTATATTTTTCAAAAACAGGCACGGCATATTTTTTATCTAATTTATATCCAGCTGCGCCAAGAGTAACTTCCAAAATTTGTCCTAGGTTCATACGAGAAATAACAGAAATAGGCGACATGACTAAATCTACGGGGGTACCGTCAGCTAAACGAGGCATATCGTATTCGGGCATAATCCGACAAATGACACCTTTATTACCATGTCTTCCAGCAATTTTATCACCTTCCTGAATGCGACGTAATTGGGCTACATATACTTTTACAACTTTGTTGACACCAGGATCGAGCTCATCATTTTCGTCCTTGCTAAGTACTTCGACTTTGATAACGACTCCCCCTTCACCGTTGGGAACGCGTAGGGAAGTATCTTTTACTTCACGAGCTTTTTCACCAAAAATGGCTCTTAATAATCTTTCTTCGGCAGATAATTCTTTTTCTCCACGGGGTTCAACTTTTCCAACTAAAATATCGTTTGGACCGACGGAAGCACCAATCATAACAATACCATCATCGGTTAATTTAGCCAGTTCCGCATCGGAAACATTGGGGATATCTTTGGTTAATTCCTCAGTGCCGAGTTTAGTTTCAACAACATCTGCTTTGTATTCGAAAATTTGAATGTTAGTTAAAATATCTTGCTTAACCAATCTGTCAGAAATTAAAAAAGAATCCTCATAACCCAATCCATCGATAGAAGCATAAGCAACTAAAAGATTTTTTCCAATGGAAAGCTCGCCATCTTTGGTTGAAGGACCATCAATGATGACATCGCCCTTTTTAACCTTGTCGCCTAAATTAACAACAACTCTTTGATCGTAACAGGTACCATAAGGAGAGGTTCTTTCAAATTTAGTTAAAGGATAGGTAATATCTCCAATAACTATTTTACTGGCATCGACATAATCGACAACCCCAGATTCTTTGGCAACAACAGCTCGATTCATGGCTAAGGCAACAGGTGATTCCATACCAGTGCCAACGATAGGAGATTCAGGTGAAATTAGGGGAACCGCTTGTGTCTGCATGTGAGAACCCATAAGGGCACGAGTGGCATCGTCATGATCGATAAAAGGAATTAAGGAAGCAGAGGTGCCGACAATTTCGTTTGGCACCATATCGATGAATTCGACATGATCGATTGGACCTTCTAAAAATTCTCCTTGATAGCGAATGGGAACCCATTTTTGTTTGATAATGTCATTTTCCATTTTGATTCCCAAATGAGTGATGTGATAGTTGTATTCATCATCTGCATCCATGTAAACAATATCATCGGAAAAAGTGTAGTCTTTGCCCTTTTTTACTATTTTTCTGAAAGGAGCTAGAATAAAACCATATTTATCAACTTTAGCGTAAAGAGCCAAATAACTTACTAAACCAATATTTGGGCCTTCAGGAGATCTAACGGTACAAATACGACCATACTGGGAAGAGTGAACATCACGGATGGAAAAGGCAGCTCTTTCCCGAGTAAGACCACCAACACCGACTACAGTGACCCGACGTAAAAGATCAAGTTCGGCGAGAGGATTGGTTTGATCTAAAATAGCAGATAGTTGGTTACTTCTAAAGAAAGTATTCAAAGAAGAAATTAAGGGCTGGGGATTGATCATTTGGGAAGGAGTTGGTTTTTCCTTGGTAGAAATTAAACTCATTCTTTCTTTAACCATGCGTTCGAAACGAGCCATGGCGGGACGAAGAGCAATTTGGGAAACTATTTCACCGCAACGTCGTAAACGACGATTAGCTAAAGAATCAATATCATCAAATTGTTTGGCTTCACCTTTTTGTAATTTGATTAAATAACGGACGGTCTCGATTAAATCTTCATTTTTTATTACCCAATTGTTTTTATCTTCATCGCTAAATTTAAAATTAAATTTCTTGTTGATTTTGTAACGACCAACCTGACCTAATTCATAGGTTTTTAAATCGAAAAATCGATCATTAAAAAATTTTTGAGCATTTTCGAGAACTACCGGTTCACCGGGACGGAGTTTACGATAAAATTCCAAAATGGCTTCTTCTTGAGACTTGGTAGGATCAGCAGAAATGGTAGCATTGATATATTCTCCGAATTCGGAAACAAGTTGTTTGTCAGAAAAACCACAAGCGGCACGTAAAATAATGGTGGCTGGAACTTTCTTTTTTCGGTCGATACGGGCAAAAACGACATCTTTTTTACCAACAAAAAATTCTAACCAAGAACCACGAACAGGACGAATCTCCGCATTACATAAAGTTTTGCCAGTGGCAGCATCAACTTCACCGGTGAAATAAACACCAGGTGAACGAACTAGTTGATTGATGACTCCCCTTTCAATACCGTTGATGATAAAAGTAGCTTCATCGGTCATAGTAGGGAGATTAAGTAGAAAGACATCTTCTTCGCGAACAAGAGAGGTACGTTTATTAGTTAATCTAACCTTAGCATGAAGAGGAATAGTGTAATTTAATCCCTTAAGTTTGGCAATTTCTGGAGTAAGTGTAATTTCTTCAAAAAAGAGATCACCAATTTCCAAAAGCCAGTTATTACCGGTATAATCGGTAATCGGTGAAACGGAACGGATGGTATCAATAAGCTCTTTCTTGAGGAAATGCTCCCAAGATTCTCTTTGGACTGATAAAAGGTCGAAATTAGGTATATTTGGGTAATTTTTACCCCATTTGATTCTTTTTGCGGAAGGCATCGATAGGTTTAAAACTATTAAAAGAGTAATCCGCCAAAAGCTTTGCATTTAGGCGGACAAGCGAGTTATGTACCAACCGCTCGCCAAATGTGGAAATTATATATCCACACTAGGTTTAATACAAGGAGGGAAAATCAGATAAAAACAGATACGGAAATTATGAGAAAAGGGGTGGATTTTTTCATGTTTATTATTCGATAATGGTAGGGCTAGAGGTAGCAGTAGTAGCAGATGTTGGAGATAGTTGGGTGGAAGATTGGGTGGCAGGACAGGTTAAAGTAGTACAGTTAATTTGAAGATCTTCCCCACAGACACAGTTATTACAACCATCGTTTGCAACAAATTGTTGACCAATGGTAAAACGTTGGTCATTGAAGACACAATAATTATCAGCTTGTTGGCTGACCATAGGAGTAACACTGGGAATGGTGCCGACATCGTCCGGACTTGAAGAAGATGATTGAGAATTTAGAAATGAACGAAGAACCAAAACCAAAACAATGATAAAGGCGATGAGAGCAAATAAAAATAGATATTTAAAAAAATTGTTTGATTTGGGTTCTTCAACGGGCGGGGTTATATTTTCC
>ENA-UOWE01005476-UOWE01005476.1-activated-sludge-metagenome-genome-assembly--contig:-NODE-5476-length-11586-cov-7.083514_pt1 | contig 11586 bp, 9 predicted proteins | sample MGYA00249841_ERZ761562 | MGnify/ENA primary metagenome ERZ761562 (study PRJEB28883, sample SAMN05720200) | activated sludge metagenome | isolation source: Anaerobic digester | place: Japan... | reverse complement strand
AGCTTTCGTCCATACCATTTTACCTCATCCATTGAGCCATTAAAGTTTCCATAAGTCGAGCCGGGTATTTTCTGGGCAAATTTCCAGTTGGCGCTATCGTTAAGCATCAGGTTGGCAGTGGTTTCGGCTACCTTGGCCCCGTCGGCATACATTTTTAGCATAGTAACCCCTGAGGTTTGCTCCCAGGTAATGGCAACGTGGTGCCATGTTTTTGGCTTCCATGAAAAGCAACCGTTCCATGCAAGGTAGGTATTTCCATGCAGGCTTACATCGCCATAGCGGAAATGCAGCCCAACATCGTGGTAGTTGAGGTACATCTGATGGGAAGTGGTAGCCGGGTAATTGAGGAAAAATATTCCATGGTCGGCGGTTGCCCAATTGTCCTTGTAAACGATCATCGAGATGGTACCTTCAGTGCCGGTAAAGGATTTGGCCACTTGTTGCCTAAAGCCTTGTCCATCGCCAGCTATGGCCAGGGCCGAATTGCTGCTCATAATATTGTCTTCAGTATAAGTACCACCCTGCAATTGGCCATGATTGCCAAACAAGGTGGCGTCCTGCACGTTGCCGTCCAATGGATAATAGAGCATCAGCCCCAACATGGCCGAGTCGGCAGCGATGCTTATACCGTCAAGTTCGCTGCGGATGGTATTGTCGGATGTTGATATTGCCGCCACTTTTACATTTGATGCCACGGTATTGGGCAAAGTCCAGGTATAGCTTGTCCCTGTCTGGTTTAGGGCTATGTTCTGCCAAGCGCCCCCGTTTATCGAATATTGGAGGTTTACCGAAGGCACTTCAGCCTTTTTAACCCAACTTATTTCAACCTGGGTATTTTTAATAAAATGTTTTCCTTTTTGTGGGGCAACAATTTCGAGAGGTATTTTTTCGTAATACAAGCCTGAAATGTCGGCCGGGCTAAGTACTCCTTCGTAAACCCTTACGTCATCAAGGGAGCCTTTAAACCATCTGTTCCATTGTTTGTGATAACCTATAAACATGGTACTATCGCCACTAATTGGAGGTACCGGCCTGTTTGAACCAGCATTATCATCGTTGGCAGCTATTTGTGTTCCGTTAATATAAATTGAAAACTGGTTGTTGTTGACAGGCTGACCCGATGTGCCGTTCCATACACATGCTACATGTAGCCATTTATTGGCTTCGAGAGGTTGCCGGGTTATTTTGCCACAAAGATTATATGCTGCATCGTATATAAACCTCACGAAGCCATTATTCAATGTTACAGTTATACTTTTGCCTGGTTCATTATTGGGCCCCCTGGTTTGAAAAATTGTCATTTCGCCTGCATTGTCGGGGATTTTTATCCAAAAAGAGTAGCTTAGTGCCGTAATATTGGCTTGCCGATAAGGTGTAACCACAAAGTCGGATGTGCCGTTAAAACTTAATGCTTTATCGGCCTGACCCATCCTGTCGGGGGCAAAACTGCACCCGTGAAGGGTAGCATGGTTGAGGTTGCCGCTTGCATCGTTGGCGTTGCCATCGAAGGGGTAATAGAGTATTAAATTTTGCGCATTTACCAGGATGCCTAATGGTAAAGCAATTAGAAAAAGAAGTAATTGTTTTCTCATGTTATTAAAGTTTAATCAGATTTTATTATTCTTTAACTCAAAGAAAATGAATTGCTATTTAAAATATTATCGTTGATGTTCCAGATTTTGACAATGATGTTTCAGCTATTGATTATCAGAAAAATACAACTTCTTTTTTTTGATAAAATGAAGCTTAACTATATTCCGAAGGGGTAACGCCATACATGTCTTTGAAACTTTTGGTAAAATAGGAAAGATTGTTAAACCCTGTTTGATAGGCAATTTCAGAAACCGTTCCGGCATTGTTTTTTAGTAGAAGGGCGGCCCTTTTAAGGCGGGTATTTCTGATAAATTCTGTAGTCGATTGTCCGGTTATTGCTTTCAATTTCCGATGCAGGTTGGTTCGGCTCATGCCCAGGTCGGCACAAAATTGGATCACTTCGTAATCACAGTCTTCTATATGTGCTTCTATAATATCTAAAGCCTTTTTCAGAAAACGTTCATCAACAGAACTGATGTGGACATCTGGTGCATATAAATCGTTTGAGACTTTAAGTTTTTCTCTTATTTGTTGTTTCGTCCTTAAAATATTATTTATCCTCAGTAACAATTCTTTTATGCTGAATGGTTTAGGCAAGTATTCATCTGTACCCATCTCCAGCCCTTCAATCACATGTTCGTGTGCAACCCTTGCTGTAAGCATAATTACCGGGATATGCGAAGTACGTTCATCGGTTTTTATTTTTTTAGTCATTTCTAAGCCATTCATCCGGGGCATCATCACATCGGTAATAATTAAATCGGGTACAGAAACAAAAGCTTTCTCCAACCCGTCGATACCATCTACTGCTTCGATGATCCTGTAATTGGCCAGCAGGTTGCTGCAAATGAAATGGCGGAGGTCATCATTGTCTTCAATTACCAAAACCATTTCCGAATTTGTATTTTGGACAGGGCCCGAATGTAGCCCTTTCTTGTGAGTGTTTTCATTTGCAACAATTGGTTCATAGGTTTTGCTTTCGGCATTTTCAACAATAACAATGTTTTCAGACTGCTCATAGTCAACAGGCAGTGTAATTGAGAATGAAGTACCCTTGCCCGGTTGGCTTGACACAGATATTTCACCCTGCATCAGTTTTACCAATTCTTTTACAAGGGCAAGCCCTATGCCGCTCCCTTCGTATAATTTATCGGCCTGGGCCCCGGCCTGGTAAAATAGTTCCCATATATGTCCCAGTTCATTTGTGGTTAATCCCGGCCCGGTATCGGTTATTTCAACCATAAATTGATTGCCGGTAATTTTCGATTTTATAGTAATACTGCCTTCTGTTGTATATTTTATGGCATTAGATATAAGGTTGGTAATTACTTTCTCCAGTTTATCGGCATCGAACCAACAATTACCACTTTTGTCAATCTGAGTATAATCGAAAATCAGGTTTTTCTCAACGGCCCACGATTCGAACGATGAAACGATCCTGAAAACAAATTCGCCAACATTGCCATAGTGAATAAAGAGTTTCATCTTGTTTTTTTCGAGCTTTGAGATTTCCAGCAGCTGGTTGATCAAATCGAGCAAACGGCGCGAATGGCGAAGCATGATGTTATATGTTTCAACGTCTTCACCGGAGCTTTCTGCTTTGTCGTGGAGCAACTCGAGGTTTCCGGTAACCAGCGTCAAAGGTGTGCGGAACTCGTGAGAAATATTCGTAAAGAATCGGCTCTTTAATTCGTCCAGCTCCCTGAGTTTTATGTTTTTAGCATCAATCTCGGCTTTTTGCAAGGCAAGCAATTGGTTGTTTTTTTTAATATTGCGGAATTGTATAAAAATAATAACACTCAGGAAGGTTACAAAAACAATAAATACAATGGCAGCCCAAAGCAACATTCTTTGTTTGTTGTTGATCGATTTTTGCAGGGCAATTTCTCTATCTTTCTTTTCGGTTTCGAAAGTAAACATCATTTCTCCAATCCTTTGTTTTGCCTCCTTGTCGTTGAGGGCCTGGGCCAGTTCATAAGCTTTTCGCAATGCCCTGTTCGAGCCTGCTACGTCGCCCAGCGCCGAATCGGTTTTGTACAATTCTAACAATACATCGCGCCGCAATTCGTTCATCTCGCCTTTGGTGGCAATTTCATAGCATTCTTCAAATGCATTTTTTGCTTTATTGTATTGTTTTTTGTTAAAGTGGATTTTGCCCATCCCTAATAACACCGACGACTTGTTAACATTGAACCCTGTTTTTTGGGCAATATTGTATGCCTTTTGATAATAGAGCTCAGCCGAATCGGTTATATTTTGTGTAAAATAAACATCGCCAATTTTCGAATAGGTAAGTATTAAGCCCCCTACATGGTTGATGCTTTCTTTGGTTTTAGCAGAAAGAAAATAATTTTCTATGGCTTTGTCATAAAACTTTTGGCTTAGGTAAAAGTCGCCCAGGTTGTTAAGCAAAACACTTTCTTCAAAAACATACCCTTTCTTTTTAAAAATTTCAAGCGCCCGCTTTATACTATTTTCTTGTCGGTCGTACAAATGCAAAACTTCATAAATCATTGCCAGGTCGTTGAGGCAGTAGGCCACTCCTATTTCATTGCCCATCTGTTCTTCTATGGCCAGCGAAACTAAGAAGTTTTCCAGCGCTTTGCTGTATTTATACTGCTTAAGGTAAATATTGCCCAGGTTAAATACAACTAAAGATTCGTTATATCGGTTTTTGTATCTTTTAGCAAGGCCGAGCGCTTTATTGTAATATTTTTCGGCATTTTCAAAATTGCTCAAGTAATCGTATGTATTGCCAATGTTATTCAGACAAAGCGTTGCTTCCTGAGGGAAATTAAGCTTTTCATAAATTTTCAGCGCACTCATTAATGTATCCAATGCAATTTGGTAACGCGCCTGGTTGCAATAGCTTACACCCATATTTTCTAAGGCTTGGGCTTCAATCAATTGCAGATTAAACTTTTTTGCCCCTTTTACTGCTTTTATTGAATAATCAATGCTTAATGAATCATTGTTGCTTTGGTATTGTTTAGCTATTTGCAGGTACAATGCGGGTTTTTCTTTATCGCCCGATTGCCCGGCCAACAACATCAAACTGTCCAATTTATTTGCCGAAAGGCTTGAAATAGAAATAAACAGCAATGTAAAAAAAAGAAGATTTGATAATTTGACCATTTCGCAGCTTGTTTATAATTATTACATAAAAATAAAAAACTGTTTAAAATTTTTATTCAAATTAATCTTTGATGAGATATTTTTTTGCTAAACAATATGGTTTATTTGCATTTCAACATATATGGGCAATGTGAAAAACTGCAAAGTTTAAGCTACAAAACAACAATTTCTTGCCTGCCGAAATGTATTTATTTACCATTCTCAACTATTGAGCTTCAAAAAACTGTCATTCACCGATTTAAACTTGGCATTCTTTTTGTTTAACCATAGTTTTGAATAACATTAAATTTTAAATATATGGAAGCTACTGAATTAAACATCGATGTGGTTTACGAAGCCCCTTACTGGGTTGTACTCTTTGAAAAAATTATGAATAACCGGCGTATGGTGGCCAAAAAGCGTATTGGCAAAAACGAACCACGCCAGACAGAATTATCAAAATTCTTCGAAAGTCTTAATTATAAACGCCTCAGATATTCTGTGGCTCCAATTAAATAAGTTATGATTGAATTTCAAATGACCGATTGGTCTGCAATCCCTCAAACAGTTCATAAAGGTGAAGTAGGGGAGGCTTTCTGGAAGACTATACAGTATGAAGGCTTGCGGGTACGCATGGTGGAGTGTTCTCCCGGCTATATTGCAGACCATTGGTGTACTAAAGGCCATATCATTTATTGTATTGAAGGTGAAATGGTCAACATGCTCTCGACCGGTGAAGAACAGGTAATGAAAGCGGGCATGACTTACCAGGTTTCGGACAATGCCAGCTCTCACAAAACCAGGACAGATAAAGGCGTAAAACTTTTTATTATTGATGGCGATTTTCTTGCTAAGTAAACTGAATTTGATAATTTTTTCTATAACAATCAGATATTCAATTATATCGTTTCTTTCTTTTTGTCTGCTCCGTAGCCATTGGTTTAAAGCTACTGCCAATACTGACCTTCATAAGAACGTGATCTCGCCTGAGGCGAGAGCGTTTCCTTTTTTACTCGCTTTGCGCTCGTGAGCTCAGTTCATCAAGGAAAAAAGGAAAGAAGATAAATAACTGTATTTGTTTATCTTAGGGTTGTTCTTAAGAGGAACTGGCTTTTAGCAATCATAAGTATTATTTGCTCTTTTGCAACAGCATCTTTTTCAATTGCTCTATTGAAAGGTCTTTCGCCAATATATTTTTATTTTTATCCAATAAAATAAGCTTTGGCGTAAATTCTACTTTGTATTTTTCTTCAAAATGGCTTTTTTTGAGTGGGTCGTAAGCATGAATCCAAGGATAACTATGCTGTTCGAGGTATTCTTTCCAAAGTTTCTTATCGGCATGGGTGTATATGGCAAAAATTTTAAAGCCTTTAGACTTATAGGCAGAATATATCTGGTTTAGCTCATCCATTTTTTTTGTACAGTTGTCACAGTCTGGGGTCCAGAATAACACTAATAGCAAGTCAGCATTTGTTTTGTGTAACGACAAAGGCTTTTCAGCAATGTCCACTAAATCTAAGTCAGGAGCAATGTTGCCTATGGCCAGTTTCTTTAATGACAAGGTTTTTTCTTCGAGTATTTTGATAAACCTCTTATCTACCCAAGGAGCCGTGTTGTTCAGATAGTAGTTTTCGGCCAAATGGACAAAAACAAGCTCATCGTTAGGCGTTTTGATATTACGGAAGTTCTGCCACATAAAGCTAAGCGTAAAACGATACGTAGAATCGTTGCTTTTGGCCAGCTTCATCACTTTATCCATGGCTTGGATAATGGTATCGGGCTGTTGCGAAATAAACACGTTAAAGTAATAATCAAGTTTTTCGCTGAAGAGCCTTGTATTTAACAGCCTGACATCGCTGAAGTCTATATTGTCAAAGTAATGAACAGCTTTTAAATAGTGCAGTTGCTTGAACTTTTCAATCGGCGCCTTAGCCATTTTTGAAGTATCAACTTTCAATGATGGTTCTTCCTGCATTTTAAGATACTTTGATATGTATTGTTTGTCAAAACTTTTATATATGCTATCCTTTAATAAGCTTATACTTTGTTGTATCTTTTCTCTATTGCTTTTGTCTTTTTTCACTTTCTCCAGTTGCAGGGCCAGCTTTTGGTATTTGCAAAAAGCATCGGTTTCATCACTGCCTTCAATGCTTATGTTATTTACCAATGACGAAGTGTCCGAAACAATGGTGAAGTACTGTTCAAAACCTATCAATAGCTCAAAATATTTGCCATTCGGTAGTACCACGCTGTATATCCCCTCTGGCAGCTTCTTTGTACGTTCCAGGTATCCTCTGCCCTTACTATCAAGCTTTATTGTGTCCACAATAATGTCTTTCAGCCCGTAATGCATGGTTAGCGTGACTTTTTTATCAGCCAGGCCGGCTATTTCAACATCAATACGGCAGGCAGTGTTGTTGGATTTTCCTATTGCCTGTGTTGTAATTAGTGTTGATATAAACAATGCCAGTGTAACAATATTTTTCATCTTTAAATAATTTTTTATATCCTGAAGGACTTTCCGAAGGAGACCCCGTCCCGACTAACCGGATTTCATCCTTGTTTGTATTTAACGAATCATGCTTGTTTCTTAGTATCTGTTATCAATTATATTCTTGCAAGGGCAACTTAGCAAAGCGCCCTCATGAACGAATTGAACAAACACGAAAGTAATAAAATGTCAACAAGGGTGTTTGGTCATTCCATTAAAATTTTAAATTTATGAAATACCCCTGATTGGAAAACATAAACACTTTAGTATTAAAATAGCGAACAGGGGTGTTCCATCATTCCTTAAAAATTAAATTTTAGTATGATGAAATAATCAACGTATGCTTTTATAGAATTCAAACGCTTTTGTCATTTTATACTCAGGATGAATGCTTTAAAATAATATTAAAACCTGCCAAATAATCAAATACCTTTCAATTATAGCTTTAGCATTTTTTGGAAAAATATTCGAAAATCAATTTTTTAGTTTCTTACTATTTAAGAGCTATAGATTATTCAATAATATTGGGCTTATATAGGGCACAGGATAGCCTATATGCACTTATGTCGCGATCTTAAAGGATTTAATGAAATAGATTTGAATATTTGTTTATTTTATCGAGTTTTTAACTTATTAAAGTTTGTCAAAAAGATATTTCACTTAAAAAAAATTACATTTGCACCTTCAAAATTTTTAATACAATTATCATGTCAAATAATTTAAAAGAAGAAGCATTGCGTTTTCACGCACAAGGACGTCCCGGGAAAATAGAAGTTATTCCCACTAAGCCACATAGTACACAATCAGATTTAGCGTTAGCTTATTCGCCGGGTGTAGCTGAGCCATGTCTTAAGATTGCAGCAAACCCCGACGATGTATATAAATATACTGCTAAAGGGAACTTAGTGGCCGTTATTAGTAATGGTACTGCAGTATTAGGCCTTGGTAACATTGGCGCAGCTGCCGGAAAGCCTGTTATGGAAGGCAAAGGCTTGTTGTTCAAAATTTTTGCCGATATCGACGTTTTCGATATCGAAATTAATGAAACTGATACTGAAAAATTTATTGCTACCGTAAAAGCTATTGCTCCAACTTTTGGTGGTATCAACCTTGAAGATATTAAAGCCCCTGAATGCTTTGATATTGAAGACCGCCTAAAAGAAGAGCTTGATATCCCACTGATGCATGATGACCAGCACGGAACAGCAATTATTTCCGGTGCAGCGCTTATTAATGCACTCGAGCTTATTGGCAAAAAGATTGAAGATATTAAAATCGTTGTAAACGGTGCTGGTGCAGCTGCTTCATCATGTGCAAGCCTATATATGCATTTAGGGGCAAAACTGGAAAACATTGTTATGTTAGATAGCAAAGGCGTTATTTCTACCCGTCGTACCGACCTCAACAAACGAAAACTGCCATTTGCAACAACTCGTAATATCAACACTCTTGAAGAGGCTATGAAAGATGCAGATGTATTTCTTGGCCTTTCTGTAGCAGACGTAGTTTCTGAAGATATGGTTCGTAGTATGGCTAAAGACCCTATTGTATTTGCTTTGGCTAATCCAAACCCGGAAATTTCTTATGCAAAAGCTAAGGCTTCACGTCCTGACATCATTTTTGCCACCGGCCGTAGCGATTATCCTAACCAGGTTAATAACGTATTAGGTTTTCCTTACATTTTCAGAGGGGCCTTAGATGTAAGGGCCAACAAAATTAATGAGGAAATGAAGGTTGCAGCTACTTTGGCCATTGCAAAACTTACTAAAGAACCAGTGCCAGAGTCAGTGATGAAAGCTTATAACGTAACAAGCATGAGCTTTGGACGCGAATATCTCATTCCTAAGCCACTTGACCCACGCCTGTTGACAGTTGTAGCTCCAGCTGTTGCTAAAGCTGCTATTGACAGTGGTGTTGCCAGGAACCCAATTTCTGACTGGAAAGCTTATGAAAACGAGCTCCGCGCCCGTATAGAAAAACGCAAATAATTTGTTTTACAACATCAGATAACGCATTGCCATTGAAAAAAGCAATGCGTTTTTTATATAACTCTGCACTTAATTATACAAATCGCAATTATGCGAAGTTCTTTTATCAACAAAGTGAATATACACAATGATATTTGTTGGTGTGTGCAAGCTTCAATCCTTAAAAAATAAAATTTTTTATGATAAAACAAATTGCCATTTTCGGGGCATCCGGGCGCACAGGAAGAATATTGACAGGCTTGTTGCTTGAAAAAGGTTATCGGGTTAATGCATTGGTAAGGAATCCGTTAAAATTCAGCATTGAACATCCTAATTTATTTGTTATAAAAGGAAATGTTAACCAGAAAGAAGCCATTGAACAAGCAATTGAAAGGTCTGAAGTTGTTGTATCGGTTTTAGGACATGTAAAAGGTTCGCAGCCATTATTTCAAACCAAGGCAGTTGATAATATCATAGAGGTTATGAAAGCCAGAAATATTAAAAGATTTGTTGTTTTGACAGGTTCTGGTGTAAAAATGCCAGAGGATAAATGGTCTTTAGCCAATAGTATGCTCACGTTTATAATAAAATCAATTGCCCCGGCTCGCTTTAATGATGGTGTTGAGCAGTGCAAAAGAATTTTAGCAACTGATTTAGACTATACCATTGTACGAGCACCGCTTTTAACCATGCAGAAACCTAAAGGAGTTTATAAAACTGGTTATTTGAAGCTTGGCTTTTTTAGCCATATCTCCAGATATGATGTTGCAGGTTTTATTTGTAATGTTATTGAAAATCAAATCTTTATTAAAGATGTTCCACAAATAAGTTATTAGTTTTGGCAAGAAGGATAAAAATTGTAATTTTGTCGCTTTTTAAAAAAGATACAAGAATCAAGAATTAAAATATAAATATGAAAACAGCTGAGATACAGACTGAAAAAGGGACAATGAAGGTCCAGTTTTACGAAGAAGATGCTCCAAATACCGTAGAGAACTTCATTAAATTATCCAAATCAGGCTTTTATGATGGCCTCACGTTCCACAGGGTAATCCCAGACTTCGTTATCCAGGGTGGATGCCCTAAAGGTACTGGTGTTGGTGGGCCTGGTTATACTATTAAATGCGAGACATCAGGTGGAAACCAGTATCACGATAGGGGTGTATTGTCAATGGCCCATGCCGGAAAAGATACAGGCGGTTCGCAATCTTTTATCTGCCATAACAGGCGCAATACTCAACACCTTGACCGTGTACATACCTGTTTTGGTAAGGTTTACGAAGGTTTGGATGTGATAGATGCCATCAGGCCCGGTGACAAAATTTTGAAAATAACTATCAACGAATAAGAATAAACAATACAGATAATATGGGACGCGCGTTTGAATATAGAAAAGAAAGAATTTTTAAAAGAAATGCCAGTAATTCAAAGATATTTACACGCATAAGTAAAGATATTGCCATGGCTGTTAAGGCGGCTGGCCCTGATCCTTATTCTAACGGCAGGCTTAGAATGTTGCTGCAAAATGCTAAAGCTGCCAACATGCCTAAAGATACAGTAGATAGGGCTATTAAGCGGGCTTCATCTAAAGAACAGGAGGACTATAAAGAAGTAATATATGAAGGATACGGGCCTCATGGTATTGCTATACTTGTAGAAACAGCTACTGACAATCCTACACGCACTGTAAGCAATGTTCGCAGTATTTTTGGTAAGTTTGGTGGTTCTCTTGGCAATTCTGGTAGTGTATCTTTTATGTTTGAGCACAAATGTAACTTTAAGGTTAAAAATAAACCTGGTGTTGACCTTGAAGAGCTTGAACTTGAGTTGATTGATTTTGGGGTTTCTGATGTATTTGCCGAAGAGGAAAATATTATGATTTATGGCGAATTTGAGTCTTATGGCAGCATTCAGAAATACCTTGAAGAAAAAGGTTTTGAAATTGTTAGTGCCGAATTTGAGTGGATCCCTACAGATTCAAAAGAATTAAACTCTGAACAAGCAGCAGGCGTTATGAAACTTATTGAAAAACTTGAAGAAGATGATGATGTTACCAATGTTTTTTCAAATATGAGGTAAAAAGAATCAAGAACAAAGAGTCAAGAAACAAGATAAAAGAGAAACTCTGAAGTGATGAACTTCGGAGTTTTTTTGTTTTAAAAATACTTACCTTTGTGCCAACAAAAATGCTTTATCTGGTGTTCATCTGAAAATTACGCTAAATGCTGTTTTTTGGTTTATTTTCGACTCATTTGCCTTACATCGTGCTGGGTATTCTTTACCTAGTAAGCATGGGCTTGTATTCATTAAACCAAATCGATAGTGCTCATTTTGTACAAAAGCATCAGGATAAGGCTGAGATTGCCATTGAAGAACCCATCAAAGCTGATGTTTTAAAACAACAAAGCCAGACAACTTATT
>ENA-UOWE01005468-UOWE01005468.1-activated-sludge-metagenome-genome-assembly--contig:-NODE-5468-length-11597-cov-6.966990_pt1 | contig 11597 bp, 9 predicted proteins | sample MGYA00249841_ERZ761562 | MGnify/ENA primary metagenome ERZ761562 (study PRJEB28883, sample SAMN05720200) | activated sludge metagenome | isolation source: Anaerobic digester | place: Japan... | reverse complement strand
TGCGCCGTGTCAAGCGGGATGTAGGTGTTGGTCGAGCTGGCATCCGACGAGGTGGATGCGACGATGCCGATGACCTCGAAGTCCTCGCCCCCGAGACCCAGGGTGTCGCCCACGCCGAGTTCAGCGGTGGTCGCGTAGGAACTGTCGAGCACTACGACGTTGGTGCCGACATCGCCAGCATCGAACGAACGGCCGTCGGTGAGGCTCACCGCGGTGAGCGGGCCGACCGCATCGCCTGTGACATCGATGCCCGTCACAGTGATCGACTCGATGTCGAACGAGCTGCCACCAGCACCGTCAGCTCCACCCGTGGGCGGCGCGGTGCCGTCAGTCGGCAGGCCACCACCGCCGGCCTGGAAGTCGGGGATCTCCCCGCTGAAGTTGATGTTCGTGAGGCTCAGCGTGGCCGTGGCGGAGCTCACGTTGTCGACGCCCTGCACCGTGGCCAGGGCGGTGTCAGCAAAGGTCGCCGAACCGGGTCCGGTCGTCAGTCGGGCCTGGCTGAGCTGAGTCGAGCCGTCTGCTGTGGATCCGTCGCCCGATCCGAAGTCGAACGAGGGCGGCCCGCCGGCGGCCCCGCCCTCGGTGGGTCCCGTCGGCTGCTGCGAGACCGTGATGTCGGTGCCGACGCCGTACACGGACTCCAGTACCTTCGCCTGGGCGGCGCTCACGCCTGCCGAGACGCCGTTGACGATGATGACGAGGGCGATGGCCAGGGCCATGCCGATGGCGATGATCGCCGTCTGCTTTCGCCGGTTGGTGAGCTCCCGGAAGAGGTAGGTGCCGAACATGGGTCTCCTTGTGTGTCTGCAATGGACATCCGAAACCTAGGGATCGTCGCTATCGGCGCCCTATGCCGAACCTGAGAAACAGCCAAGGACGCTACTTCACAGGCGGCTCATAGGAATCTCCGAATACTGGGAGACATGACGACCTCCAACCACGCGCCCGCGATTGCGGCACAGCCCCGCATCAGCCGCGCCGACGGCAGCCCGATCCGTGCCGTCGTGGTCGACGACGAGGATTCGCTCACCGACCTGCTCTCGATGGCCCTGCGGTACGAGGGGTGGGACGTCAAGCTCGCCAGCGACGGCCAGAAGGCGCTGTCGGTCATCCGCGAGTTCCGGCCCGACGTGGTCGTGCTCGACATCATGCTCCCCGACATCGACGGGCTCACCGTGCTGTCGCGGTTGCGCGCCGACGGCATCCAGGTGCCCATCCTCTTCCTCACCGCCAAGGACTCCGTGGATGACCGTGTCGCCGGCCTCACCGTCGGCGGCGACGACTACGTCACCAAGCCGTTCAGCCTCGAGGAGCTCGTCGCCCGGCTCCGGGGGCTCATCCGCCGCTCGGCGCTCGCCGTCTCCGACTCGGCCGACTCCGTGCTCGAGGTGGGCGACCTGCGACTCGATGAGGACAGCTACGAGGTGAGCCGCGCTGGCGCCGCCATCGAGCTCACCGCGACCGAGTTCGAGTTGCTGCGCTTCCTCATGCGCAATCCGCGACGCGTGCTCAGCAAGGCCCAGATCCTCGACCGCGTGTGGAGCTACGACTTCGGTGGCCGCTCCAGCGTCGTCGAGATCTACATCTCGTACCTGCGCAAGAAGATCGACACGCTCGGCGAACCCATGATCCACACGGTGCGAGGGTTCGGCTACGTTCTGAAGCCGGCCGGATGACGCGTCGCCTCACCCTGCGTCGGCGCCTGGTTTTCGGCATCGTCGCCCTTCTCGCCCTGGTCACCGTGCTGATCGGGGTCTTCAGCGTGTTCGCGCTGCAGGGATTTCTCGTCGGGCGGCTCGACGCGCAGTTGACGGCCGCGACCGGGCGGTCTCAGGAGGCGTTCGAGGGGCGTCCCAACGACGACTTCGGGGGCCGACCGCCGGCAGGCGAGGTGCTCGCGCTGCCCGGCCAGGGTGCGGGCACCCTAGCGGGGCTCGTCGCATCCAATCAGCTGACCACGGCCGCAGTGCTCGACCAGAGCGGCGTGCCCATCAGCCTCGACGCCACGCAACTCGCCTCCCTCGGCACCGTGCAGCCCGGTGCCGCACCCGTCACCGTCGATCTCGGGGGCACACTCGGCCAGTACCGGGTCATCATGCAGAAGACCTCCGCCAGCGGCGTCTCGCTGCTCATCGGTCTTCCGCTCTCCGAGGTGCAAGCCATCGTGCTGCGCCTCACGCTCCTCATCGCGGTGATCGGAATCCTGGGCGTTGCCGCCGCAGCGATCGCCGGCGCCGTCGTCGTGCGACTCGCGCTGCGTCCACTCGAGCGGGTCGCGTCGACAGCGACCCGCGTCGCCGAGCTCCCACTCGACCGCGGTGAGGTGGCGCTCGCCGAGCGCGTACCCGCCCAGGACGCCGACCCCGGCACCGAGGTCGGGCAGGTCGGCGCCGCGCTCAACACTCTTCTCGAGCACGTGGCATCCGCCCTCACGGCACGTCAAGCCAGCGAGAACAAGGTGCGCACCTTCGTCGCCGATGCGAGCCACGAGTTGCGCACGCCGCTGGCGTCGATCCGCGGCTACGCCGAACTCACCCGGCGCGGCCGCCACGAGCTGCCCGACGATGTGGTGCATGCGATCGGCCGAGTCGAGTCGGAGTCGGTGCGCATGACCGCGCTCGTCGAAGACCTGCTGCTGCTGGCCCGTCTCGACGAGGGCGCGGCAATCGAGGGCGCGACGGTCGACCTCACGCGGCTGGTCATCGACGCACTCAGCGACGCGCGCGCGGCCGGACCGGACCACATCTGGCAACTCGAACTTCCGGATGAAGCGGTGCAGGTGCACGGCGACCAGCCGAGGCTCCACCAGGTCGTCGCCAACCTGCTCGCCAACGCGCGTACCCACACCCCGGCCGGTACGGTCGTCACGGCGGCTCTGATCCGCGGCGATGGCTGGGTCACCATCGAGGTGCGCGACACCGGCCCCGGCATCGACCCGGCGCTCACCCCGACCATCTTCGAGCGGTTCGTGCGCGGCGACGGTTCGCGCTCACGGGCCGCGGGCAGCACCGGCCTGGGGCTCGCGATCGTCACGGCGGTCGTTGAGGCCCACGGCGGGCGTGCCGAGGTGGAGAGTGCGCCGGGCAGCACGGTGTTTCGCATCATCCTGCCGATCGGTGAAATCGCCTGATCGGCATCCGGCCCGTTCGCCGGTGTCGTGGGAGACTGAGCGGGTGCCCGAACACACCCGTCGTCGCAGTCACTCTCGCGCCCGAATCGGCGCGGCCCTGACTCTGCTCGCCGCTTTCGCACTCGCGCTCGTCGGCGCGCCGGCCGCCACAGCGTCGCAGGGATCGGTGCCCGCCGAGGTCTCCGCGTACGCCGCAGACCCCAACGGCCTGGTGTCCCGCCTCGATGACCTGTTCGGCATCGGCTCCGGTGGCGCTGGCATCGACTTCAACGAGACCACGGCGGTCGGCCAGCTCAACCGGGTCTTCACCTTCACCGAGGCGTTCGTGGCCGGGGTCGCCACCGACACCCCGGTCGAGCGGCAGAACCTGTGGACAGCACCGATCACCGTCAACGACGACACCATCGGGCTCGCCATCATCTGGATCAACCCCGCGTCGGTTGCACCCGAGCTCGCCGATTTCGTGCGCGACCCCGACCTGGCCAGGGCCCTCTCGGATGTGCCTGCCGACTCCTACGTGGTGCGCGACGAGCAGCGCGCCGCCTGGTTCACCCTCGGCGCGGACGAGCTCATCCCGCTCGTCGCCGGCACGTCAGGCCTGAGCGGGCCGATTCCGCTCGACGACTTCCAGCGGATGATGATCGACCGATCGGGCGAGCCGGTGGATGCGCCGGAGAACTCCAGTCTGATCACGCCGGTCGCGGTCATCATCGTGGCGTTGGTCGGTGTCGTCGTCATCCTTCTGGTTCCCCAGCTGCTCGCCCGTCGCGCCAATCGGCGGGGCGGCGTCGCGGCTCAGGCGGAGCCCACGCCCACGCCCGAGCCCGAACCCGAGCCCACGCCCGAACCGCCGGCACCGAAGAAGCCGCGCGCACCGCGGAGCCCCGCCAAGTCCAAGCCTTCCATCGAATCCGCGCCCGAGGCGGCGACCGAGGCTCCAGCCGAGCCCACCGCCGACGCGGAGTCCACGCCTGCTCCACCGAAGAAGCCGCGCGCTCCGCGGCGCCCGGCGACGCCGCCCGAAGCCTAGAGCGCCCGACGCCCCTCAGCGGCGCGCAGCAATCCCCTGAGAACCCGACCCACCGCATCCGGGTTCTCGAGCATCATCATGTGGCCCACGCCGGGGATGACTGTGGATGACGCAGCCGCCTCGCGAGCCCAGCCCGGCACATCCCAGCCGCCCGCGCTGCGCTCACCCGCCACGAGATGCACCCGGTGGCGGGCGAACACGCGCCGCAGCAACTCCTGGTACTCCGGTTTCGATGTGGCTTCGACGATCGCCGACGCCGACATCCACACCGTGCGCCACGGCTGGTACGCGAGCGCGTCGACCGCCTTGGCGAGGTGCTCGTCAGTGGCCTCAATTCCGTCGCCCGCGAGGAACGCGCGAGGATCACGCAACCGGCCCTCGATCTCCGAACGTGCCCGATCTTCATCCAGAGCCGCGATCGACCGTGACCAGAAGGCGTCGGCGAGAGTGAAGTTGCCCTCGACGGTTGTCACAGACTCGACGAGGTCGGGCGATTCGTCGGCGAGGGCGAAGGCATACACGGCACCGATCGAGTGCGCGACCAGGTGCACTGGGGTTTCCGGATGCCGCGACTCCACGTGCGAGCGAAGTGCCGCGACCTGCCCCTCCAACGACACGTCGACCTCCGTCTCATGCCCGTACCCACGCAGGTCGGGAGCCGAGAACTCCGCCGGGCCGAGGTGGCGTGTCGCCGCTGGTTCAGCGAACGACCCGAACAGGCCGTGCACGAAGACGACGGGAAAGGCACTGTCCACCTGACCATCATGCCGTGCGGTGCCTTTCGTCTGCCGCCCTCACGATCTGCCGCGTTTGCGGCATGTCGCGGCATCCCGTACTCTGGGAGAAGCCAAAGACCGCAGGTTTCGTGGTGCGCGCAATCGCACCTCGACTGAGTTCGCTTCACAGCGAGGCCAGCGCAGGTGTGTGAAGTAGTTCATCGGTTTGCGCCGTGTTCAGCTCCGTGCCCCTGGCTCGGAGCTTTTTTCATTGCTCCGGGTGTCCTCCGGCAGACACCATACGAAATCTAGGGAGCACCATGGCGAACAAGGAAGCATCAGTCGCCGAGTTGACGGACAAGTTCCGCACCTCGAACGCTGTACTGCTCACCGAGTATCGCGGGCTCACGGTCGCGCAGCTCAAGAGCCTGCGCAAGTCGATCAGTGAGCACGCTACATACGCCGTGGTGAAGAACACGCTGACCAAGATTGCGGCCAACGCGGCAGGGATCACGTCTTTCGACGATGACCTGGTCGGGCCGTCTGCAATCGCCTTCGTGCACGGTGACACCGTCGCCGTCGCGAAGACCCTGCGTGACTTTGCCAAGGCAAACCCTCTTCTGCTCGTGAAGAACGGCTACCTCGACGGTAACCCTCTCACCGCAGACGAGGTCAAGAAGCTTGCCGACCTCGAGTCCCGGGAGGTGCTGCTCGCGAAGTTCGCGGGTGCCGCCAAGGCCTCGCTGTTCGGTGCGGCGTACTTGTTCAACGCACCGCTGTCGCAGGCCGTTCGCACGGTCGACGCGCTGCGCGAGAAGCAGTCCGCGTAGTTCACGCGGACGACACACTCAGTCGCGCACCGTCGCGGCAGATCGTTCAGAAACAACAAGGAGAAAATCATGGCAAAGCTGACCAGTGACCAGCTGATCGAGGCGTTCAAGGAGCTCACGCTCATTGAGCTGAGCGAGTTCGTCAAGAAGTTCGAGGAGACCTTCGAGGTCACCGCCGCTGCACCCGTCGCCGTGGCTGCCGCTCCGGCCGCCGGTGGCGCCGGTGGCGCAGCCGAAGAGGTCGAGGAGAAGGACACGTTCGACGTCGTCCTCGAGTCGGCTGGCGAGAAGAAGATCCAGGTCATCAAGGAGGTGCGCACCCTCACGAGCCTCGGTCTCGGCGAGGCGAAGGCACTCGTTGACGGCGCCCCCGGTGTCGTGCTCGAGGGCGCGAACAAGGAGACCGCCGAGAAGGCCAAGGCACTGCTCGAAGAGGCCGGCGCAACCGTCACCCTCAAGTAGTCCCGTTTCATCAAGGGGCGTCGCCCGTGGCTTCGGCCGCGGCCGGCGCCCCTTTTTGTTTGCTCTGACACTCGCTCCGAGCTACGTCTTGCACCCGTGAGCGTTCGCCCCACATAATGGGACTCGTCGCACGCTTGTCCCCCATTTGTGTGACACCCCGACAGTGCAATTCGAACGACAGTGCAATTCGAACGACAGAGTGACCCGAAGCTGTTCGTCGGACTGGACGGCCTTACCCTCCGCCCAGCCCACTACTCGAACGCTCGCTACCCGAGAGCGCAGATCACCACAATGCTGGCCGCAACGCCATTGATGCTGGCTGGCGTCTCGTCGGTCGATTCTGTTCGCATCGTGGCCACTCCGGCGGTTCAACCGCCCCATTGATCGATGGGGCCGGTGGGCGTTTCGGGCGCTTACCGGCTCCATCTCAGCTCCGCGACACGCGCCGTCGAGCCCGCGACGAGCGTCACTTTCGTGACGGATCAGGCGATATCGGCGCCTCAGGGCACGTCATCGGATGTAAGCGTTTGCACAAATGAAGGTTGGGAGCGCTCTCAGTCCACAGGCGATTCCGGGCCAACTCCGGGAAGAAGTTTGATTAGCGTTATGGAAAAGAGACGTGAGGGGTTCCCCAGAGGGCACCTGCACGCATAGTCTTAAGCTGGTTTTCCGCGAGAAACAGCCATTCTTGTTCGCGGGATCCGCCCCTATCAATCAAAGGAGATTAACCATGAGGGCAATCAAGCGCCGCTCAATCGTTCTGGCGACAACCTCTGCAACCGCTTTCGCTCTCATCCTCACTGGATGCTCCGCACCGAGCGGTTCGGGCGACATCCCCGCAGGCTGTGAGGCTTACGCGGACTACCAGGGCAACTCGGGTACCGAGGTCGAGATCTACACGACCGTCGTGAGCCCCGAGGCCGAGCTCTTCCAGGAGTCCTTCACGGAGTTCGAGGACTGCACCGGCATCACGATCAACTGGAACGGCTCCAAGGAGTTCGAAGCCCAGCTGCCCGTGCGTGTCGAGGGTGGAACTGCTCCCGACCTCGCCGTCTTCCCGCAGCCTGGTCTGCTCGCTGCCATGGCAGCAACCGGCAAGCTTCTGCCGGCGTCTGACGCAGTCGCGGCCAGCGTCGAGGCCAACTACAGCCCCGACTGGAAGAACTACGGCACCGTCGACGGAACCTTCTACGCTTCGCCCCTGGGCGCCAACGTGAAGTCGTTCGTCTGGTACTCGCCGAAGACCTTCAAGGACAACGGCTGGGACATCCCCACGACGTGGGACGAGCTGCTGGCTCTGTCCGACAAGATCGCGACCACGTCTGACGTGCAGCCGTGGTGCGCGGGCTTCGAGTCCGGTGACGCCACCGGTTGGGTCGGTACCGACTGGATGGAGGACATCGTCCTCCGCTTCGGTGGCGCCGAGGTCTACGACAAGTGGGTCTCACACGAGATCCCGTTCAACGACCCGGCAATCGTCGAGGCGATCGGCAAGGCCGGTCAGATCCTGAAGAACCCGGAGTACGTCGGTGACGTTCCTTCCATCGCGACCACGAGCTTCCAGACCGGTGGCGCTGGCATCGTTGACGGATCGTGCGCCATGCACCGCCAGGCCTCCTTCATCGGCGGCATCCTCGTGGCCGACCAGGGTGCGACCATCGTCACCCCGGACGACACCACGACTGAGGGTGGCATCACCACGTTCTACTTCCCGGGTGCGACCGCTGACGACAAGCCCGCCCTGGGTGGTGGCGAGTTCATCGGTGCCTTCGCAGACCGTCCCGAGGTTCAGGCAGTTCAGCTGTACCTGACCACGCCGGAGTGGAACAACAAGAAGGCCGCCCTCGGTGGCTGGTTCTCGGCCAACCTCGGCCTGGACACCGCCAACGTGGCTGACCCGGTGAACGCGAACGCGGTCGAGATCCTCAAGAACGCGACCACGTTCCGCTTCGACGGTTCGGACCTCATGCCCGCTGCTGTGGGTGCCGGTTCGTTCTGGAAGGAGATGACCGCCTGGGTCGCCGAGGACAAGTCGGACAAGGCCGTTCTCGACGCCATCGAGGCGAGCTGGCCCAAGTAGTAGGTTGTCCTACTAAGCACTAAATAAGAAAGTCTGTGCGGGGTTCGCGCAAGCGGACCCCGCACCTCTTCTCACTACTGCCTACGGAATGAGTCAATCAATGTGGATTGTGACAGCCCGGTCGCCGTTTGCGACAGTACTGCCCAACATCGTTCTGCTTCTGGTGGGTCTGGTGGTGTTCGTCGCCATCATCGTCCTGATCTTCGTGCTCTCCGAGCGCACAAAGGAGAAGACTCAGAACCGTCTGAAGTACTTCGTCTTCCTCGGGCCCGCACTTCTTCTGCTCATCATCGGGTTGATCTACCCGGCGATTCGCACCCTCTACCTGTCGTTCTTCGACGCCCGCAGTGAGAACTTCATCGGGCTGCAGAACTACATCTGGGCGTTCACGCAGCCCGAGATTCTCATCGTGCTGCGCAACACCCTGATCTGGACGATCGTGGTGCCCATCGCATCCACGACCATCGGACTCGCGATCGCCTACCTCACCGACCGGATGAAGTACGCCGGCCTGGTCAAGTCGCTGATCTTCATGCCGATGGCGATCTCGTTCGTCGGGGCATCCATCATCTGGAAGTTCGTCTACACGTACCAGCCCGACCCCAACAAGGCGGACATCGGCCTCCTGAGTGCGATCTTCAAAGCGATCGGCTTGACCCCGCCGAACTGGCTGCTCGAGGCCCCGCTGAACACGTTCCTGCTCATCGCCGTCATGGTCTGGATCCAGACCGGATTCGCGATGGTTGTGCTCTCGGCGGCGATGAAGGCGGTGCCTGACGACATCATCGAGGCCTCAATGCTCGATGGGGCCAAGGGATGGGCGCGCTTCACGCGCATCACGATCCCGATGATCTGGGGCAGCGTGATCGTGGTTCTCACGACGATCACCGTGACATCGCTCAAGGTCTTCGACATCATCCGCACTATGACCGGCGGAAACTTCCAGACCTCGGTCATCGCCAACGAGATGTACCAGCAGAGTTTCCGGGCGCTCAACTACGGAACCGGATCCGCGCTGGCAATGATCCTGTTCCTGGGAGTGCTGCCGCTGATCATCTTCAACGTCCGACAGGTTCGCAAGGAGAGGGAGGTTCACTGATGACCGCCATTGAGGAAATCGCGCCCGTCAACCTCACCCCAGCGCGCACCAAGTCGAAGGGCATACGGCTCACCAGCCGTAAGCAGAACAACATCTTCGGCTCGCCCATCGCCTCGTTCTTCGCGATAGTCATCGCGTTGGTGTGGACGATCCCCACGTTCGGTCTGTTCATCTCGAGCATCCGTACGCCGGCCGACATCAACAACACGGGATGGTGGACGTTCTTCACCAACCCGAGCTTCACTCTGGAGAACTACAACACGGTTCTCTTCGAGGGCAGTTCGGTCACGCCACCGCTGAGCCTGTACTTCCTGAACTCGTTCGCGATCACCATCCCTGCGACGGTGTTCCCGGTCGTCATCGCCACCTTCGCGGCCTACGCGTTGGCCTGGTTCGACTTCAAGGGACGCGACCTGCTGTTCTACACGATCTTCGCAATGCAGGTGATTCCGCTGCAGCTGGCCCTAATCCCGCTGCTGCAGCTGTTCGCCAACGGACTGAAGATCGGGGATGCCACACTCATCCCGCCCTTGGGCATCACCGGCACCTACATCCCGATCTGGATAGCGCACACGATGTTCGCCATGCCGATCGCGATCTTCCTGCTGCACAACTTCCTCTCGCAGATCCCCCGGGAACTGATGGAGGCGGCGCGCGTGGATGGCGCCGATGCGTTCAAGACGTTCCGCATGGTGGTGCTGCCGCTGAGCATTCCGGCGATCGCGTCGTTCGCGATCTTCCAGTTCCTTTGGGTCTGGAACGACCTGCTAGTCGGTCTGACCTTCGGTGGAGGTAAACGTGAGATCGCACCGCTGATGGTGCGATTGGCGGAGCTGACCGGAACCCGAGGCGGCGACTGGGAGTTGCTGACGGCTGGCGCATTCGTCTCGATCATCGTGCCGGTCGCGGTGTTCTTCGCACTGCAGCGCTACTTCGTTCGCGGCCTGCTGGCGGGATCCGTCAAGGGCTGAGCCCAGGCCGGTTGAGTAGCCGACGGAGTCGGCGTATCGAAACCTCGCGGGTGAGGTTTCGATACGCGCTCCGCGCTACTCAACCCGCTTAGGGTTGAACCATGAGCGGGATGCGCGGCGGCGGACGCGGAGGTCGCATCAGCGGCGGCGACGTCGAGGCTCAACGCGCAGCCAATGCGACGGCGCCGAAGATTCCGGACCTCCTGAAGCGCATCTCGCAGCTGTTCGCCCCCCACCGTGCGGCGATCACCGTCACGATCATCCTCGTGCTGGTGAGCGCCGCGATCAGCGTGTTCCCGCCCCTGCTCACCAAGCAGGCGTTCGACGTCGGGCTGTTCCCGCCGTCGGGCACACCCAACATCCCGGTGCTGGTCGAACTGGTGCTGCTGATGGTGGCGCTCTGGATCTCGTCAGCGGCACTCGGCGTGTGGCAGACCTACCTCACGGCCACGGTGGGCAACAAGGTGATGGGGGCCCTGCGCATCCGCCTGTTCGGTCACCTGCAGGCGATGGAGCTCGCGTTCTTCACGCGCACCAAGACCGGAGTCATCCAATCGCGACTCCAGAACGATGTCGGCGGTGTGGCTGGCGTTCTCAGCAACACCATCTCGAGCGTCATCGGCAACACGGTCACCGTGATCGCCGCGTTCGTGAGCATGCTCGTGCTCAGCTGGCAGCTCACGGTCGTGGCGGTCATCCTGCTGCCGCTGCTGGTGATCGCCCAGCGCAAGGTCGGTCAGGTGCGCGCGCGCATTGCGACCAAGACACAGGAGTCGCTGAGCGAGATGACGGCGATCACGCAGGAGGCGCTGAGTGTGTCGGGCATCCTGCTCGCGAAGAGCTTCAACCAGCAGCAGGCCGAGGTCGGGCGGTACACCCGCGAGAACGAGAACCAGATCCGTCTGCAGGTGAGCCAGCAGATGAGCGGCCAGTGGTTCTTCGCGATGGTCAACATTTTCCTGTCGATCATCCCCGCGGTCATCTATCTGGTCGCAGCGTGGCTCATCAACGGTGGCACGGATGTCACGGCCGGCACGATCGTGGCGTTCACGACCGTTCAGGCCCGGCTCATGTTCCCGCTGCTCGGGCTGCTGCGGGTCGCGCTCGACCTGCAGACGTCGTCGGCGCTGTTCGCCCGCATCTTCGAGTACCTCGACCTCGTGCCCGCGATCGTGGACCGTCCGGACGCGCGGCCGGTGCGCCCGAAGAAGCTCGGCGAAGTGCAGTTCGACGACGTGGTCTTCCGCTACCCGGATGCGCCCGCCGACTCGCCCGC
>ENA-UOWE01005463-UOWE01005463.1-activated-sludge-metagenome-genome-assembly--contig:-NODE-5463-length-11602-cov-8.262666_pt1 | contig 11602 bp, 8 predicted proteins | sample MGYA00249841_ERZ761562 | MGnify/ENA primary metagenome ERZ761562 (study PRJEB28883, sample SAMN05720200) | activated sludge metagenome | isolation source: Anaerobic digester | place: Japan... | reverse complement strand
TTCCTTTTTTTTCATCGTAGACTCTCTGTGATGTGTTTTGGAATATTTAGTAACGGCTGGCGGGTATGCGAAGTCTTGAACGAAGTGAAGGATTTGGGTGAGGAGCGAGCCGAGCCCCGAACCGCATACCCGCCTGTTAAACGACCCGAAGGAACGAAGCGACCGAGAGCGCAGCGTGGCACGGAGCGAAGCAGAGTGAGTTTTTCATATCCGAAAATCATCCTGCCGCCGTAGTTTTTTCTTACGTTCCGTGAGGGGTTCTTCGTAAAAAGTGCCTATCTGAACCTTCATCCCCTTCTGTTAGCTCATCTGCAATCATTTCCGCTTGTTTAAGTACGGTTTCTGTAGCGATGGCTTGCATGTCTGGAGGATAGCCATATCGCCGGAGTGTTCGTTTGACAATCACTCTTAGCTTAGCTCTAACGCTTTCTTTAATCGTCCAGTCAATGGATGCGTTTTGTTTCACTTTCTCATACAATACAACGGCCAATTCTCTTAACGTCTCTTTCTGCATCAATTCCCTGGCACTCTTGTTATCTGCTATTGCGGTATAGAACGCATATTCGTATTCAGATAAACCCATTTCTTCCGGTTCTTTGTCCATTTTCTTTATTTCTTTACTGAGTGCGATCAGTTCCTCAATCACCTCAACCGCAGTAATCACCTTGTTGTGATATTTCTTAATTGAATCCTCCAGCATTTCCATAAGCGTTCGGCTTTGGACAAGGTTTTTTTTCATTCTCGCCTTTATTTCGTCGTTGAGAAGCTTTTTCAGAACTTCAAAAGCGATGTTCTTGTGTTCCATATTCTGGACTTCTAACAGAAATTCCTCTGACAATATGGAAATATCCGGTTTCTTGATTCCAGCGGCATCAAAGATATCTATAACTTGTTCAGTTACAAGAGCTTGATCAATAACCTGTCTGATTGCAGTTTCGATTTCCTCGTTGGTTCTGCTGGTTCCGGTGGTATCAAATTTTACAAGCCTGGTCTTGACCGCCTGATAAAATGAGACTTCATCTTTAACCGCCATAGCTTCTTCATGTGGAATTGCGATTGAAAATGCCTTTGATAAAGCCGTAACTTCGTCAATATATCGTTTCTTGCCATTTTCAAGGCCGAGTATGTGTTCTTCTGCGGCGAGGATTGTTGATAACTTTGTTGAGGTGTCGGCTGTAAAATAGTGATTGTAGGTAAAGCCGTGAAACATCTGGGAAACGGTTTCCAATTTTTCAAGCATAAGTTGAACAGCCTGTTCTTGGAGAACCGCAGGATCTCCTTTTCCGCCACTATCGGAATAAAACGATAATGCCTCTTTCAGATCGGAGGCGATTCCAAGGTAATCAACGATCAATCCGCCCGGCTTATCCTTGTAAATCCTGTTCACCCTTGCAATTGCCTGCATCAGCGTATGACCCTTCATAGGTTTATCCAGATACATGGTATGCAGACACGGGACATCGAATCCGGTAAGCCACATATCACACACAATGACCAATTTTAATTCATCTTCCGGGTCTTTCATCCGTTCGGCTAATACTCTTCTCTGTTCCTTTGTCGTATGATGCTTTGCCATTTTGGGTCCGTCAGAAGATTGAGATGTCATTACTACCTTGATTGCGCCCTTTTTCAGTTCATCATTGTGCCATTGCGGCTTTATTTTGATGATCTCATCGTACAAATCGGCGGCGATCCGCCTTGACATGGTTACTATCATTCCCTTGCCTTCAAACACCTCCTGGCGCTGCTCGAAATGGGTAACGATATCCTTGGCAATTTGCCGAATGCGATCTTCACTCCCGATCAGAGCTTCGAGCTGGGTCCATTTTGCCTTTGCTTTCTGAGCTTCAGCAAGGTCTTCTTTTTCCAACACCTCATCCAATTCTGAGATGAGCTTTTTACCTTCCTCGCTGAGAGTGATTTTTGCAAGCCTGCTCTCATAGTATATCTTCACGATCGCACCGTCTTCCTGCGCCTGTGAGATGTCGTAGATATCGACATAGTTTCCAAAAACAGCCGGCGTGTTTCTGTCCTCTTTTTCTATCGGTGTGCCTGTAAAACCGATATAGGTAGCGTTCGGCAGTGCGTCCCGCATATATTTTGCAAAACCATAAACAGTCTTTTTGCCTATGACATTCCCTTTGTCGTCTTTTTCGTCTATCGTCTTTGCCTTGAATCCGTACTGGGTCCGATGCGCCTCATCCACTATAACGATTATATTTCGCCGGTCTGATAGCTCCGGATAAATGTTACCCTCCTCCGGCTGGAACTTCTGGATCGTTGTAAACACTACGCCGCCTGATGCAACGTTTAACAGCTCTTTCAGATGTTCTCTGCTCTCTGCCTGAACAGGATCCTGCCTGAGAAGATGTTTTGACGCTGCAAAAGTATCAAACAGCTGGTCATCAAGATCGTTTCTATCCGTGATCACCAGTATCGTAGGATTGTCTAACATCTGAATGATCTTGCCTGCGAAAAATACCATTGATAGCGATTTGCCGCTTCCCTGAGTATGCCAGATAACGCCTCCTTTACGGTCTCCTGCGGGCTGGGTATCTACACTTATCAGGCCGTAGTTTTCAGGAGATTCCATAACGTTAAGGCCATAGGCGTCTTTCTCCACAAAGTAACCTGATGCTCTCAGGGTAGATTCTACAGCTTTATTCACTGCAAAATACTGATGATAGTATGCAAGTTTCTTGACGGTCTGAACGAATGTGATGCCCGTCTCTTTATCCTCTTTCTTTGATTTGTCGAAGACGATAAAATGACGGATGATATCGAGCAATGTCTTCTTGTTCAGCATTCCTCGTATCAGAGTCTCCAACTGGCTGACAAGCTTTGATGCTTCCCTCTTTCCATCTATTGACTTCCACGCCATAAACTGGCTACAATCAGAGGATATGGTGCCAGCTTTTGCTTCTAAACCATCAGAAATTACTATAAAGGCGTTATAATTAAAAAGGGCAGGTATTATTTGTTTATATGTTTGAATCTGTCTGAAGGCAGCACTTATGGTTGCCTGTTCATCTGCGGGATTTTTCAATTCTATAACAATTAAGGGTAGTCCATTAACAAAAATAATAATGTCAGGACGCTTGTTAACACCACCCTCAATTACTGTAAACTGGTTAACAGCGAGAAATTCGTTGTTTCCCAGATTTTTAAAATCAATGAGCCAGACGAGATCGCCTCTCTCAATGCCATCTTTTTGGTAGCTTACCTTTATTCCCTCAGTTAGCAATCTATGAAAAGATTCATTGTTTGTAATAAGTCCTTGAGAGCCAAAGCGCTGTATCTGTTTAATAGCGTCTTGTCTTGCCTCGATAGGGATATTAGCATTGATCCTATTAACTGCATTACTTAAGCGGTCAAACAGCAAAACATCCTCAAATGATTTTCTTTCTGCTTTTTCTCCGTCTGGTGCAATATCAGGACCGGATACGTATTCATAACCTTGATCTTCCAATAGTTTTATAGCAAACTCTTCTATCTCGGATTCTGTTATGCGCGTCATACTATTACTCTCACTTCCCCGCTCATCAACTTTGGCAGTAGCGTATCCCGCAGTTTTTCGAGGGTGCGGATTTGCTCTCTATTTGATTTTTTCTTCTTAAACAGATCTTGTGCAAATGCCTCAAATTGCTTGACTCGCTCCCTCCGTGAGTATTGTACCTCCAAGTCAAGTATCAAAGCCTTATCGGCATGAGGTATTGCTGAGCCAGTTGTGTTTTCTCGAATATATTTCTCATTCAATTTAAGAAAAGAGTACAAGAATAGTGGAAAGGGAAAGATACTCGTTGGTCTAAAAAGACCTATCGTTGATCCTATTATGCCATGATATCCTATTTCAACTCGTCCACTACTTGCTCCATCCATAACTACCAGAATGTCCTTTTCACCTGCGATGACCGTCTCCTCCGGTCTTGAAAACATATATTTTCCAGAATCAAAACTCTCAATAAGAATCTGCGGTACAAGCCCATCGTCTTCGATTTCAAATGTCTCGTAAGGTTTTTTTCCCTTTTCAAATACCACTAATTCTGACAACTTCTTAATTTCCCACCCCTCATCCGCTTCCTCCACGAACCACTGCCTGAAAAGCGTTTCCGCCATGGCTTCGAGGGTTTTATTCTGGCGGTGGAGCAGGTCTATTTTATCGTCGAGACTGGAAAGCACCGAGGCGATGGCGCGCTGCTCGGGGAGAGGAGGGAGGAGGATATCAATTTCTTTGAAATCTTTAAGGACAATTCTTGGAATTACTGCACCTGTTACATAATTTGCTTCTACGGTATCACGAAAAGACGGGTTGAGAAAAATATATTTAAGGTATTTTGGTAATATTTGTAAAATGTCAGGTCTAATAATTGCTATAGACGATAATAAAACAACATTTTCTTCTTTCGTCACATCGAAAACATGTTTTAAATAACTACCATCTTTTGCGATTAAAACATCATTAAGAATTGGTTTGCAATCGTTTTTGACCAACTCAATATAATCATCTTCGGATATTTTTCTACAGGTATCTAAGTTTATCCGATTATATTCCATATCTTTAACTGATGCCATAGGGTACCCATGAATCGTTGTGGGTGGGCTATTATGTGATCCATCTGTTATTTTTACGCAAATATCCTTAAGTTTGCACTCCCGCCACTCACTCATCTGGCATCACCGCCCGGAGGTTTTCGCGTATGAGTGCGTTCATTCATTCTTTCCCCTCCATTGAGATTTTTTCCAGATTCTCCAGAATCTGCCTGTTCAGTCTTTCTTCCTCTTTCAACTGCTCTTCGAACTCGGTTTTAAGCTTGGGGAAGCGCACCTCCTTACTTAACTCTTCTTGTATTTGCACCGATTTAGTGTTTCTTTGTGCATTTTTAATAAGGTGTGCACAATGCAAGTGCATTCTCCGATAGATATGCACAAATATCTCATCTTTTTGTGCACTCCCGATGGGTGTTGGATAAAGGCTGTGCATTTCATCAATTCTTAAATATCTCATACAGACCCTTATTTTTGAAGATAAACTCGTTTCCAACCTTCTCCTTTTCAAGTATCCCGATTTCTACCAGTCTATTCAGATATTTGCTTGCAGTGTTTCTCGATGCGATCCCCTTTTCTACTAGAAAGGCATATTTGCAGTAGACCTGCATGAACAAAGTCTCCAGCAATTCATAACTATAAATCCCAGGTGCTTCACTTTGTATCTTAGCTTTTGTGTCATTGAACAATTCAAGTATGGTGAATATTTTACTAAGGGTATATCTCGAAGTTTCTTCTACCGCTTTAAGCATAAAGAGTATCCATTCTTCCCAGCTGTTCTCACTGGTTACACCCAGTAATAGCCGATAATAATCGTTCTTGTGCTCGTTGATGTATTTCGAGAGGTACAGGACAGGATCGTCCAGCAAATTGTATGCAGAGAGCAGCAATACATTGATCACCCTGCCAGTTCTCCCGTTACCGTCTTTGAACGGGTGAATTGCCTCGAACTGATAGTGAAGTATTGCCATCTTTATAAGCGGGTCTATCCCATCGGATTTTGAGTTGGCAACCGTTATCCAGTTGTACAGTTTATCTAAAATCACATCCCTGCAACATGGTGGCGTGTAAATTCTTCTATAATCATTTCCGATATAGACTGGAAGATCACGAATGCCATCATTTTCATCTTTGATGTTCCTGTAAATCTTCTCGATGAGTTCAACGGAAAACTCGTTCCCAGATTTTATAACTTCAAATCCATCTACCAATGCCTTCCCGTATCTCAATACTTCCTTGGTGTGCAGGTCTGCCTCAGAATCTGCGGTAAAGGCCTTGAAAAGTTTATCATTCGTTGTGAAGACATTCTCAATAGATGAGCTGTCTTTTGCTTCCTGAAGGCTCAAAGTATTTATAAATATTTTTGGATTTGGAATTGCTGATAGCCTACCTTTTAATTCTGCAAGAGCCCGATTCGCTTTATTTGCTTGTTCATAGATAGTTAATAAACGCCAATATCTCTTATCTGGCAATATCTCTGGCAACTGATTGTAAGGTTTATTAGCATCAAACTTCATTATCCTTTCTCCATTGAGATTTTTTCCAGATTCTCCAGAATCTGTCTGTTCAATCTTTCTTCCTCTTTCAACTGCTCTTCGAACTCTGCTTTAAGCTTGGTGAACCGTTCCTTGAAATCGAAGTCGTCCTCCTCGTCTGGCAGCCCCACGTAACGGCCGGGGGTGAGAACGTAGTCAAGTTCACGCACCCGCTCGATACTGGCGGAATTACAGAAGCCCTCTACGTCCTCATAATCTCCGTCTGGATTGCGCCAGTTGTGGTACGTAGAAGCTATTTTCTCTATATCATCTCTCGAAAGTTCACGGGTCTTTCGGTTGATGAGATGTCCCATGTTTCTGGCATCAATAAAAAGGATTTCATTTTTTCTGTTTCTATATTTCCCATTTGATTTATCTCTGCTTAAAAACCAAAGACAAGCTGGAATTGGCGTATTTAAAAATAGTTTCGCTGGTAAGTTTACTATACAGTCAACAAGACAGGCTTCTATAATATTTTTTCTAATTTCTCCTTCCCCAGATGTTTTTGATGTAAGAGACCCCTTCGCTAATACAAAGCCTGCAATACCAGTTGGAGCGAGATGATAGATAAAATGCTGCACCCAAGCATAGTTTGCGTTCCCTTCTGGCGGTACGCCATACTTCCACCGTCCATCTTTTCTTAAGAGATCTCCGCTCCAGTCGCTGTCGTTGAAGGGAGGATTTGCTAGAACATAGTCGGCTTTGAGATCCTTGTGCAGATCATTCAGGAAAGATCCTTCGTTGTTCCACTTCACCTGCGAGCTGTCTATGCCCCTAATAGCCAGGTTCATCTTGCAGAGACGCCATGTTGTGAGGTTGCTCTCTTGCCCGTATATGGAGATATCGTTTACTCTACCTTGATGACTTGAAACAAACTTTTCAGAATGAACAAACATGCCACCAGAGCCGCAGCATGGGTCGAAGACCCGACCGTTATATGGTTCCAGCATCTCTACCAACAGTTCAACAACGCTTCTCGGCGTGTAGAATTGGCCTCCCTTCTTTCCCTCTGCCAGAGCGAATTCTCCGAGAAAGTACTCGAAAACATGACCCAATATGTCAGCACTTCTGGCTTTTGCATCACCGAGAGCGATGTTTCCGATAAGATCGATAAGACCACCTAGATTGGTCGGATCAAGATTTCCTAGCGAATAGACCTTTGGCAGAACTCCTTTGAGTGAAGGATTTTCTTTCTCTATTGCGTCCATTGCATTATCCACAAATTTGCCGATTTCAGGTTGTTTGGCTTTTGATTGTAGATAGGACCAACGGGCTTCTGGTGGAACAAAAAAGACATTTTCGGCTTTGTATTCGTCCCTGTCTTCTGGGTCTGAGCCTGCATAGTCGCCTTCACCCTTTTTTAATTTCTCGAACAAAGATTCAAAAGCATCAGATATATATTTTAGAAAAATAAGCCCCAAGACAACATGCTTATACTCTGCTGCGTCAATGTTCTTTCTGAGTTTGTCAGCCGCCTTCCAAAGCTGTTTTTCAAGAGGTTCATCCTGATTGTTATTGACCTTCTTTGCCATCTATTTCATCTCCATTTTAAATTGAATCTATACCATATAATAAAAAAGTTGGGTCTCGCTTTGCGAGCCGTTTAACCGTTGTTATGCAGGGTTGCGAAGCAATCTGGTTCGTGTTATCCTTTCCCGTTGGTTTGGTTAACCGAAGGCGGCAGGATGAGATGATTTTCGCTTGTCTGGATTGTCCAGGGATGCGAAAAATTTTGTTTAACTCGTGTATAAATGAACTCTTGTTTCGTATATCTACCCGTTTTTGGTGTGCTATACGCCATATGGCGTCTATTTCGCTTATGTCTGAATTGGTTTCGACAAACGGTTTGGAATAAAATAGCGCCTTCCGGTAATAAAGCCGGGTTGTTTTCCTATGAGTTTCCGGTGGTAAAATGCCTATCATCATTCTGGTTGTCTTTCTGACGTTAATTCTACAAACTAAAATCAATAAATTCAATGGAAATTTACTGTTTAATTTTCTTAGTTTACAGTTTGTAGTTTGCGAGTTTCGAGTCTACATTTCCGAGGTTGCAGTTGCATGTCCCTTGTCGGGAATTCCCGTCACCTGCCACCCGTTACCTGTCACTGTTTTACAAATTTGGAAACATTTTGGTTTTTAAATACATTTCAGCGTTAATTTCAGGATGAGGTTGAAATTTTGCGGCGTATATTCGACATGCCAAATCTAAAACGGGATCTGGCGGGTGTTGAAAATATTTCCGCGTTATTTTACCCGCTGAATTTGGAAATTGCCTCAGGCGAACTAAATTTGGCGTTCTTTTGAAAGGTAATAATGGCAAAGCACGATTGGCGCAATCTAATCGCGAAAATTTCGCAGGCTGATAAGATCCTGCTGACGACGCATCATAATCCCGATGGCGACGGGCTAGGTGCAGAAGCGGCGCTTTACCATTGCCTCAAGCATCTGGGTAAGTCGCCATTTATCTTGAATTCATCGCCTTTGCCGCCGGAGTATTCATTTCTGAATGAGGGTGAAATTTTCCATACTTTCCCCAACGAGTTAGATCAAGTTGAACTAACTGATTTCGATTTGTTAATGATTCTGGATGCCAGCCATACGGAACGACTCGGGGCGCTCGGTCCGATTCTGAAATCGCTTAATATTCCGACTATTTGCATTGATCATCATCCGTTTAATAACTGTCTGCCGGAAAATATTAGCGTCATTGATGATAAAGCCCCGGCAACAGTCGCACTGGTTTTTGAATTATTAAAAATCATAGCACCACAAGCAATAGATCAAAAAGTGGCTGAGGCTTTGTACGTCGGCTTAATGACCGATACTGGTTCATTTCGATTTGAAAATACTACTGCTGAAACGATGCTATTAGCGGCTGAACTTTTGCGGTATAACGTTCAACCGGGATTGATTTATCACTATGTTTACGAGAACTATCGTCCGGAAAGGATGAAATTGCTCGGGATGGTGTTGCAGAATGTTCAATATGAATTTGAAAATCGGTTGGCATGGTTTTGCGTAACGCAGGCTCAGGTAGCCGCCGCCGGAGCCTATTTAGATGAAGTTGATGGTTTTACGGATGTTGTCCGCTCAATCCGGGGTGTCGAAATTGCCGCTATGTTTCTGGAAGAGCGTGATAACCGCACGCGGATGAATTTCCGTTCCAAAGGGCGTTATCCCATTAATAATATTGCGCGCCAATTTGGTGGTGGTGGGCATCCGTATGCGGCTGGTTTGGTACTGGATGTCGGATTGGAAGAAGCCGTAGAAACAATTTTACCGGCTTTGCGAAAAGTTTTTCTGGATGAAGGATAAAATGAGCGTCAAATCCGATCGCTGGATCGAGGAAATGGCTTTGAAACATAAAATGATCGAGCCATTCGAAAAAAGTCAGATTAGTTCAGGAGTAATTTCCTTCGGCGTATCTTCTTACGGTTACGATCTGCGATTGGCGGATGAATTTCGTATTTTTCACGGTCGAGAGGATACAGTTCTGGATCCCAAACAAATAACGACGGATTTATTTATTGATTACAAAGGTGCAGTTTGCACGATTCCGCCGAATAGTTTTGTACTCGGACGTAGTCTGGAATATTTTAGGATACCGCGCAATGTCATTGCCGTTACGAACGGCAAGTCAACTTATGCTAGGTGCGGAATTTTCGTTAATGTAACCCCGCTTGAGCCGGAATGGGAGGGTTTTGTTACCATTTCTATTGCCAATCTCGCGCCGGTACCGGTGAAAATCTATGCCAACGAAGGTATTGCTCAGGTTATATTTTTGGAAAGCGACGAGGCTTGTCGGATTTCGTACGCCGATAAAAAAGGAAAATACCAAGCCCAGCGAAATATTACCAACGCGAAGATCAAGGAATAATGGCTTTAAAAGTCAACATCTCGGCTACGGTCGGTTTTTGCGCCGGAGTGCAAAACGCAGTAAAGAAGGCGCAAACCGCGGCTCAAAAATTTGGTCGGGTGGCGATGCTTGGTGACATTGTTCACAATGAAAAAGTGATTCGTGAATTAACCGATTTGGGTGTCGAAGTAGTACAAAACCTTGACCAGATCGAACCAACCGTACCCGTTTTATTTCGCTCGCACGGTACACCTCGATCCATCTGGGATGAAGCGCATCAACGAGGCTTGAGAATTATTGATGCGACCTGTCCTCTAGTTCGTAAAATTCACAACGAAGTCCAAATGCTGGCAAATGAAGGCCGCCAGGTGATAATTATCGGAGATAAAAATCACGAAGAAGTCAGCGGCATTGCCAGTCAAATCAACGATCCTATCATCGTTTCGAGTCCGGAGGAGGCCGAACGTTTACTAAAGATGAAAAAAATTGGGGTTGTAGCGCAATCCACTCAGATGATTGAAAATGTATCGGCAATCGTCGCGATTCTGGCGGCTAAAACCGACGACCTGCGCTTTATGAATACTATCTGCCGTCCAACTCGTCAACGTCAGGAACAAATTCGGGAACTCGCTTTAGCCAATGACGTTATGCTGGTTGTGGGCTCAAGAAATAGTGCCAATACACGGAGGCTGGCAGAAATTGCCAAAAAGTTGAATACCAATACTTACCACATTGAAAATGCCGAGCAAATCAATCCGGACTGGTTTATTAATAAGACATCAGTCGGCGTGGCGACTGGGGCCTCGACGCCTGTTGAAGTGGTGGAAGAGGTGGTTAAAAAATTAACCAATTTTGACTGAAATGTCTTAAATTTAATCGTATGAAAAGGAGTAATTATTCAAAATGGATAAAGGTTCTTTTGAAGTAAAAGTTGGCTTGGCTGAAATGCTAAAAGGCGGCGTGATAATGGATGTAACAACGCCCGAGCAAGCCAAGATTGCCGAAGAGGCGGGAGCCGTCGCTGTGATGGCACTCGAAAGGATTCCAGCCGATATTCGAGCGGCAGGGGGAATTGCCCGTATGTCGAATCCCAAAGTAATTAAAGCGATTCAGGATACAGTCTCAATCCCGGTGATGGCGAAATGTCGCATTGGCCATTTTGCGGAAGCGCAGGTACTGGAAGCGCTGGGGATTGATTTTATTGATGAGAGTGAAGTTTTAACCCCGGCTGACGAAGAAAACCACATTTGGAAGCACGATTTCAAGGTGCCGTTCGTTTGCGGTTGTCGCGATCTAGGTGAAGCATTGCGCCGCATTGGCGAAGGAGCGGCTTTGATTCGCACCAAAGGCGAAGCCGGTAGTGGCAATATCGTCGAGGCGGTGCGCCATATGCGTCGGGTGCAATCCGAAATTCGTAAACTAACGACTTTATCGGATGACGAATTAATGGCAGAAGCCAAACGTCTGGGCGCACCCTTTGAATTGGTTAGGCAGATTGCTAAAACCGGAAAATTACCAGTGCCGAATTTTGCGGCTGGAGGAATCGCTACCCCGGCTGATGCATCTTTAATGATGCAATTGGGAGCGGAGAGTGTGTTTGTTGGTTCTGGGATTTTCAAATCCGAAGACCCAGCCGCCCGGGCTCGAGCTATCGTTTTAGCGACAA
>ENA-UOWE01005462-UOWE01005462.1-activated-sludge-metagenome-genome-assembly--contig:-NODE-5462-length-11604-cov-6.285912_pt1 | contig 11604 bp, 10 predicted proteins | sample MGYA00249841_ERZ761562 | MGnify/ENA primary metagenome ERZ761562 (study PRJEB28883, sample SAMN05720200) | activated sludge metagenome | isolation source: Anaerobic digester | place: Japan... | reverse complement strand
CTCTACGAACGCTCGAGCGCCGCCACCACCGACCCCAACGCGGCCAGCGCCGACGGCCCGTAGCCGCAGCACCCGCCGAGGAGCCGGACCCCGAGGTCGAGCCACTCGGCGACCAGGTCGTCGGCAGCGAACTCCTGGTCGTGCCAACAGTTGTGCTCCGCGTCCCAGCTCCCACCGCCGTTCGGGTAGACCACCAGCGGCAACTCCGTCGCCGACCGGATGCGCTCGAGCGCCGTCGCCACGTCGGCTGGGCGGGTGCAGTTCACTCCGACGGCCACCACGCCGGGCACCGCAGCGACCAGGGCCGCCGCATCGGCGACGTCGTGGCCCGAGTGCAGGCGCCCGTCGGCAGCGCACGAGAACGCGATCCACGCCGGTGGACCGCCCGCCGGCAACGCTCCGAGCAGCTCGGCCAATGCAGCCGCCTCGTCGAGGTCCGGGATCGTCTCGACGGCGATGGCGTCGGGCCTCGCCGACAGCAGCACGTCGAGGCGTGGCCGGTGGAACGCGACCAGCTCGTCGACCGTCAACCCGTAGCGACCCCGGTACTCCGAACCATCGTGGAGGATCGCCCCGTAGGGGCCGACCGACGCGGCCACGAGCGCGCCGCCGGCCGCCCGAGCGGCGCCCACGCTCGCCCGGAGCGCGTTGGACGCGTCGGCGGCGCTGAGGCCGGCGGCCATGAACCCCTGCTCCGACACCTGGTAGCTGGCCGTGATCAACACCTCGGCACCGGCCGCCACGAACGCCGCATGCGCGGCGGTCACCTCCGCCGGTGCCTCCAGCAGCAGACGCGCCGTCCAGAGGGAGTCGGTGAGCAGGTGGCCGCGCTCCTCGAGGGCCGTCGACAGTCCACCGTCGAGTCGCACGACGTGGTCGGCCATCAGGCCGGCGAGGTCGGTCCGGCCGCCGAGGTCGGCGAGCCCCCTGTCACGATCCATGACCATGTCCCATGATCGCGCCGGGCACTACGGTCTCCCCGTCATGACCGTTCCCTCCACGAACTCCGGCCAGCGCCCCGGCAACGTCCTGTTCATCACGGTCGACCAGTGGCGCGGCGACTCGCTGTCCTGTGTCGGTCATCCGCTGGTCCGGACGCCGAACCTCGACGCGCTCGCCGCCGACGGTGTGTTGTTCGCCCGCCACTTCGCCAACACGGCGCCGTGCGGCCCGAGTCGGGCGTCGCTCTACACCGGCATGTACGCCCAGAACCACCGGTCGATCCTGAACGGCACCCCGCTCGACGCCCGCTTCACCAACGTCGCGCTGCTCGCCCGTGAGGCCGGTTACTCCCCGGCGCTGTTCGGCTACACCGACACGAGCGTCGACCCCCGCACGGTCGGGCCGGACGATCCCCGTCTCTCCAACTACGAGGGGGTCCTGCCCGGCTTCGACCCCATCGTGAACGACCCCGAGGTATACGGCTCGCTGGTCTGGGCCGACTGGCTGCGCCGCCAGGGCGTCGACGTGCCGGCGAACCCCCGAGAGCTCTACTGGCCGATCCCCGACTTCCCCGGCTCGGCCGAACACGGCGCCACCTGGGCGCCCACGCACTTCGCCGCCGAGCACACCGAGACCGCGTTCATGGTGAGCGAACTCATCGACTGGATCGACGGCCGTACGACCGCCGAATGGGATGCAGAACCGTTCTTCGTGCACGCCTCCTTCATCCGTCCCCACCCGCCATACCGCAACCCGGTCGGGTACCACGACCTGTACTCCGCCGACGACGTGCCGCCCTTCGTCGGACACGCCAGCCGTGACGACGAGATCGGCGCCCACCCGCTCAACGCCGTCTCGATCCCGTTGGCCGGGGTCGGTGCCCCTGTCGACGACCTCGATCGCCGCCAGCTCCGGGCCACGTACCACGGCATGCAGACCGAGGTGGACGACCAGCTCGGTCGGCTCTTCGGACACCTCCGCGAGCGGGGCCTCGACCGCAACACCCTCGTCGTCATCACCAGCGACCACGGTGAGATGGGCGGCGACCACTGGCTCACCGAGAAGCTCGGCTACTGGGACGAGTCGTACCACATCCCCCTGATCGTCCGCGATCCCCGACCCGACGCCGACGCCACCCGCGGCCTGCAGGTCGGCGAGTTCACGGAGTCGGTCGACGTCCTGCCCACGATCCTCGAGTGGATCGGGGTTCCGATTCCCGACCAGGTCGACGGACGCCCGCTCACCCGGTTCGTGCACGCGGGCGTCGCACCCCCTCACTGGCGCGACGCCGTCTTCTGGGAGTGGGCGTTCAACGACCCCGAGCATCGATTCAGCGAGTTCCTGCTGAACGCTCCGGCCGAGCACTGCTCGCTCAACGTCGTCCGCACCGACGAATGGAAGTACGTGCAGTTCGCCGGCGCCGCCGAGGCCATGCCGCCGCTGCTCTTCGACCTCGTCAACGACCCACACCAACTGGTCAACCTCGCCGACGACCCGGCCCACACACCTCAGGTCGCGGACTGCCTCCGTCGCCTCGTCCGGTGGCGGATGCAGCACGACGAACGGACGATGAGCACCTACCACCTCAGCGAGTCACGGGGCCTGCTCCACGTCGCCGACCCTCGCCGGTAGGTTCCCGGCCGCCCGGAGGCGGGCACGGGGGACATCCGAGCCGCGCGGGTGCCGGTGTGGGAACGTGGGACCAGCCGTACCGCACACGACAGAACTGGTGTCGAACCTTCCATGACCGGCGTCGCCGATCCCCCCTCGAGCGCACCGCCCTCGCCGGGACGGCGCCGCCGAGCACGTCCTCCCGTGCCGCGAGAGTTCGCGCACCTCCCCGCGCTCGACGGCCTCCGGGCGCTCGCCGTGCTGGCCGTGGTGCTCTACCACGCCGATGTCGTCCTGGTCGGCGGCGGGTTCCTCGGCGTCGAGGTGTTCCTGGTGATCAGCGGATACCTGATCGCATCGTTGCTGCTCCACCAACGCGACGTCAGCGGCGGGATCGCGCTGCGCCGCTTCTGGCTCGGCCGGGTCCGGCGGCTGGTCCCGGCAGTTGCCGTGCTGGTGCTGGGCTGCATCGCCGCCGCCGCGGTGTTCGCACCCGACGCGCTGCGACAGCTCCGGACGGATCTGCCGGGCGCCGTCCTCTACGTGTCGAACTGGACGCAGATCCTCCACGACGAGTCGTACTTCCTCGCCGCCGGCCGACCGCCGCTGCTGCGCCACCTGTGGTCGCTCGCCGTGGAGGTGCAGTTCTACGCCGTGTTCCCGTTCGTCATGGCCGTCGCCGGTGCACGCCTGCGGCGCCGCCACCTGTTCGTCGGTGCCGGGCTCGGGGCGGTGGCGTCGGCGCTGCTCATGGCCGCGCTCTACCACCCGTCGGCGGACCCGTCGCGGGTGTTCTTCGGCACCGACACCCGAGCGTCGGGCCTTCTCGTCGGTGTTGCCCTCGCGGCGATCTGGCCGGCGCAGCGCTTTCGCCCGACCCGTGTGCCGGCCGCGGCGCAGCGAACGCTCGACATCACCGGCGGGGCCGCGCTCGTCGTCCTCGTCGGCACGTTCCTGTGGGTGAACGAGTTCGACCCGTTCGTGTACCGAGGCGGATTCCTGCTCGTCGACCTCGCGACGATGGTGCTGATCGCGGCGGCGGTGCATCCTGCCGGACGCCTGGTCGGGATGCTCGGCATCCGTCCGTTGGCGTGGATCGGGCAGCGCTCCTACAGCCTCTACCTGTGGCACTGGCCGGTGATCGTCCTCACCCGCCCCGACCTCGACGTCGACATCCACGGCACGGCGTTGCTGATCCTCCGGTTGGTGCTGTCGTTCGCACTCGCCGAGCTCTCGTACCGCTTCGTCGAAGCGCCGTTCCGCAGCGGTGCACTCGGCCGGGTCGTCGGTGCCTACCGTCGCCCGTCGTCCCCCCAGGAGCGACTCCGGGCCCGCTGGTTCGTCGGCTTCGCGTCCGCCGCCCTCGCGACCAGCGCCGTGATCACCGCCTGGCCCGATCTTCCCGACGCCGACTCCGGGCTGGCGGACCAACCGACCGAGGTCATCGACGTGGCACCGACCGCCGCGCCGACGACCGCTGTGGTGTCGACGACGGCCGACCCGACCGCCCCGATCACCCCGCCGACGACCGCTGCGCCCACCACAACCACGATCCCGGTGGGGGTCCTCGCCGTCGGTGACTCCGTCATGGCCGGCGCGGTCGACCCGATGCGCACACTGATCGGTTCGCTCACCGTGAACGCCAAGATCTCGCGAGCGTGTGGCGAGGCCGTCCGCATCGTCCGGGCATCCCTCGCCGACGGCTCGCTGCCGCAGACCGTCGTCGTGCACATGGGCACGAACGGGCCCTGCACCGAGACCGAGCTCGACGACCTCGTTGCGCTCACGGCCGACCGCCGGCTCGTCCTCGTCGACGTGGCGGCGCCGCGCCCGTGGGAGCACCTCGCCAACGAACGGATCGCTGCGGCCGTCGCCCGGGCACCGGGCGTCGGCCTCGCCGACTGGAAGTCACGCTCCGACGGACATCCCGAATGGTTCGTCGCCGACGGGGTGCACCTGACGCCGGCCGGGCGGCTCGCCTATGCAGCGCTGGTCAGCGAGGCGATCGGCTGATCAGGCGACGGGCACCAGGCTCGGTGCCCGACCGTCGAGATCGTCGATGATGCCGGCCAGGGCGACCGGGGACTCCTGCATGATCTGGTGGCCCACACCCTCGAGCTCGACGAGGGTCGCGCCGGGGATCAGCTCGGCCAGTTCGCGGGCGTGGCCGGGCGGCGTGATGCGGTCGGCGTCGCCGACCACGACGGTCGTCGGCATGTCGACGAACGGCAGCACCTGTCGCACGTCGTGGGCGGCGAGAGCGTTGCCCGCTTCGATCATCGACGCGGTCGCCATGTCGGCCGACATCCGGCGCACGGCGTCGATCATGTCGGCGGTGGCCGACGGGCCGAACGCGGTGCGGAGGAGCACCGCGGAGAGGTCGTTGTCGTGCCACGGGTACCGCGGCGACGGCCGGCGCAGCCCGGCGAGCAACGCTCGGCCGGCGAGCCCGTACAGCGTCTTGAGGTTGCCTCGGCTGAACGACTTGTCGGTGGCGCAGCCGCTCGTGGCGACGAAGCACAGCGCACTCACCCGGGCAGCCAGTTCGTCGCTGTGCCGTCCAACGAAGTGCCCGAGGGTCATGCCGCCCATGGAGTGGCCCACGAGGATCGCGTCGTCGAGATCCAGTTCGCGAAGGAGCATGGCGAGGTCCGACGCCGTGGCCTCGAGCGATACTCCGTCGCGCCCGGCGCGCGACTCACCGTGTCCGCGCATGTCCCACGCAACCACGCGATACCGGTCACGCAACAACGAGATCAGCGCCGACCACACCCACCACTGGAGCGTCACGCCGTGCAACAGCACGACGGGCCGACCGGCGCCGGCCTCGACGACATGGAGCTCACCGCCATCGGCGGTCGGGAGATGGTGATGGGCCAGCTCGCCGGCGGACGCAAAGAGCGCGTCGAGCTCGGGATCTTGGTGGTGACGGATGCGGGTGCCGGCGACCTTGACGGCCGACACACCGGCGAGTGCGACCATCCCGAGACCGATCAGGCCGCCGGCGGGCTTGCTGAGCTTCACCGATGACCCTCTCGATCTCGTTGTGGTCGGTCCGTGGGGCTCGGGGATCAGTCGATCGGAAGCCGCGCGAACAGCTCGATCTTCTTTTCCTCGAACTCTTCGAACGTGATGTCCTCGTTCTCGAACTGCTGGTGGATCTTCTCGATCAACTCGAGCAGCTCGGCGGCGGAGAGTTGCTTGTCCTCATCGCCCATCAGCGCTGCGACTTCATCGGGATCGACCGTGGTATCGGGATCCTCCGTCGTCGGCGGCACACCATTGATGCGCTTGTCGCGCTTTGCAGCTGCCTTCGCCTTCTTGGCGCGGTCTCGCTGCAACTTTTCAAAACTCGTTCGTTGTACGCCCATCTCGGGCTCCCTTCACACGACTTCAGCCAGTCAGAAACTTCCTGTGGATCTCACGAGCATGACGAAGCCGCCGGCGAAGTCGCCGGCGGCCCCGTCACACGCGAAGTCTCAGATGACTCGGACGTTCTGGGCTTCTTCGCCCTTGCGACCCGGCGCAGTGTCGAACTCGACCTGCTGGCCCTCTTCGAGCGACTTGTAGCCGCTGCCCTGGATGTTGGAGTAGTGGACGAAGATGTCGTCCTGCTGCTCACGTGCGATGAAACCGAAGCCCTTTTCAGCATTGAAGAACTTCACAGTGCCTGTTGCCAACGTACTCTCTCTTCTACTTGCGTGGCCCCCTGTTTGACGACCACAGCGGACAGCTTAGGGGGTTCGACCGCCGAAAGGCCCGTCGGGGTCCGATCATCGTGGTCCGACCGCCCCGAGCGCCTCCCCCAAACGCCCGACGGCGCGGTGCAGATCGCCGGCCGACAGGGTCGTGAAGCACATTCTCATTCGGTCGCTCGGGGCGTCGTCGGGGGCGAACGCCGCGCCCGGCACGAAGGACACGCCGGCGTCGAGCGCACGGTCGAACAGGTCCGACGTGGACGACCCGTCGCGCAGCCGCGCCCACAGGAACATGCCCCCGTCGGGTCGGCGTGCCTCGACCCGATCGCCGACCAGTTCCTCGATCGCATCGACCAACGCGGTGGACCGGTCGCGGTAGCTCGTGCGGATCCGTTCGAGATGGTCCGCCATGAACGCCGGATCGCCCAGCACGTCGGCGGCGAGGAGCTGGTCGAGCGAGCTCGTGTGCAGGTCGGCGGACTGCTTCAACTTCACGACCGCGTCGAGGAGCCACGCCGGCCCGCGCATCCACCCGAGCCGGAGGCCGGGCGACAGGACCTTCGACGCCGAGCCGAGCGTGACCACCCGATCGCTGCCGCCGGCAGCGGCGGCGATCGAGCCGATCGACGTGGTGTGTTCACCGGCCCATCGCAGCTCGCCGTACGGGTTGTCCTCCAGCACGACGAAGCCGTATCGCGCCGCAAGCTCGACGAGGACAACGCGCCGGTCGTGCGCCAGGGTCGCACCGGTGGGGTTGGCGAAGTCGGTGACGACCGAGACGAGCTTGGGGCGCAGACCCGCAGCGAGGTCCGCCGCGAGCCGGTCGACCCGGAGCCCCTCGTCGTCGCCCTCCACCGGGTGCAGGACCGCCCCGTTGGCGCGGTACGACTGGAGCGACCCGAGATAGCTCGGGTGCTCGACGACCACGACATCGCCGGGGTCGAGCAGGGCCCGGGCGACGAGGTCCAGTCCCTGCTGCGAACCGGTACAGATGACGATGTCGTCGACCGCGGCGCCGAGCCGATGGGCGACGACGGTGCGCAGCTCGAGCATCCCCTCGGTCGGTCCGTACTGGAGCGAGCGAGGGCTGATCACTCGTTCCGTCGCCGCGGCGAGGCGCTCCACCGGCAGGAACTCTGCAGCGGGCAGACCGCCAGCGAGCGACAACATGTCGGGACGGTCCACGAGCCGCAACAGGTCGCGGATGACCGACGACGTCGATGAACGGGCGCGGGCGGACAACAGGGTGGCGGCGGACTCCATCGCCGGATCCGACCACGGTTGGGGCCCGACCGACAGAGCGCACCCAACATGGGACCGCGAGTCACAGGTTGGCTGTGCTCGAATGCACCCCGTGATCGCGGACCAGGAGCTGCCCCACTTCCTTCGCGCCCGTCGGGGCGCCGTGCAGCCCGCCGACGTCGGGTTGCCGCCGGGGGGCCGCCGTCGCACGCCGGGCCTCCGCCGCGAGGAGGTCGCGATGCTCGCCGGTGTCTCGGTCAGTTGGTACACCTGGCTCGAACAGGGGCGACCCATCAACGTGAGCCTGGAAGTGCTCGACGCGCTCGCCCGGGTGCTCCGGCTCGACCCCGCCGAGCGCGACCACCTGGTGGAACTGGCCGGCCACTCGATCCGCCACACCGGTACACCGGCGGGCGCCGACGTGCCCGAATGGGCCGAGCGGCTGCTCTCGTCGGTCGACCCGGCCCCCGCCTACCTGCTTGGGCCCACGTGGGAGTACCTGGCGTGGAACGCCGCCATGGAGCACCTCTTCCCCCCGCTCGCCGACCTGCCGACCAACGAGCGCAACCTCGTGTGGGTGATGTTCGCGATGCCCGAGACCCGCGACCTCATCGTCGACTGGTCGACCGAGGCCCGCCGAGTGCTCTCGCAGTTCCGCGCCGACATCACGCCCTGGCGGGACGAGCCCGCCGTCGTCGATCTCGTGGCACGCCTGCGCTCGGTCAGCTCCGAGTTCGACGAGTGGTGGGAGCGTCACGACGTCGCCGGCTTCGAGACCAGACTGAGGAGGTTCAACCATCCCACCGACGGGCAGTTGACCTTCGAGTACCAGCAGCTGATCCCGGCGGGGCGCACCGATCTCCGGTTCGTCGTCCAGCTCCCGATCAGCGACCACCCGACCACCGAACACGAGGAGCCCGACGACGATGCAGATTGAGGTGTGGTCCGACGTGATCTGCCCGTGGTGTTACATCGGCAAGCGCCACCTGGAACTCGCACTCGCCGAGTTCGAGCACGCCGACGAGGTCGAGGTGATCTGGCGGGCGTTCGAGCTCGACCCCGGCGCCCCGACCGACAGCGTCGCCGACCTCGCATCCACCCTCGCGGCGAAGTACGGCACCGACCGTGACGGCGCCATCGCGATGATGGACCGCGTCGCATCGGTGGCCGAGGGCGTCGGGCTCCACTACCGCTTCGACCTGGCCCACCGGTCGAACACGTTCGACGCCCACCGGGTCATCCACCTCGCGCTCGACGAAGGTGGGGCGGCGTTGCAGGACGCCGTCAAGGAGCGACTCCTCGCCGGGTACTTCACCGAGGGTGCCGACCTCGCCGACCGGAACGTCCTCGTGAAGCTGGCGGCGGAGGCCGGGCTCGACGCCGAGACCGTCACCGGCATGCTGGCGTCCGACGCACTCGCGACCGAGGTCCGCGCCGACGAAGCGCAGGCCCGCGAGTACGGCATCTCGGGCGTCCCGTTCTTCCTCATCCCCGGCGCCGGCGGGGTGTCGGGTGCACAGCCCCCGGACCGCCTGTTGCTGATGCTGCAGCGGGCCTGGGACAAGATCGGCGCCTGAACCCGGCCCGAACCGGCCGTGAACCGATACCCTCACCCTGATGAACCGGGCGGGGGTCGAACAGGTGGAACCGACGCGAACCGACGGCCCGTTCGTCAGCCGGGCTCCGAAGCTCGGCTACTTCCCACCGTTCGACGGTGTGCGCGGCGGGGCGATGATCATGGTGCTGCTGGCGCACCTCTCGTACTCGCAGTTCGCCTCGTTCGCCGCGAGCGTCGACATGTTCTTCGTGATCAGCGGGTTCCTCATCACCACCCTGCTGCTCGAGGAGCACCGCAAGACCGACCGCGTCGACATGGGCGAGTTCTACTGGCGCCGCGCCTTCCGCCTCTTCCCCATGCTCTACGCGACGCTCGCCGCGACCGTGCTGGGCGCCCTCGCCACGGGCAAGGCGCAACTGTTCAAGGAGGCGTGGCAGGACGCGCTCGCCGCCGGGCTGTACGTGTACCACGTGGTGCATCCGGTCGGCATCGAGATCAACACGAGCCAGTTCCCCCACCACCGGCCGTTGGTCCAGCTCTGGTCGCTGTCGGTCGAGGAGCACTTCTACCTCATCGCCGCCGTGCTGACGGTGGTCGTCGTCCGCCACCGGCTTCCAAAGCTCCTGATCGCGGTGTTCATGGGCATCTGGCTGTTCGTCGGCGTCGCCCGCCTCACCGGCCACGTCGGCCCTCGGCTCATGTGGTACCAGCGCCCCGACAGCCTGCTCATCGGCGTCTGTGTCGCCTACCTGCACGCCCTCATGCCGCCTGAGCTGAGTGAGAAGGCCGCTCGGCTCCTGCGAGCGGTCGGTCTCCTCGCGCTCGGTGTCATCGTCGACGTCGTGTTCATCGGCACCGGGCTCGCACCGCTGCGTATCCGGTTCCAGTTCTCGCCGTTCGACGGCATATCGCAACTGCGCGACGGGTGGTACTGGGGTCGCTTCGGCTTCTCGATGGTCAACATCTCGCTCGGAGTGCTGCTGCTGGCGATGGTGCGAAACGGCGAGTGGATCGTCTCCCGCTTCATGTCCTGGCGTCCCCTCCGGGAGGTCGGCATCCGCAGTTACTGCATCTACCTGATCCACGTACCGCTGGCCGTCATCATGTTCGAGCAGTGGGGCGAGCGCGACTCCAAGGGCGAGTTCAAGCCCGACCCGGTGCTGTTCCTCTCCTACCTCGTCGCACTCGTCGTACTCACGCAGCTGTCGCACAAGTACCTCGAACAGCCACTCATGCGGAAGGGCAAGGAGCTCCGCTCCCGCCAGAAGGCCGCAGCTTCCTAGAGCAGGCCCTTGCAGGTGTCCTCGGAGATGATCCGGGTGATCACGTTGAGGTCGCTGTCCTTGCAGGTGCGGCTGATCGGGAGCTGGCGCCACTCGCCCGACTCGATGAGCGCGTCGACCTTGTCGTTCGGCTCCAGGTAGATCATGAACCAGACCTTGCCGGGCACGATCGGGGCTTCGACGATCGTTGCCTCCTCGGGGAGGTCCTGGAGGTTGGCCGTCGAGTACATGGCCGCCAGCTCGCTGAGGCGGTAGTCGGCCCGGTCGGGATCGTCGTTCACGAACGTCGGCAGGCCGGCGATGAGCGTCACGTCCTTGTCGACGAGCTGTTGCACCGTCGCCATGCGCACGTGGCCGGGGTAGTACAGCGGGATCTGGATGCCGTCGGTCGCGATCTCTTTGTCGGCGAGGCCCAACATGTCGACGACGGGGAGCTCGGAGTAGTACGAGATGACGCCGAGCGGCTGGATGGCGATCTTGGGCTGACCCGCGGCGAGCTCACCGCCGGGGAACTCGTCGCGCAGGTACTTGCCGAGGCCGATCCAGGCCGTCTTCGACTCGCTCGGCCAGTGGTTGAGCTCCTTGAAGGTGAGCACGGGGTACGCCACGACGGTCGGGGCGATCATGTGGAGCCCCGATCCGAAGAGGAGCGCCGCGACGAGGATCGCCTGCGAGCGGACCTTGGTGAACGTGTTCAGGAGGTACGCGGCGAGCATCGCGAGGATCGGGATGATCGGGACCATGAAGCGGTACTCCATGAAGTCCGCACCGACCACGCAGGTGTAGAGCAACCACACGAGGACCGGGATGAACACCAGCTTCGCCTGCGGGTTCGCGAACCACTCGGAGCGGTACTTGCGGTAGCGCTTGACGAGCAGGAACCCGAAGTACGACGCGAAGAACGCGAGCAGGTAGAAGACGCCGTAGAGGAACGGAACGATGAAGCCGCCCGACTTCGCCGTCAGCGTGTTGGGCAGGAGGTCGCCGTAGTAGTCGTACTTCCAGACGAGCCAAGGGACGAGCACCGCGGCGAGCGGCACACCGAGGAGCGCGGCCGCAGTGAGCACACGAACCGGCCGGAACGGTGCATCCTGACGCCACTCGTACCAGAGGACGAGGAGGAACCAGGTGCCCACCAACACGGCGGAGTCGAGGCGGGTCAGGCACGCCAGGCCTCCGAGGAAGCCGGCGGCGATGCGACGTGCGACCTGGTTCGTGCGCCCGGGCGTCTCGAGCAGCAGGGCCGCGACGCTCGTGACGAGCAGCGTCT
>ENA-UOWE01005461-UOWE01005461.1-activated-sludge-metagenome-genome-assembly--contig:-NODE-5461-length-11606-cov-6.865812_pt1 | contig 11606 bp, 9 predicted proteins | sample MGYA00249841_ERZ761562 | MGnify/ENA primary metagenome ERZ761562 (study PRJEB28883, sample SAMN05720200) | activated sludge metagenome | isolation source: Anaerobic digester | place: Japan... | reverse complement strand
ACCGGGTTCCCGCTCGACGGCAGCAGCAGATTGTTCGCCGAAAGCATCAGCACCGAGGCTTCGATCTGCGCCTCGAAGGAGAGCGGCACGTGCACTGCCATCTGGTCGCCGTCAAAGTCGGCATTGAACGCTTTGCAGACCAGCGGATGAATCCGGATGGCCTTGCCTTCCACGAGCACGGGCTGAAACGCCTGAATACCGAGCCGGTGAAGCGTAGGAGCGCGGTTCAGGAGCACCGGGTGTCCCTTGATCACTTCCTCAAGGATGTCCCACACTTCTGTGCTGCCCTGTTCGATCTTCTTCTTCGCGCTCTTGACCGTCTGCACCAGCCCGCGCCGTTCAAGCTCGTGTATGATGAACGGCTTGAAAAGCTCCAGCGCCATGATTTTCGGCAACCCGCACTCATAAAGCTTCAGTTCCGGGCCCACCACGATGACTGACCGACCCGAGTAATCAACACGCTTCCCCAGAAGGTTCTGCCGGAATCGGCCTTGCTTGCCTTTCAACAGGTCGCCCAGGCTCTTCAGTGCCCGGTTCGCGTCGCCACGCACCGCGCGGCTCCGCCGCCCGTTGTCAAACAGCGCATCAACGGCTTCCTGAAGCATCCGCTTTTCGTTGCGGAGAATCACTTCCGGTGCCTTGATTTCTATGAGCTTCTTCAACCGGTTGTTACGGTTGATCACCCGACGATAGAGATCGTTCAGGTCGCTCGTCGCAAAACGGCCTCCTTCAAGCGGAACAAGCGGACGCAATTCCGGCGGAAGCACCGGTATCACATCCAGAATCATCCACTCGGGCCGGTTGTTCGACTGGCGGAATGCCTCCACGATGCTCAGGCGGCGGAGGGCCTCAGCCTTCCGCTGGGCGCTCGTTTCCTTGCGAATCGTCTCCCGAAGCTCCGTCGAGAGCTCATCGAGGTTCAAATCCGCCAGCATCTTCTTGATGGCGCCGGCGCCCATCTCCGCCGAGAACTGAAAACCGCGTTCCTCAAGGTCAATGACCTGCTCTTCCGAGATCAGATCACCCTTCTCCAGAGGCGCATTTCCGGGATCCAGGACAACGTAAGACTCATAGTACAGCACGCGTTCCAGATTCCGGACCGTCATCGCGAGCAAATAGCTCATACGGGACGGAACCGACTTGAAGTACCATATGTGTGACACAGACACGGCAAGCTCAATGTGTCCCATGCGCTCACGCCGAACCTTGGCCTGCGTAACCTCAACGCCGCACCGGTCGCAGATCACACCCTTGTACCGGATGCGCTTGTACTTCCCGCAGTGGCATTCCCAGTCACGCGTGGGGCCGAAAATCCGCTCGCAGAAAAGCCCATCGCGCTCGGGCTTGTACGTGCGATAGTTGATCGTTTCGGGCTTCAGAACCTCACCGTACGACCAGCTCCGAATCGTCTCCGGTGAAGCGAGTTGTATCTTTATCGAATCGAAATCGAGTGGCTTGCGCTGCTGCGGCAAACCTGCGCGCGACAGCAGTTGCGACGCCAAAACGTCCGGTTGTTCGACCACGGCCGTTCTCCTCTCGTTACGAGGGTTAGGGTAGAGGTTTCAGCTCTGGTCGGCCACTTGACCGTCTTGCTGGAGCACGACGTCAAGGCACAGTGCCTGAAGCTCTTTCACGAGCACGTTGAACGATTCCGGGATGCCCGGCTCCGGCGGATTCTCGCCCTTGACGATCGCTTCGTATATCCGCGACCGTCCCGGGACGTCGTCCGACTTCACCGTCAGCATCTCCTGAAGCAGATGGGACGCGCCGTATGCTTCAAGCGCCCACACTTCCATTTCTCCAAAACGCTGGCCGCCAAACTGGGCCCGGCCGCCGAGCGGCTGCTGCGTGACGAGGCTGTACGGGCCGATGGAACGAGCGTGGATCTTGTCCGCAACAAGGTGGATCAGCTTCATCATGTAGATGTAACCTACCGTCACCTCGCGCTCGAATCTCTCGCCCGTCATACCGTCGTACAGAACCGTCTGCCCCGATTCCGGCAAACCAGCTTCTTTCAGCGCATTCTTGATTTCCGCAACGGTCGCGCCATCAAACACCGGGCACGACACGTGAATTCCCAGTTTCTCCGCAGCCCAGCCGAGATGGGTCTCGAGAATCTGCCCGAGATTCATCCGCGAGGGCACGCCGAGGGGATTGAGAACCAGATCCACCGGGGTGCCATCCGGCAGATACGGCATGTCCTCTACCGGAACCACCTTTGCAACAACACCCTTGTTGCCGTGCCGTCCCGCCATTTTGTCCCCGACGGAGAGCTTGCGCTTGTGCGCGACATACACCTTGACAAGTTGAATCACGCCCGGCGGAAGCTCGTCTCCGCGCACCACCTTCTCGCTCTCGCGATCAAATTCCTCCTGAATCGCCGCAAGCATGTCGTGCGCATACCGAACCATTTCCTCGATCTTGCCGTTGGCCGCCGAGTCAGTCGTCCACGTCGTATCAGGTCGAAGAGTCGTCAGATCGAGTTCTGAAAGGATCTCCTCGGTCAGGACGGTCCCTTCGTGAACCACGATCGTTCCGTCTGCCTCGGAGCGCCAGTTGCCTGCCGTCAACCCCTGGCAGACCGCAATGGACCGCTGCTTCAAAGCGCTCCGAACTCGTGCGGCGCGCTCATCCATGTTCGCGCGTATTTGCTCGATCGTTTCCTTGTTGCGGCTTCGCGTGGCCTCATCGCGCTCTTTGCGGGAGAATATCTTCGTATCAATGACGACGCCTTCCATGCCGGCCGGGGCCTTCAGCGACGCATCCCGCACGTCACCGGCCTTCTCCCCGAAAATCGCCCGCAGAAGGCGCTCCTCGGGCGAGAGTTCCGTTTCGCCTTTCGGCGTCACCTTCCCGACCAGGATGTCTCCGGGCTTCACTCTCGCGCCAACCCGGACAATCCCGTTCTCATCGAGGTCACGCAGCGCCTGGTCACTCACGTTCGGAATATCCCGCGTGAGCTCTTCCTGGCCACGTTTTGTGTCTCGGACCTGAAGCTCGTATTCCTCGATGTGCACAGACGTGAAGACGTCGTTTCTGATGAGCCGCTCGCTCACCACGATGGCGTCCTCAAAATTGTAGCCGTGCCACGGCATGAACGCGCACAGAACGTTGCACCCCAGCGCCAGGTCACCTCTGTCCGTCGCAGGGCCGTCCGCGAGCACCTCACCCGCCTTCACCTTGTCCCCGGGCCGCACAAGTGGACGCTGGTTCTGGCAGCAATCCTGGTTCGACCGCTGGAACTTCATGAGGCTGTATTTGCGCTCGTGACCTTCGTCCAGCGCCAGAGGATTGGCGTGAACCGGCTTCTTTTCGCGCACGACGATCTTCGACGAGTCCACGTACACCACCTCGCCGTCGGCTTTCGCAAGCGTCACCGCGCCGGAATCGAGTGCGATACGCCGCTCGATTCCCGTCCCGACAAGCGGCGCCTCCGCTTTCAGAAGCGGAACGGCCTGCCGCTGCATGTTGGAACCCATCAGCGCACGGTTGGCATCGTCATGCTCGAGGAAGGGAATAAGCGCCGCCGCCGCGCTGACAAGCTGAATCGGCGACACATCCATGTAGTCCACTTCCAGGGGACTGACCGTGGGGAAATCTCCGCGCCGACGCGCCTTCACCAGGTTGTTGGCAAAGGACCCGTCTTCCTTCAAGGGCGCGTTCGCCTGCGCGATCACGTACCGGTCTTCCTCATCCGAAGACAGATACCGGATTTCGGTCGTAACCACACCGTCTTTCACCACCCGGTACGGCGTCTCAATGAATCCGTACTGGTTGATCCGGGCATGCGCCGCGAGCGACATGATGAGACCTATATTCTGGCCTTCCGGCGTCTCGATAGGGCACACACGGCCGTAATGAGTGTGGTGAACGTCACGGACCTCGAACCCGGCGCGCTCCCGCGTAAGACCACCCGGCCCGAGAGCACTCAGCCGCCGCTTGTGCGTAAGCTCGTCCAGAGGGTTCGTCTGAGCCATGAACTGGCTGAGCTGGCTGGAACCGAAAAAGGACGCAATCACCGTCGAAACGGTTTTCGCGTTCACCAGTTCCTGCGGCGTCAGATTCTCATTGTCCCGGAGGCTCATCCGCTCGCGGATGGTGCGAGCCATGCGCGAAAGCCCGATCGAGAACTGGTTCGCAAGCAGCTCGCCCACCGTCCGGCACCGACGATTCCCGAGATGGTCGATATCATCGGTCTGCGCGCTTGGTGATCCGTTCCGCAGCGCGATGATATACCGGATGATGGAGATGAAGTCCTCACGCGTCAGGACATGCGTGTCCTGAGGAATCTTGAGATCGAGCTTCTGATTCATCCGGTACCGGCCGACATCTCCCAGATCGTACCGTTTCGGACTGAAAAAGAGCCGCTCGACGAACGTTCGCGCAGTTTCCACGTTCGGCGGATCGCCCGGACGCATCAACTGATAGATGCGGTAAAGGGCGTCTTCTTCCCCGCGTTCGTCCTGGCAGGGGTCACGCCGCAACGTGTTTTCGATAATGCCGATTTCATCCTCGGTGTTCGGACTGTAGACTTCAACTTCCTCCACCCCGTGTTCCTCGAGCATCGCGATCGTCTCGTCGGTAAGGGTGGCGAACGCGTCCGCCAGAACCTCTCCCGTCGCGGCATTTACCACGTCCGCCGCCAGGAGCCGCCCTTTCACCTTGCTCGAAAGCTTGGTCGTGATCCGTTCATAGAACAGATTGAGCACGTCAAGGTCCGAGCTATATCCAAGCGCGCGCAGCAGCAACGTTACCGGCTGCTTCCGTTTGCGGTCGATATGGACATACATGACATCATTGATGTCCATCGTAAACTCGACCCAGCAACCACGGTAGGGTATGATCCGCGCGGTAAAGAGTCTCTTGCCGTTGGGGTGGGCAACCTCATCAAAAAACACGCCGGGCGACCGGTGCAACTGGCTCACGATTACGCGCTCAGCACCGTTGATGAGGAACGTGCCCGTGGAGGTCATGAGCGGCAGATCGCCAAGGTAAACTACCTGCTCAATGACGTCCTTGACCCGTTTCTCGTCACCTTTTTCCCGCGTGACAAGCCGCAAAACCGCCCTGAGCGGTGCGGCGTACGTCGCGCCCCGGTCACGGCATTCGTCGATGTCGTATTTGGGGCGGCCGATAGAATAGCTGACAAACTCAAGCGAGTACAGGTTGTGAACATCGGTGATCGGGAATACGCTCTCGAACACCTCCTGCAAGCCCTTGATTTTCCGCTTCTCCGGAGGAGTGTTGGCCTGAAGGAAATCCTCAAACGAGGCAACCTGCAACTCAAGAAGGTTGGGGATATCGAGAATTGTGGGGAGCTTGGCATATGACCGGCGTTTTATCATCCGCTCTGGCATGGCCCCAATCCGCTCCTTTTGGCGAAAGAACAAAGTCGCGGCACCCTTCCCTCAAAGAACTCGTTGCCCTTCGTGGCGGGTGCCCTGATGAGAACAGCAAAGACGACACATCATGCCGAGGCCGAGAATCAGCCGATGCGTCGCCTTTGCACAAGCTCGAGACGGGAGATTACTTGATCTCTACTTTCGCTCCGACTGCTTCGAGCTTTTCTTTGATCGTGTTCGCCTCTTCCTTGGAGACACCTTCCTTCACGGGAGCGGTGCCGGCATCCACGAGCGCCTTCGCTTCCTTCAAGCCCAGGCCGGTCAGTTCGCGCACAACCTTGATCACCTGGATCTTCTGGGAGCCTACATCCACCAACGTCGGGGTGAATTCCGTCTGCTCTTCAACCGGTGCAGCGGCAGCCGCACCACCGGCCGCAGGGGCAGCGGCAACAGCAACAGGCGCTGCAGCCGAAACACCCCACTCAGCCTCAAGTTCCTTCGTCAACTGCGCAATTTCGAGAACCGTCAGTGCGCTCAACTGGGTTTTCAACGCTTGAAGATCCGCCATGGAGACTCTTCCTCCTTATTGCCCTGCGGGTGCATCCGTCGGGGCTTCGGTTGAACCGGCCGTCGATCCGGCCGCTTGCTCATCAAGTTGTTGTCGGCGCTGATCCAGAGCACGCACCAGCGAAGCCGGTCCAGCCGACAGTATACCAACGAACTGACTGGCGGGAGCTTGCAGAAGCCCGAGGAATCGCGCGCGAACGACCTCAGGCGTCGGAAGATCTGCCAGCATCTGCATCTGGGCGTCGTCAATTACCTGACCGTCAACCACGCCCTTTTTGATCTCAAGTTTGCCGTTTGCTTCGCGAACTTCGCGAACAAACGCTCTCAGAATCTTTACCGGACCTGCCGGGTTGTTCTTCGAATACGCAACGGCAGTCGGTCCGGTGAACCACTTGTCAAGGTCGGGCAAACCCGCTGCCTTCGCGGCACGCCGCGCCAGCGTGTTCTTCACAACCATGAAGCCGATGTTTTCCGCCGCGCAACGCTTGCGGAGGTTCGTGACAAGTTCCACCTTCAAACCCGTGGAATCCGTCAGGAATATCCCGTTCGCCGAATTGAACATGTCGGTCAAACGGGCTATCGTCTCATTCTTTTTCGGGGTCGGCATCGCCTGAACCTTCTTCAACGAATTACTTCACGAGCGACTGGAACTGGTTCCTGTCCAGCGGCACACTGGGCGTCATGCTGGCACACAGATTGGCGGAGTGAACGTACTGGCCCTTCACCGCCGTCGGCCGCGCACGCATCACTGCCTCAAAGAACACCTGCGCGTTCGCGTACAACGCGTCCACGCTGAAGGATAACCGTCCCAGCGGCGCCTGCACGTTTCCTGCCTTGTCCACGCGGAAATCTATCTTGCCGCCTTTGGCGGCCTGCACGGCTGCTGCCGTATCCTGTGTCACGGTGCCCGTCTTCGGGTTCGGCATAAGGCCACGGGGACCAAGCACGCGCCCCAGACGGCCCACCACACCCATCAGATCCGGGGTGGCAATCGCCACATCGAAATCCGTCCACCCCTCCTGAATCTTCGCAACCAGGTCATCTGCACCCACGAAATCCGCCCCGGCCTGTTCCGCGGCCGTCGCAGCCTCTCCGCGTGCAAACACCAGAACGCGCACCGTTTTCCCCGTTCCGCTGGGAAGAACGACCGATCCACGAACGAGCTGGTCGGCCTTCCGCGGATCGACATTCAACTTCATCACGCCTTCGACCGTCTGGTCGAAACCGCGCGGCTCAAACTGCTTGATTACCTCGATTGCTTCCCGCAACCCGTAACTCTTGGTGCGATCCACCTTTTCGAGGTCATGCTGATATTTCTTCGCCAGTTTCGGCATGGTTATGTCCTCTACTTGGTGGGTCTTCCAACAACTTCCAGCCCCATGCTGCGCGCAGTGCCGGCAATCATGCTGGCGGCGGAATCAAGGTTTGTGGTGTTGAGATCAGGAAGCTTGGTCTTCGCGATTTCTACCACCTGATCCCACGTGACCTTGCCCACCTTCTTCGCGTTGGGCTCGGGTGAACCTTTTTCCAGCCCGGCGGCCTTTTTCAGCAAAGTCACCGCGGGTGGCGTTTTGAGGATGAACGTGAAACTGGAATCCGCGTAGGCGGTGATGACTGCAGGAATGATCATCCCCTGCTGGGACCGCGTCCGTTCGTTGAACGCTTTCACGAACTCCATGATGTTGAGCCGATGCTGCGAAAGCGCCGGCCCCACCGGCGGCGCAGGAGTAGCCTGGCCGGCCGGCAACTGCAACTTGATCTGCGCGATGACTTTTTTTGCCACGTGCTACCTCCGATGCCCTCCACCTCACAACCGAGGTCAGGCTATCGTTATGTTGAAGTGCGCCGCCTCCCGGAGAACACCGGGAAACAGCCTGATCATGCTTTCGGGGGTGCTGGTTCGATCTGCAGAAGGTCCAGCTCCACTTTCGTCGGGCGGCCGAAGATGCTCACCGCAATCGTCACTTTGCCCTTCGCCGTGTCGAACGCTTCCACCACGCCAACGAAATCGCTGAACGGGCCATCCACGACTTTCACAAAATCGCCGGGACGGTACGCAGAGTCCGTCTCCGGCGCCGTGCTTTTCCGCTCAACCTGCTGAAGAATGCGCTCCACATCGCTCGGACGGAGAGGCGCGGGTTCCTTGCTCGAACGACCACCCGTCGTAACAAAACCCGTAACCCCTGGGGTGTTCTCCACCACGTACCGCGATTGGCTGGTAAGCTCCATCTCGATGAGGACATACCCGGGCAGGAAACGACGCTTCGTCGTAACGCGTTTGCCCTCGCGCATCTCCGGCACATCCTCAATCGGGATCACGACTTCCCCTATCTGGTCGCCCAGCGCGAGAGCCTCCGCCGAGTTCTTCAGATAGTGAAGCACCTTGTTCTCATGCCCCGAAAGCGTATGCACCGCGTACCAGCGCTTCGGGCGCGGAGCTTCACCCTGTGGTGTATCAGTCATAACCTACCGCAAAAACCATTGAACGATCTGGCTCAAAATCCAGTCAAAGGCACCGATGAATACGGCAAAGATGGCCGTGACTATCAGCACGACGATAGTCGAGTTCTTCAATTGGTCACGCGTGGGCCACGATACCTTGCCCATCTCCATGACTACTTCCCGGTAATATGTCGCCACTTTCTGAAACACGTCGCCTGTCCCGGCCAGTTAACGGAGAATGGCAGGAGTGGAGGGATTCGAACCCCCGACCGTCGGATTTGGAGTCCGATGCTCTAGCCAGACTGAGCTACACTCCTACCCGTATCTCGCAGTGTGAGTGATTATCGTGTCTCACGGTGCGGCGTGTGCTTCTTGCACCATGGGCAGTATTTCTTGTAGGTCACACGTTCAGAATGCTTCCGCTTGTTCTTGTCGCCCGAATAGTTGCGGCGTTTGCAGTCTTCACATGCCAGAGTGATGATATCGCGTGGCATAGGCCCGCGCACCTTTCAATCAAAAGAAGTATCGTTCGCTGCGTCCCTGCTTACTGCAGAATTTTTGTAACGGAGCCTGCGCCGACGGTTCTGCCGCCTTCACGAATCGCAAAACGAAGACCCTGTTCCATCGCAATCGGCGTCACAAGCTCCACCGTCATCACCGTGTGGTCACCAGGCATCACCATCTCCGTGCCTTCCGGCAACGCAATCGACCCCGTCACATCGGTCGTCCGAAAGAAAAACTGAGGACGATACCCGCCAAAAAACGGCGTGTGACGACCTCCCTCCTCCTTCGTCAACACATACACCTCCGCCTCAAACTTCACGTGCGGAGTTATCGAACCAGGCTTCGCCAACACCATACCACGTTCCAGATCCTTCTTGTCGATACCGCGAAGCAACACGCCTATGTTGTCTCCCGCCTGCGCATCGTCCAGAATCTTCCGGAACATCTCCACGCCCGTTACTACCGTCTTACGCGTCTCACGAATACCCACGATCTCAACTTCGTTCCCCGTCGAGATCCGACCTCGCTCCACACGACCGGTGCCTACCGTCCCCCGACCCGTAATCGAAAACACATCTTCCACCGGCATCAAGAACGGCAGATCCACCGCCCGCTCGGGAAGCGGGATATAACTGTCAAGCGCATCCATCAACTCCGTGATGCACTGCGTCTTCTCCGGATCCGTCGGGTTCTCCAGCGCGATCAGCGCCGAACCTCGTATCACCGGAATCTCATCACCAGGAAACTCATACTTCGTCAGCAGCTCTCGAACCTCAAGCTCCACCAGGTCCAGCAACTCAGGATCATCCACCATGTCCGTCTTGTTCAAAAACACCACGATATACGGAACCTGAACCTGACGGGCAAGAAGTATGTGCTCACGCGTCTGAGGCATCGGACCATCCGCCGCAGACACCACAAGCACCGCGCCATCCATCTGCGCAGCACCCGTAATCATGTTCTTGATAAAGTCCGCATGGCCAGGGCAGTCCACATGAGCATAATGACGAGTCGCCGTCTCATACTCCGCATGATGCACGTTGATCGTCACACCACGCGCCTTCTCCTCCGGCGCGTTGTCGATCTCATCATACCCCTTCGCCTGCGCAAGGCCCCGCAACGACAACACCTGAGTGATCGCCGCCGTCAACGTCGTCTTACCATGATCCACGTGACCGATCGTCCCCACGTTCACGTGAGGCTTCGTTCGCTCAAATTTCGCCTTACCCATCGGTGCACCACCTTCTGTATTATGCCGCGGACTTCGCGCCGGTCATTTTGGTGACAATTTCATCCGTAATCGACTTCGGAGCAGGCTGGAACTTGCTGAACTCCATCGTGTAAATCGCGCGACCCTGCGTCGCTGATCGAAGCGCCGTCGCATACCCGAACATCTCGCTCAACGGCACGTTCGCTTCAACAACCTGTGCATCGGGACGCGGCGTGATGCTGTGTATCTGCGCACGCCGTGAGTTCAGGTCACCGATCACGTCGCCGAGATAATCACCCGGCACGATCACTTCGACCTTCATGATAGGCTCAAGAAGCACCGGCTCAGCTTTGCGCCCCGCCTCACGGAACGCCAGTGAACCCGCGATCTTGTACGCAACCTCGCTCGAATCCACTTCATGGTACGAACCGTCAAACAGCGTCGCCTTAAGGTCTACCACCGGATATCCGGCAAGGGGACCACTTTCCATCGCCTGACGGATACCCTCTTCCACAGGCTTGATGTACTCCTTCGGCACCGAACCGCCCACCGTGGCATCGACGAAGACAAACCCGGTTCCGGGTTCGCCCGGTTCAAAGCGCACCCACACGTGACCGTATTGCCCCCGGCCACCTGTCTGCCGCACATACCGGCCTTCCGCTTCGACCATGCGCGTGAACGCCTCTTTGTAGGACACCTGCGGACGGCCTACGTTGGCCTCGACCCGGAACTCCCGGCGGAGACGGTCAACAATGATCTCGAGGTGCAGCTCACCCATACCGCTGATGATCGTCTGACCGGTTTCGGTATCCTGACGGAGCCGGAAGGTCGGATCCTCTTCCGCCAGCTTGTTCAGCGAGGCGCCGAGTTGCTCCTGATCCGCTTTCGTCTTCGGCTCAATCGCGACATCAATTACCGGCTCGGGGAACACCATGCGCTCGAGCACCACCGGATGTTGTTCATCGCACAGCGTGTCGCCGGTCGTGGTGTTCTTCAGACCGATCGCGGCAGCAATATCACCCGCATACACGACGTCGATCTCCTCACGCTTGTTCGAATGCATCTGGAGAAGACGCCCGATACGTTCTCGCCTGCGGGTGGTCGAGTTATACACGTAAGAACCGGTCGTCAGCGCCCCGCTGTACACGCGAAGGTACGTCAGCCGACCTACGTAGGGGTCGGTCATCACTTTAAACGCGAGTGCGCTGAAAGGCTCGTCCTCGGAAGCTCGACGCGTTATCGTCACTTCTTCATCGTCGAGAGCGGAGCCTTTTACCGGAGGAACATCGAGAGGAGAGGGGAGGTAATCTACAACTGCGTCAAGAAGACGCCGGACACCCTTGAACTTGAACGCGGAACCGCAGAGTACGGGGAAGATCTGCAGGGAGATCGTCCCTTTCCGCACTGCGGCGCGAATCTCAGCCTCTGTGATGTCGTCATGGTTTCCATCGAGGAACTTCGCCATGACGACGTCGTCGAAGTCAGCGACTGCCTCGAGGAGCTTCTCGCGGTACTGATTCGCCAGCTCCACCATGTCCCGC
>ENA-UOWE01005460-UOWE01005460.1-activated-sludge-metagenome-genome-assembly--contig:-NODE-5460-length-11606-cov-31.352783_pt1 | contig 11606 bp, 8 predicted proteins | sample MGYA00249841_ERZ761562 | MGnify/ENA primary metagenome ERZ761562 (study PRJEB28883, sample SAMN05720200) | activated sludge metagenome | isolation source: Anaerobic digester | place: Japan... | reverse complement strand
TGCCCTCGGTAGCCCTCCAGTGCCGTCCAATAAATGAAGAGCATAAGGGAATGCAGCAGCGCTCCATCATACCCCAGAGCCTCCAGCTTCAAGACCATCATCACTCTATGCCAGAGAATTCCAATGAGCATGATATCAATCAGCCAGGCCCAAAACCGGTCTTCCCAGCTTGCCAGGGCTAATTCATTCTCCTTGCTCCATTGGGAAATCTCGCCTGCCCCGTTCCTGCCCATTTCACCCTCTGCTTTCTCTCTTTCTGCTTTCTCTCCTGGCACAGGTTCTGTCTTAACTCACGCCTTCTTCTTTTTCTTATACCAGTATCCTCCGACAGCACCAATTATGACCAGGAGAACGATCGCAGGCAGCAGCAGAGATGATGATTCCTCCTTGACTGTCACCGGTATCTTCATGCTCTCCGAGATCACCGTGTCTCCATAGACATCGGTATACTTGATCTCACTATTGATGCCATACTCTTTGGGAGTTGCATCGGAGTCGACATCGATCTTGAAGACCACCGTCTTTTCCTCTCCCGGCTGCATGCTTCCGATGAAGGCCTGATCATCGGTGGAGGAGAAGGGCTTGAAAATAGACAGCCTGGCCACTGCATCCCTGATGGGATCCTCACCTATATTCCTGTAGGTCGCAGAGACTTCTTCCTTCTTGGTTCCGGCGGATAGGATTCCCGAGGCATTCAGAATCTCGAAGTCAGCCTCTTTCTTCACTTTTATGATGATAGGCACGCTCTGATTGGCTTTCTGATAGACATAGGACTCCCGGTAGTTGACTAGACTCTGGAGCCCTCCCTCGGTGAGAAGCTTGGCGGCATAGACCCGGACATTGTCCTGATAGTCGTAGGAAAGATTCAGTTGAAGGGAATACTCTCCTGCCGTAGCATGCCCTCCGATCTTTATGCTGAACTCGAGCGGCTCTTTGGTTTTGTCTCCCGACTTAAGAGACTCCACCACCTGGTCCCCGGACTTGACCTCGATCTGCGGGGAGAGAGAGCTGAGGGTGGCGGTGATCCCCAGGGCGGTAGGCTTGGAGTACTCCTTTTGCAGCTCTGATGCAGCCAGTGCATATTCTTTGGGATTTTGTGCAGTCTGGTCCTCTTTAAAGCCCAGGATCCGGCCATAGTTAGTCAGATCCAGATAGACTGTGACTGTATCTCCCCGCCCGAACTCATCCGTCCCGGAGATACTGGCCGATATATCGGGACCACCCTGCATGGTGTAGTAATTGTCTCCGCCCAGCTCATAAGGAATATAGGTGCTCTGGCCGGAAGCTGCAGCCAGCATTGCCGGCGCCAATAACGCCAAAAATACGGCCAATTTAGCCAAATTGATTTCCATAGATCCTTCTCCCTGATCTGCCAATGCTGATTCGATGTTTCTCATCCGCTAATGCAATTTTTTTCTATTATCCCACGGCAGAATTTCTCTTATTATGTTTCTTCCACCCGGCACCAGCCGTGGCCTCACGCCTGATCTCCGCCCGGATCATGAGCACCACCAGAACTGTGAAGGTGGTGAGGAGGGCGAAGACCACTGAAAGGACTGTCACCAGCCCGAAATTGCTGATTATATTGAAGGGCGAAGCCACCAGAGCGGCAAATCCACAAAATACGGTCATTCCCGAGGCCAGCAGTGCCGAGCCTATGCGGTTCACAGTGATCTTCATCGCCTCGTGGGGATTGCCGACATTTTTTAGCTCCTCATAAAAGCGCTCCATCATCAATATGGCATACTCAGAGCCTACTCCCAGCACCAGAGCGCCCAGCGTCGCCGTGAGGGGAGTATACTTCAATCCGCCATAGTACATGACCAGCCCCATCCAGCCGATAACAACCAGCATGGGCAGCACCACAAGGAGGGCTTTGACCATGTCCCGGTAAATAATGAGAAGCAGCATGAATATCAATATCAATCCAAGGATGGTCATCTCAAGCCTACCTTCCGCTAATGCGCTTTTTACTGAATTATTAAGCACAATATCGCCGGTATCCACAACGAAGACATCAGGAGGCGGCGTCATCCAGGCCATATCTCTCTCCATCTCCACAACAAGCCTGGCAATCCCCTCCGTCCCCAGGGTGGTTTGGGAGTTGCCGATGTTTACATCGATGTTGGCGGTATTGTGGCCGCTCAGATAGGCCCTCTGAACCTCCTGAGGCAGAGAAGCTATTATAAGCCGAACTTTTTCCTGATCCTCGGGTATCTCGCCGCCGTTAACTCCTTTAATATAGGTGGCTATGCTTGTGGCGCTGACAACCGAGTCTCTGGATCGGATCATGTAGCCGGCGAAGTCGTCCATCCACTTGAGAATCTCAGGATTAGTGATATCTTCCGCCTGGACGATGTATTTGATGGAGTCCGTTCCGCCAAAGATGCTCTTCATGTGATCCAAATTTACCAGAGGAGGAAGGTCTTGAGGGATGAAATTCTTTTGATCAGCTTCAACCTGGACCATGGTATCGGTGAAATTTCCTATGAGGCCAAGGGCCAATGCCACGACCAGAACCGCCCGCCATCTTTGCACCACAATAGTGGCGGTCTTCTCCAGGTGGCTGCCGATGGAAGATGTATCTTCCCCAACATCTTTTCCACCCTTGCTCCGGGGCCATCTTTTCTCCGCGGCATAGAGAACGGTCATGTTGACAAAGAGAGCGGATAGATAGCACATGACCAGGCCAATGATGCAGGTCTTGCCGAAGTCCTTGATCATGGGCACAGGGGAGCTGAGCAGGGAGAGAAAGCCGGCCTCGGTAACCAGCAAGGCGATGATTACCGGCAGGGCCACATTGTTTACGGTATTGACCGCCGCCTCAAAGGGACCCAGTCCACCAGAGCTTTCCTCGTGCATCCGGTTATGAAACTGAATGGCATAGTCTATTCCGATTCCTATGAGCACCGGAAAAGCAGCAAAAGAGACCATGGTCATGGGTATATGCAGGAGGCCCATAGCTCCAAATGTCCAGATTATTCCTAAAAGGACAATTGGTATAGGAAGAAGCGACCATCTGACATGCCGGAAGACCAGGAGAAGGGCAAAGACCATCATCAATGCCGCCAGGGCAAATACCTTCCCGTTGCTCTTATTCATCTCCTCAACTATTGCTGCCTGAAAGGCGGGATCTCCGGTGATGGTTGTGCCGTAGTCTGGTGGAAATTTTGCATACTTTATGGCCTCATCCGTCTCGGAAAGCAGTTCATTTCTCTGGGCATCGTTAAGGGTGGTGGGCATGCCTACAATCATCCGGGCATGGCTGCGATCGGCCATAACTGTGCTGAGTTGATAGGGACTGGCTGTGGATAGAATTTCATCTATCCTGGTTTGGGATGGTATCTCTCTTATGCCTCTGCTCTTGAACTCGACATCTACCACCAGATCGGCCAGGCTTTGCACGCTGATGACATTGTGAACCTGCTTCATATGATCGGATAGACGCAGGCCGGCTCGGAGAGCCTCTTCTTGGGCCACGTCGTCTGCTTCCATTAAAATCACTATGGTGTCAGTGCCGAAATTTTCCTCGTAGAGGTGACTGAATATCTTATATAGAAGCGAGTCTTTTTCCACCATGCTCTCAGTGGTCATTCCCTGGCTTTCTACCTTCTGGGCGTAATGAATGGAGCCAATGGTCAGGAGCAATGCTGCCGCTATTATTATTGCAGGATTATTTGCGATCCATATACCAAGTTTCTGCCATCCGGTCATGGATTAGATGCCTTCTACTCAGATTTCATGATAAGAGGTGCAACATATTGCCTAAAATTCGCCTGGCCTTAGATCTAAAGTAATCGCCTTTAAAGGATAAATAACTTTTTCTTCAATTTCGGGTTCAAGCCGTTGACGGCATTTAAAGGGCTGGAATAGATTGATAGTATCTTTCAAGAGAGCCCAAAGTCGATCATATGCTGCTCTGACCTCCTCTCAATCCAGAAAAGCCTTCTCCAGAGCCTCCCTGAGATCATCGATGCCAATGGGCTTGCAGAGGTAGTCGTCCATCCCCGCCTGGAGGCATTTCTCCCTGTCTCCCGCTATGGCATGGGCGGTGAGAGCCACGATCTTGGGGCCGTCATCCGGCCATCTCCTCCTTATCTCTTGGGTAGCCTCGAGGCCGTCCATCTCCGGCATCTGAACGTCCATCAATATCAGGTCATAGGATTTTGCCTCCAGGGCAGCCAGCACCTCCCTGCCATTGGCGGCCTTGTCTGCATCATATCCCAGCTTCTTGAGCATGAGCAAAGCCATCTTCTGGTTGACCGGATTGTCCTCTGCCAGTAGTATGGACCTGCTGGCCATCTTCTCCGGTTGCTCCTCGGCTGGAACGATAGCCTGCTGCTTTCTGGCCGGCTGGAGCGATCTATGGGCTACAAATGTAAAGTGAAATGTGCTGCCTTTTCCCGGAGTGCTCTCGGCCCAGATCCTGCCCTCCATCAGCTCCACCAGCCTCTTGCTTATGGCCAGGCCCAGGCCGTTTCCGCCGTATTTGCGGGAGGTGGAGGCATCGGCCTGGGAGAAAGGCTTAAAGAGACGGCCCATGGCCTCTTCAGATATGCCTATGCCGCTGTCCCGGACCTGAATGTGAATCTCATATCTTCCCTCGCCTCTTTCCGATGCCTGAGACCTGACCTCTATTCCTCCCCTCTCGGTGAACTTCACCGCATTGGAGAGCAGATTGACCAGAACCTGCCGCACCCTGGTCTCATCTGCCTCGATGGTCTCAGAAAAACCATCCTCGGCACGATAAGAGAGTTCCAGGCCTTTGTCCTGAGCCAGGCTGGATATAAGGCCCATAGCATCCCTGATGCAGGATTCCAGATTGAAGGGACGCCTCTCCAGATCTATCTTCCCCCTCTCAATCCGGGAGAAGTCTAGGATATCGTTTATGATGGAGAGTAGCGACTCGCCGCTCTTCCTGATGGTCACCAGATACTCCCTCTGTTCCGGGCTAAGCTCGGTGCCCAAGACCAGGCTGGTCATTCCAATGACTACATTCATGGGCGTCCTGATCTCATGGCTCATATTAGCCAGGAACTCAGACTTGGCTTTTGCCGCAGCCTCAGCCTCGTCCCTGGCCCTCTTCAGATCCTCTTCTATCCGCTTTCTGGCCGTTATATCCAGGGCAGTTCCAACCACCGCCTCCCTGGATTCGTATGTGGCAACGGCTCCGAAGACCTGTACGTCCACTATATTCCCGTTCTTGGTGACGCCTCTGAGCTCATAGTAATCAGCACCGTTCCTGGATCCGCTCGCCCCCGCCGACGCATTTGACAGCCCATCAGCTATCTTCTCCAGCTCTCCGGGAGCTGCTTCCAGGTCTCTTGGTCCCATCTGGCCTATCATCTCCGGGACGCTGTATCCGAAGATCTCTGCAAATCTGGGATTGACATACTTGAAAATCCAATCCTGGACGATATAAACCCCCACCAGAGACTTCTCCGTGAGTACCCTGAACTTGCTCTCTGATTCCCGCAGGGCCATCTCAGTCTTTTTGCGTTCCGATATATCCAGGAATATTCCCCGCAGCCCAACTATCCGGCCGCTCTTCTCCGCCGGTATGATGTAAGCAATGGCTGGAAATGTACTTGCATCCTTTCTGACCAGAGCGATCTCTCTGACCTGGGGATTGCCCTGAATTGCCTGGCATATGTCCTCATTGATCCTCGTTCTATCCTCTTGAGACACAATCTGGAGCACATTCAGACCTGCCTGGAGGTCCTCATGGGTATAGCCTAGGGCCTGGCTGCCGAAACGGTTTATGAAAAACAGATTGCCCTTTCCATCCATCTCGAATGCCGTCTGTGGCAGTTGAAGGGAGAGGTCCCTGTACTTGCCCTCGCTCTCCTTCAGCTCCCGCTCTATTCCCGATCGCATCCTGATGTTCAGGACGGAGATTATGACCAGGCCCAGAACGATGGAGAGAAGCATAGTGGCCAGGGTAGGCATCAATGATTCATGCCTCTCCGGGATCGGCAGGCCGGATATGGTGACGATTGCGTCTTTCGGCAGAGAAGGTTCGCCTATGCTATGGATTGCCATCTGCTCCCGGTCAAATCTGAGAATGGCTGAAACATTCTGGTTTTGGGGCAGTACCTCTCCCCGCCTGGCCGCGGATGCAGCTGATGCCGCCCTCTCTCCCAGATCTCTGCCTGAGGCAAGGCTCCCTCCTACAATCCCCTGCCCCAGCTGGAAGTCCCAGAGGCCGTAAACAGGAGTCCTGGAAATGGAGCTGATTATGCTTTTCGCTTGACTGCAATTAAAATCAGCCTCCTGCCCGGAGAACAGGCCGCAGAGGAGGAGAATGCCACTCTCATGAGCCGCTTCCTGGCCGGCTGTACGGTTCAAGCTCCCTCTGTCCGGGGCTATCTCGACCAGGGACAAATTGAATCGGCGGCTGAACTCGGGTGCCAGATCAGACAGCTCTTCCGCCAAACAGCGGCACTCCGCGGTATCATCTAAAAGCACCAGAATCTCACCCGCTTGAGGATGCAGCTTATGCATCGCCTCTAGTGTGCCGGAGAGATCTGCATTAAGCTGGATCAAGGTGGTCCTCTCGATTCTGGGATTGGCGCGGCTAAGGCTGCATTCTGGGGCCGTCATACCGGCCAGGATAAGATAGGCGTCAGGAAAAAGCTCATCTTTGTGAGCCAGGGCCAGGGTGCAGGCCGGTATATCAAAGGCTACGACCAGGTCTATGGACCGGTTGAGCCTCTGCCGGGAATACTTGTAGCTATAGAGATCCAGGATCCGCTTTTCATAAATCTCATCTGGCCAGAGCCCGCAATCCATATGCTCGACCAGAGGAGGCGGAGAGTCAGTATTGTCCTGCTGGAAATTGATCATAAAAGCGTCCTTCTCCTCCTGCACCCAGGGGTGGTCGGGAGAATAGGAGAAGAGCAGGAGGATAAAAGGTTCGTTGTCATCAGCCAATGCTGGTATGATCCAGATAACTGCCAGGATGATCAGGCACAATGCCTGGCGTAAAATGTTGTATAAGCCCGTATTATTCATAACGGCAGACACGGATTGCAGTCTCCAAATTCCATCATTGTCCGGCGATGACCTCCCTCTCCTCTCCAGAGAATTAAAGATTCTGCCGGTAAGATATACAATTAAATATCACAATCAACCCTTTAAATTAATATGTTCTTAGTGGGCTCTAACTATAAAAAGCTCTCTTCAGGAAGTGCAGGTGCAGGCGAAAATTAATAATGCCGGCCCAATTCCTATGTCCTTAAGAGTGATTCTCCTATGAACGATAGCCGGTCAAGGACCATCTGGTGGGACCAAGGCCTATGGCTGATAGATCAGACCCTTCTGCCGGAAGAGATGCATCCTCTGAAGATCAACAGCATCATGCAGCTCTTGGAAGCTATCAAGTCTCTTCGGGTCCGGGGTGCACCGGCGCTCGGAGCTGCCGGTGCCTATGGAATAGCCTTGGCTGCCCAGCTGTGCAGGGCGGCAAGCGCTCCGGAGATGATGGCCGAGCTGGAGACTGCCGCCGGGATGATCCGGTCAGCCCGGCCCACGGCGGTCAACCTCTCCTGGGGGGTGGACCGGGCCATGAAGGCTGCCGCCTGTGGCGAGAGCCGGGAGGAGATCCGAGAGAAGTCTCTTGCCGAGGCGGAGGAGATTGCGACGGAGGATATTCGGGTCAATCAGCTCCTGGGAAAATTCGGGGCCAGGCTGCTCCGGGATGGGGACAATGTCCTCACCCACTGCAATGCCGGGAGGCTGGCCTGCGTGGGTTGGGGCACGGCTTTGGGAGTGGTGCGCTCTGCTATTGCCGAAGGCAAGAAGATCCACGTCTATGCTTGCGAGACCCGGCCTCTGCATCAGGGCTCTCGCCTAACTGCCTGGGAGCTGACCGAGGACGGGATACCGGTGACACTCATCTGCGATAGCATGTCCGGCAGCCTGATGAGAAAGGGCAGGATAGACAGGGTCATAGTGGGGGCGGACAGAATCACCAAAGATGCCGTCTTCAACAAGATCGGAACCTACAGCCACGCCGTCCTGGCCAGGCATCACGGCATACCCTTCTATGTGGCGGCGCCGCTTTCCACATTCGATCCCGGCCATGAGGAAGCGGATATCACCATTGAGGAGCGCGATCCCGAGGAGATATGCATGCTGAACGGAAAGCGGCTGGCTCCGCAGGGAATAGAGGCCTACAATCCGGCCTTTGATGCCACGCCTCTGGAATTGGTGAGCGGCATCATCACCGAGAAGGGGGTCTTCCGCCCGCCGCTGATGCCGCTGGTGTGAGCGGGCAGAAGGCATCATCGATAAGTGTTTTAATCCGCCTGCCAATTTTCCCTCATGGACTTCGATCTGGCGGTCATCGGCGGCCTGGGCTTCTCCCTGGAGGGCCTGAAGGACGAGGTGGATACGCCCTATGGCAGGGTTCCCATCGTACGCACCAGGATGAAGACAATCAAGGTGGCCTTCCTCCCCCGCCATGGAGAGAGCCACCTTCCCCCCCATCGGGTCAACTACCGGGCCCTAATCTGCGCCGCTAAAAAATCGGGAGCCGGAGCGGTCATCTCCATCAACAGCGTGGGCAGCATGGCCGGCCATCCTCCCGGCAGCATCTTCATCCCCTCCGACTTTGTGGAGTTCACCTCCTGCCGCTCCAATACCTTCTTTGACGACCGGGCGGTGCACGTGGACATGAGCCAGCCCTACTGCCCCCATCTTCGCGCCGCTCTGATCCAGGCGGCAGAGGCCGCAGGCCGGCAGGCAGCGGAAGGGATCTATGTCTGCGCCCAGGGCCCTCACCTGGAGTCGCCGGCACAGATCAGGATGATGGGCCAGTTTGGGGATGTGGTGGGAATGACCGGCTATCCCGAGGTGGTCTTGGCCAGGGAGGCGGGGCTGTGCTATGCCTCCCTCTGTGTGGTCACCAATCCCGCCGCAGGAATGGCGACAGAGGGCAGCCTGGCACTCTCCGGCATCTCCGATCTGATGGAAAAATGCCACGATGCGGTCCTGGAGATTGTGCAGCAGACGGCGCAGATGCTTCCTGCCGAGAGGCCCTGCTCCTGCGGCAGTGCTCTCCATGATGCCCGGATTTAGCTGCCGGGAGAAAGGCGGGAAAGATTTGAAGGCGATCATCCGTGCCTGAGCTTCCCGAGGTGGAGATGGCCCGAAGGCTGCTGCAGGCCGGAGCCCTGCATAAGAGGATCAGAGCCATAGCTGTCAGAGACTCGCGCATCCTCAATTCCGTCTCCGCTCAGGACCTGGAAGGCGCTCTGTCCGGGAGGCAGCTGTGCTCTGCCCTGCGCCACGGCAAGAGGCTCTTTTTGCAGATCGACTCCGGACTATGGCTTGCTCTCCACCTGGGCCTGACCGGCTGGCCGGTTTTCCTGGAAAAGGGCGACGCAGAGCCCCGCCACACCCGTCTTCGGATCGACTTTGAGGGCGGGACAGCCCTGGCATTCGACGACCTCCGCATCTTCGGGGAGGTGGGGCTGACAGAAGGTCCGCAGGAATTCCTGGCCCGGCGGGGCATCGGTCCGGATGCCCTGCAGATGGAAAGAGAGGCTTTCCTGGCAGCCATGAGCGGCAGAAAGGGGAAAATCAAGCCGGCTCTTTTGGATCAGGGCCTGATAGCCGGCCTAGGCAACCTCTATGCCGATGAGGCCCTTTTCCAGTCCGGCATCTGCCCCCAGGCCCGCAGCCTAAAGCAGGAGCGTCTGGAGGCTCTTTATTCCGCCATCCAGGAAGTGTTGATGACATCCCTTGCCTCTAGTGCCGATTTTGAAAAGCTCCCCGACTCCTACCTGCTGCCCCATCGCCGTCCGGGAGGGACCTGCCCCTGGGATAGCACTGCTCTGGGGAGGATCAAGATCGCAGGCAGGACCAGCTATTACTGCCCGTTGCATCAGAAAAAGTATTGAGAATCAGAGATCCCCTCAGGATTTCAGAGCCTGGCCAGGATCTTCGCAGAACCGGGATCGGGTCAAAACAGGCTTTTGCATATCCTCATTTCTCGTCTTTAAAGGACAGATCTATCTTGACTCTGTATTCCGAAATCTTACCATTATCTATCTTTATGTCCAGCTCCTTGACCGCCGCAATCCGGAGATCTCTGAGGTTCTCCGAGGCCTCATCTATGGCATTTTTAACCGCATATTCCCATCCCATGGGATCCTTTCCAACTATCTCTATTATTGAATACATCTCATTATCTCCCGGTTGATACAATACGCTCCTCTATTGATTGATATAATTTTCCAGCCCTTATAGAATTAATGCAAATTTGGATAGCTCTCAGCCATGCGGGGTCACTTAAAGGAAAGGCGGGCTTTTCGGCTCATCTACCTAATCCATTATTCAATTTTCTCTGCTCCTGCTTGAGTACAGTCTTTTTCAGAGCCGTCCTTCTGGCATAGTCCAATTCGCAGATCTCGCGCTCGGCCAACTCTCTCTCCAGACCACTATCCACTGCCAGGATCCTTCTGTCGGAGATGGCCCCCTCTTTTTCGGCGGCTCTTATATCATGCCTCAAGCAGTGATAGGCATAGTCGACATTTCGGTGCTTATGCTCGCAAGCTCCTCTGATAGGGCCCTTGGTAATGTAATAGACTGTTTCTTCACCCATATGCTCTGCCTCAGCTTCTTATCCTTCCCAAACCGCTGATCACCGCTACTGCGCCAGAAGAAAGCATAAAGCACGACTCGCCTTCTTGACCGTGGGTATTGCTTTGAGCTCTTATCTATCTTTCCGAGGCTGCCAGGCGGCTCAGCATCTTCTCGCAGCGCTGCACAATGCGCTCCAGTATATCCATATCATAGCTCTGGTGCACGGGCACCAGTATATCTGCCTCCATTCCCGCTGTTTCAGGAGCAGCGGTCAGGCCGTCATCCGATGTATTCAGGTGCAGATCCTGAGCCAGCTCCTCGATCATGGGAGTGAGGGGGTGCACCGGCCTGGCGGCAGCCGCCCTCTGCCGGAACCGTGCCAAAAGCGAGTCGATCTCCGCAGCCAGGGGCTCGACATCTCCCGCTCCCGCCTCCAGGCAGATCCTCTCGGCGCTCACCTTGAGCTGGGTGAGGCTGCGGACCCCTGCCTCCAGCATAGGACCGGAGTAGATCTTCCCCACCCGTTCCCTGTAGCCCGGTGCCAGCACCAGGAGATCTATCTCTTTCAGCCGCTCCAGGTCCCCCGCCTCCGGCTGGTAGGGATTGACCAGCACATAATCCAGGCCCAGCCGCAAGGCCAGGCTCTCGTACATGGGCGTTACCCCTAAGAGCTTGCGATCCCGAAGCAGGGCCCTCCTGATCTCCTGGGGGCTATCGGAGGAGATGCCGAAGTAATCGGCAAAGCCGCGGGTGGTGGAGAGCAGCTTGGTATGGCCGCTCTTCTCGGCATTGATCAGCCCTCTCTTCTCCAGCTCTTTGACATGATCGTAGCTCTTGTTGCCCCGGATTTCCACCAGTTGGCTCTGCTTGATGGGCTGCTTGTAGGCGATGATGGCCAGGGTCCTGATCAACGGGGCGGCGATCTCCTTGGGGGCAAAAGAGATGATTCGCCCCGCCAGTGCGTAGCGAACCTGCATGGAATAGCCATCCCCGATTCTCCTGATCTCCAGTCCCGA
>ENA-UOWE01005451-UOWE01005451.1-activated-sludge-metagenome-genome-assembly--contig:-NODE-5451-length-11622-cov-4.478603_pt1 | contig 11622 bp, 7 predicted proteins | sample MGYA00249841_ERZ761562 | MGnify/ENA primary metagenome ERZ761562 (study PRJEB28883, sample SAMN05720200) | activated sludge metagenome | isolation source: Anaerobic digester | place: Japan... | reverse complement strand
TTTTAGTTATATTTGGTGAGATAATAAAAATATGTAACCATGTGTGTTGCATATTTTATTATGTATGATAAAAATTGATATATATAATAGTTACCACACATACTAAAAGCCGACCGCACATTTAGCACATTTGGTTTTTTCCGACACGCAAGCCAACAGTTGAAAAACCAAAAGAGCTAAATTTTTCTGCCCAACTTGATACAAAATCAGAAAATTAATTTTATATTTGCAGAAAATAGGTCAAATCATTTTTTGATTAAATTATAAAAATGGCAAGTTTCGGACAATTTATAAAAACAGAAAGAGAAAAACGAGAATGGACACAAACAGAGTTTGGTGCAAAAATTGGCATTAATACAAGTGCAATAAGTCGTATTGAGAATGGAAGTCAAAAATTTAGTAAATCTAAATTGAAAAAATTAGCAGAACTATTTCAAATCGAAAATCAAAAAATTGTAGACTTGTTTTTTGCTGATAAGTTTGCTAGCGAAGCTTTCAAATACAAATGTTCAGATTCAATTTTCATTGTTGCTGAAAATGCTTCAAATTACTTCAAGAATAAGAATGTGAAACAAGGAAGGTTAGAACTATGAATAACAAATTAAAATATATTGACTTGTTTTCAGGTTCTGGTGGTTTTTCATTGGGCTTTGACAATAAAGGATTTCAAAATGTTTTTTCCATAGATATTGAACCAAGTTTTTGCGAAACTTATAAATACAACTTTCCAAAGCACCAATTAATTGAAAAGGACATTTGCAAATTGTCAGATTCTGAAATTTCATATCTCAAAGAATTTGATGAAATAGATGTTGTAATAGGCGGTCCACCTTGTCAAGGATTTAGTATGGCTGGTAATATCGGACGAAAATTTATTGATGACCCAAGAAACAAATTATTTAAAGAATTTGTAAGGGTTGTAAAGGTTGTGCAACCAAAGTTTTTTGTAATGGAAAATGTTGCAAGACTTTACAATCATAATAATGGAGAAACAAGAAAAGAAATCATTAAGAATTTTCAAGAAATTGGTTATAAAGTTGAATGTAAAATTCTTAATTCAGCAGATTTTGGTGTGCCACAAGTTAGAAAAAGAGTGATATTTATAGGGACAAATCAAAATCGAGAAATCATTTTCCCAAAAAAAACTGTTCAAAAATATTTAACAGTAAAAGAAGTTCTTGACAATTTTCCACCGCTTGAATCAGGAGAAGAATCTACAATTCCAAACCATATTGCAATGAATCACTCTGACCAAATGCTCGAAAAGATGAAGTATGTAAAAGATGGAGGAAGCAGAGAAGAAATACCTGTGGATATAAGACCAAAATCAGGAGATATAAGAAAATATATTCGCTATAAAAGTGATGAACCTTCGGTTTGTGTTACAGGTGATATGCGTAAAATTTTTCATTATGAACAAAACAGAGCTTTAACAGTAAGAGAATTAGCAAAACTTCAATCTTATCCTGATGATTTCGTATTTAAAGGTTCTAAAATATCGCAACAGCAACAAGTGGGTAATTCTGTACCACCAAAAATGGCAGAAGCAATTGCAGAGGTAATACTTAAAATGTCTGAAAATGTTTAAATATCCTAAGGTTAATTATATAGGTAACAAAGAGAAAATTGCAAAATGGATTTGCGACCAATTTCCTAGTGACGCTGAAACCTTATTTGATGCTTTTTCTGGCGGTTGTTCTTTGAGTTATGAAGCAAAATGTAGAGGACTTGAAGTTTACACAAATGATATTTTAAAAATCAATTATCATATTGCCAATGCTTTAATTCAAAATAATTCAACCATTTTATCCAAAGAAGATATTGAAATAATTTTTTCAGGCGAACCATTTGAAGGATTTATGTTTGAAAATTATTCAGAAGTTTTTTTCTTTCCCGAAGAATGCAAAGAGCTTGATTTGTACAGACAAAATATTGAAAAATTAGATTCAGAAACTAAAAAATCACTTGCTTTTGCATTAATGCGAAGAACTATGATTCGCAAAATGCCCTATTCACGTTTTAATATAAATTGGGACAAGATTAAGCAACTAAGAGATGAAGAGTATAGTTATGAAAAATATAAACGAAAAAGAGCATATCACAATAAATCATTCAAATATCATTTTTTACAAAATGTAAATGAATATAATAATGCCGTTTTTAATAATGCAAAAAACAATGTTGCATACAACGATGATGTTTTTAACTTATTAGACAACATTAAAGCAGATATTATTTATTTAGACCCACCCTACACTGGTACAATGAACAATTATTTTGGGTTTTACGGTCTAATTGATGATTTTATTGAATCTTCACAAACAGTTCCATTTGAAAATAATTTTGTTGACAGAAAAACAGTAGGTTTGTTGTTTGACAAATTGTTTTCAAAATTATCAAACTTTAAATATTGGATTTTGAGCTATAACAACTCATCATTTCCAACAAAAAATGAGTTATTATATTTGCTAAATAAATATTCAAATAATGTTCAGGTAATAGAGCGTAAGCACAACTACAAGATAACAGGAAAGGAAAAAAAAGAAGTGAATAAAGAATATTTATTCATAGTAAAAAATGAACTTTATCAAGAAAATATTAAGAAAAATTATGCAACAGCAGAATTATGAAGAGTATTGGAAATTAACCAATGCTTTTACTGATTATAATGGGAAAAAGTTTTTAGATACACTCTCTGTATGTGTTAAATTCATTGATGATTTTAATGATGAACCATATTCTGAAGATAAATATAATAGACTTCAACTTGAAGTTGAAAAGGTTAATCCTATAAATTTAATTTCTATTAGAAAGTCAATAAACCAACTAGTAAAAATGGGGTTTATCAATTCTTTTTTGGTTTCATATCATCCACAAGCAAAAGAATATATTGACGCAAGAACCAACAAAAAAAGAGAAACACTTTTATCTAAAATAATTTATTCAAATTCAAGCTTTAACAGAGCGGTAAATAATGAATCTTCAATAAAGCAAATTAACTTTTTAATTCAAACGTTAATTGAAAAAGGTAAATTGTCCAAAGAAGAAATTATAGCCTTAATGCTTGTAGATATAGAAAAACACAACGAGCCTTTTATTAAATCTGATGAATTACAAAATTTTGTGGCAGAAGCTAGAAAGATTGGATTTATCGAAAGGAAATACAATCAAATTGGCTATCTCTACAACATTTTAGGCAAACTTGATGATTTAGTTTTCGTTAAAGATGATTTATATTTCAAAGAAGATGCAGAACAAATTTTTGGCGAAGATTTGAAAACTGTTACAAAAAGAAGAGACCCTTATTTACACAGATTATACAAAAATCAACTTCAAGAAGAATGCGAAGAATTATATGGCAATCCGATTTGTGTTTTAGAGAAATTAGCTTATCCGGTATTAATAGCAAGTCATATTAAGCCATTTATTGAATCAAATGAAATAGAAGCATACGACCCAAATAATGGACTGCTTTTAAGTCGAACAATTGATTCGCTTTTTGACTTAAAGTATATTTCATTTACAGACGAGGGTAAAATTATTTTTTCAAAACGATTATCAAGTGACGTAGTTGAATTTTGGAAAAATTATACGTTAGACGAGCACATTTTAAACGAACAAAGACGTAAGTATCTAGAATATCATAGGCAATTATTAACAAAAATTGATGCAGCCGCTTAAAGCCATACACATTGTCAAGTCGCACCAGCCGACACAAATGCCAAAACTTGCCAAAGAGTATGTCTTTGCCAACGCTAGAAAAGACGAAGAAGTACGTGTGGTAATCGAGTAGACTGCCGATAGGCTTTTGACCTATCGGAGCACTTCGACACACTCAGCAACCGCCTCTCACACCACCGTACGTACGGGTCTCGTATACGGCGGTTTAATAAGGTATGGCCCACATTACGCAAAAACAATTGCTCATTCGATTAAAAATTTTGTAATTCAAAAATTTTCAATTTTTTCAAACATAATCTAAATCAGGGTTAAAGCGGTGTTTTGTTAGTAATCTATCATAGATTCATACCCACGGTTTGCAAATCGTTCGAGAGTTATTGTTGTTACAATTGTTTTTTTGTAAAAATTATTGTTAAAAAAAAAATACAACTTCTTTTAATGCACCCTCCAATATTTTAACCCACATAAATTCTTCTCAACTATCGAAGAAATCAGCAAAAAATTTTATATTTGCTCGTTCAAAAAAAAGAGCATTATCTTTTTTTAATATTGAACACACATATCGTATTGAACATGCATGTTTAATACATAATTTATACAATACATACAATGAAACATATACGAGTAGGAATAACACATGGCGATATTAATGGAATAGGTTACGAGGTAATAATGAAAGCGTTGAACGACCCGCGCGTAACCGAAGGAAAAACCATAATTGTATACGGATCGCCCAAAGCAGCTGCTTTTCATCGTAAAGCTATAGAGTTGCAAAATTTCAGTTTTAACCTTATAAAATCTGCACAAGAGGCAAATCCAAAACGTCCCAACATTATAGATTGTTGCGATGCTGAGGTTAAAGTAGAACCGGGCGTGTCTACCATTGATGCAGGTAAAGCAGCTTTTCAGGCACTAAAAGCTGCGGTAACCGATTTAAAAAACAATGCCATAGATGTAGTAGTTACCGCTCCTATTAACAAAAAAAATATAAACGAAGCGGGATTCGAATTCCCCGGTCATACCGAATTTTTCGCATCGCAATTCAATGCACCTCAACATGTTATGGTGCTTATGAATGATGTAATGAAGGTGGGAGTTGTAGCTGGTCATATACCCGTTTCCGAAATAGCATCGTTTATCACAAAAGATAGAATTTTACAAAAATTAGAATTGCTTAATTCGTCAATGATTTCTGATTTCGGAATTAGAAAACCGAGAATTGCAGTGCTTGGATTAAATCCTCATGCCGGCGACGATGGATTGTTAGGCAACGAAGAGCAGTCAATTATAATTCCCGCTATACAAGAAGCTCGCAACAAAGGCATTATGGCTTTAGGTCCATATGCTGCCGATGGTTTTTTTGGTTCGGGCGAATTTGCTAAATTCGATGTTATACTTGGTATGTATCACGATCAGGCGTTGGCTCCGTTCAAGGCATTGGCATTTGATAATGCGGTGAATGTTACATTTGGCTTACCCATAGTTCGTGTATCGCCGGGACATGGCACCGCATACAATTTGGTAGGACAAAATCAAGCTTCGGAATTATCTATGATTCAAGCTATATTTACTGCATGCGATATTTTTGAAGCACGTACAGAATATTCGAATTTAACAGCAAATCAATTAAAGTAATATAGTATGATAGAATATATTGGAGGAACTGTTCATAAACTTACCCCAACATATGCAATTATAGATAATGCCGGAATAGGATATTGCATACACATTAGCGTATATACCTGCGAACAATTAAAACAAAATTCAAAGGCAACATTATTGGTACACGAAATTATTCGCGAAGATGCTCACGAATTATATGGTTTTTTCGACGAAACCGAACGAGCAATGTTCCGAATGTTACTTTCGGTATCGGGAGTTGGAGCTAATACTGCCCGGGTAATATTATCGAAGTTATCGTCGAACGAAGTTGCTACAGCAATAGCTTTAGGCAATGTACAAATACTCCAAGCTGTAAAAGGTATTGGAGGAAAAACAGCTCAAAGAATTATTGTAGATTTAAAAGATAAAGTAACATCAATTGCAAACGGTAATCAATTTTTCGATTCGCAAGGCAATACTTTAGCACAAGAAGCGTTATCTGCATTGCTTATGTTGGGCTTTGCCAAAAATTCAGTTGAAAAAATTGTGCAATCTATTGTTGCCGAACAACCATCGGTAAGTGTAGAAGATATTGTTAAAATAGCACTTAAACGGCTGTAATATAATGCATAACGCTATTTGATATTAAAAAGAGAAAGTTTGAAGAACACACGAAATGCATATGTAATTTTTTTGTTTGCTTTGGTAGGCATTATGGTTGCCTCTGCCTCTGTATATGTATTTCATGCCGATGCTCTTGTAGACACTCAAGCGGCTCCACCCGATACCATACCGCAACAAGTAGATTTAAAATACCCATTACCACAATCTAATCCCAATCCATTTGTTGACAAAAATCAACAAGCTACCGGTGTTCGGTTACAAGAATCTCCTGAATATACCTATAAAGTTACCTTCAACGAAGAATCGGGTGAATATGAAATAGTTAAAATGTTGGGTGATATGCCTATTGGCTCCCCCTATTCTATGACTTCAAAAGAATATTTTGATTTCTCGGCTGCTCAACGTCGCGATGAGTATTGGCGTACTCGTGCCGGCGAATCACGTAACGGAGGAACTTCGTCGTACAAACCTAATTTAGACGTACCGGGTGCCAAAAATGAAAGTTTTTTCGACGAAAATTTTGTGGATATTAAACCACAAGGTGCTGCCGAAATTTCTTTTGGGTTTAAACATACTAACAATCAAAACCCTCGATTTTCGAAAAAACAACAACGACGAACTCAATTTGATTTTGACAATAAAATTCAAATGAGTGTAACAGGTAAAGTAGGCGACAAAGTAGCTTTGACTGTGAAATACGACACCGAATCGCAATTTGAATTTGATAAAGAAGTAAAACTAGAATACGAAGGCGATGAAGATGAAATAATTAAGAAAATTCACGTAGGCGATGTATCATTCCCTATTCCTAGTGCTCTTATTACAGGCAGCCAAAGTTTATTTGGTGTTCATACCGAATTACAGTTTGGTAAATTGTATGTAAACAGCGTATTTTCTCGGCAACAAGGAGAATTTTCTACCATTAAAGTTCAAGGCGGAGCTCAAGTAGAAGATTTTAGTATTAGAGCCGATAATTATGATAAAAACAAACACTTTTTTTTAGGTCATTATTTCAGAAACAATTACGAAAAATCGTTTGCTACTATTCCCGAAATTTCGAGTGGTATCCAAATTAGAAAAGTAGAAATATGGGTAACACAAACATCGGTAGGTAAAGAAGATGCTCGAAATATACTAGCTGTTACCGATTTGGGCGATGAATATGTACTCGGACCCGATGGTAAAAAATATGCACTACCTTCGAATGGCAAACTCTATAAAGAATTAAAAAACATTTCGGGAATTCGTAATATTAACAATATTTCGTCACTATTGTTTGGCAAATTAGAACAAGGTCGCGAATACGAAAAAATAGAACAAGCGGTATTGTTAAAACCTAACGAATACGATATAAATAATAAACTGGGATATATTTCATTGCGTTCGGCTATAAATCCTGCTAAAATATTGGCTATAGCTTACGAATACGAATATCAAGGACAAGTGTATCAAGTGGGTGAGTTCACCAGCGACGGAGTAGAACACCCCGATGTACTTATAGTAAAAATGTTGAAAGGTTCTAATATGAATCCCACCTACAACAATTGGGATTTGATGATGAAAAACGTGTATGCACTTGGAGGATACAAAATTACGAATGACGACTTTACCCTAAATATTTTATACGAAGACGATAGAACCGGAACACCTATCCCCTATATTCCCGATGGAAATATAAAAGGAAAAAATTTGTTGTCGGTAATGAATCTCGACACTATTACCAACGACAATTTACCCTATGCCGATGGTATTTTTGACTTTGTAGAAGGCTATACAATAAACTCATCGCGGGGCTTATTATATTTTCCGGTACTTGAGCCTTTTGGAAGTCATCTGCAAAACAAAATAGGTAATGCTACCATAGCTCAAAAATATGTATACACCCAATTGTACGATTCTACACAAAGTGCAGCTCGTCAAGTTGCCGAAAAAAATAAATTTATAATTCAAGGTAAATATAAATCGGCTGTACGCTCCGAAATACCTTTAAATTCTACACAAGTTGAGAAAAATTCGGTAACGGTAATTGCCGGAGGACGCACACTGGTTGAAGGCGTAGACTATACTGTAGATTATATGGGTGGTACCGTAAAAATAATTAACGAAGGGTTATTACAATCGGGAACCGATATCACAATAAAAGCAGAAAGTAACCCATTGTTTAGTATGAAAACTAAAAATTTAATGGGGACTCGCTTTGACTACCGATACAATCAAAATATAAATTTTGGTGCTACTATAATGCGATTGTCAGAAAAACCTGCAGTACAAAAAGTAGGGTTCGACGATTATCCAATTTCAAATACAATTTGGGGTGTCGATGCAAATTATTCTACCAAATCTATTTTACTTACATCGTTAGTCGATAAATATGTGCCATTTGTTAAAACCAAAGAAGTTTCGCAAATCAATCTATCGGGAGAATTTGCACAATTAATACCCGGACAATCGAAATTTATATCAGATGCGGTAGAACTCGATAATTTTGAAAGCACCGAAGGAAGAATTTACTTGCATGAACCTACATCGTGGAAAATAGCAAGTACACCACAATTACAAAAACAAATGTTCCCCGAAGCATATTTAGTTAACGATATAGCAACTAATTTTAATAAAGCACATATTACTTGGTATAATATAAATACGACATTTTATCAATTACGCAATTCTCCCGTTAGCAAAGACGTGCAAGAACAAAATTTTTCGCGAGCGGTTTATCAATCCGATTTATTTCCCAATAGAGATTTAACTTCGGTAGAAGATATTCCTATGACTATTTTGAATATTGCATATTATCCATACGAACGCGGACAAAATAACTACGACACCAAAGGTAAACCCGGCATATCAGCAGGTTTAAATTCGCAGGGATATTTGAATAATCCACAATCACGCTGGAGTGGTATTATGCAATCGTTAACCACTACCGATTTTGAAGAAAGCAATGTAGAGTATATCGAATTTTGGCTTATGGATCCATTTGTTGACGATACTGCAGCTGCTCATACAGGTGGCGACTTTTATGTTAATTTGGGTAGAATCTCTGAAGATGTTCTTCGCGATGGACGAAAATCAGCAGAAAATGGAATGCTGCCCGACCCTACTCGATACGACCAAACAGTATGGGGACGAGTTCCAAACTATTCTATTGTAGAAACAGGTTTTAGCAACGATGTACAACGTGTAATTCAAGATGTGGGACTCGATGGTTTAAATGACGATGCCGAACGTAACTTTTTTGCGTCGTATTTGCAAGATGTAAAAGAAATTGTGGTTGAAGAATCTGTATTTGAACGGTTCTACAATGACCCCTCTGCCGATAATTATTCGTCGTATCTCGATAATAGAGGCGTGAATTCTGATGTGGTATGGATGTACAAATATTTTAGCGGATACGATGGCAATACCCCCGAAGCAAGTACTCAAGGCGTTTCGTCGTACAAACCCGATATCGAAGACTTAAACAACGACAATACATTGCAAGAAACCGAAGCATATTATCAATATCATATTAGTCTTCGTCCACAAGATTTAGTTGTAGGTAAAAATTTTATTGTCGACAAAATTGTAGAAACAAATAAACAAAATAATAAAACTACCTATACAAATTGGTATCAAATTAAAATTCCAATACAATCGGAAGACAAACAACGAATTGGCGATATTTCAGATTTTAGAGATATACAATCAATGCGTATGTTTTTGCGCGGATTTAATGATTCTATAGTATTACGTATTGCCGAATTTGCTCTCGTTTACAGTAGTTGGCGACGTTATAGCAAACCTTTATACGAATCGGGGGAATACGATTTATTTAACGATTCGGAGTTTGATATTTCGGTTGTTAATATCGAAGAAAATGCATCACGTTCGCCTGTAAATTACGTATTGCCTCCGGGAGTTGACCGAGTAATAGACCCAAACAGCCAAAGTATTAAAGCATTAAACGAAACCGCCCTATCGCTTAAAGTTGTAGATTTAGAAGATGGTAATTCTAAAGCAGTTTATAAACAATTTAACAAAGATTTACGCCAGTTTGGTACTATAGAAATGTTTGTTCATGCCGAAGAATTAGATGATGCAGCCTACAATTTAGAAGACGGCGAACTCTGTGCGTTTATTCGAGTAGGTTCTGATTTTACCGAAAATTATTATGAATACGAAGTACCGTTAACGCTAACCACTCCCGGAAAATATAATAAAGACAGTGAATTTGACCGATTGTTGGTTTGGCCCGAAGAAAATATGATATCGTTGGAATTAGCGGTATTTAAAGAATTAAAACTCGAACGCGATAAGATGATAGCAGATGGTATAATTTCCGATTTGCAAACATATCATGTGTATTCTATTGCTCATGGCAAAAACAGAGTAAGTATAAAGGGTAAACCAAATATTGGTAATGTTCGCACTATAATGATAGGTGTGCGAAACAAGAAAAAAACTGCAAAAAATCCACTCGACGACGGACGTAAAAAATCGGGTATAGTGTGGTTCAACGAATTGCGACTAACCGATATTGACGACCAAAGCGGTTGGGCTGCTATAGCATCGGCTCGAATAGCTTTAGCCGACTTTGCAACTCTTTCGGTTTCGGGTAAAACAAGCAAACCCGGATTTGGAGGAATTGACCAAAAAGTATTTGAACGAAGTCAAGAAGATTTGTATCAGTATGATGTAGCTTCGAACATAGCTCTTAATAAATTTTTTCCCGAAGCATGGAGTATTAGCTTACCATTTTATGTAGATTTTTCTGAAATTTATATCATGCCTCAATACGACCCTACAAATCCCGATATTCTTCTATCGCAATCGCTCGATAATATGACAAGCAAACACCAACGAGATTCTCTGCTTCGTATTACCCGTGATTTTACCCAACGATTCTCATACAACTTTACAAACGTGAGAATTAACAAACAATCGGAAAAACAACTCCCATGGAATATTTCAAATTTTTCGACAAGTTTTGCATTTAACCGATTCTATTCGTACGATATAGATTATGCTAAAAATTATAATCATCAATACAAAGCTGCATTTAATTACATGTATAATTTACGTCCTAAAAATTATACTCCATTTAAATCGAGTTCAAATGCATTTATTAAAGACATAAATTTCTTTTTGTTGCCTACCACCGTAAGCTTCAAAAACGAATGGGACAGAACATATAAAGAACAACAACGGCGTAATTTATCGGCATACGGAAATTTGCCCGTAACTGCAAGCAAAAAATTCTTATGGCTTCGAACCTACGATCTTAATTATGCTCTTTCAAAAAATTTAAAATTCACCTATTCCGCTCTCAATCAATCGCGTATAAACGAACCTTATGGAGTAATAGACAAATCGAATGAAGATGTTTGGCAAGAATATCGTCGCGAAGTATACAGAAACATGGAAACATATGGTGAAAACATGTCGTTTTCGCAAAAAACTACACTTTCATATCAATTACCTTTCAATAGAATAAAACCATTAGACTGGATTACATCTAATTATAAATATTCAGGGTCGTACGATTGGCAATTGGGGGCAGAAATTAGAAATCAAGATAATTTTGGAAATACTATAACCAATTCTAACACTCAAAGTTTAGACAACACGTTTAATTTTACTCGATTGTATAATAAGTCGAAATACTTGAACGATGTAAATAAACGAATGAAAAGTAAAGGTACAAACCAAACTAAGAAAAAAGAAACCGTAAAA
>ENA-UOWE01005449-UOWE01005449.1-activated-sludge-metagenome-genome-assembly--contig:-NODE-5449-length-11625-cov-4.751858_pt1 | contig 11625 bp, 9 predicted proteins | sample MGYA00249841_ERZ761562 | MGnify/ENA primary metagenome ERZ761562 (study PRJEB28883, sample SAMN05720200) | activated sludge metagenome | isolation source: Anaerobic digester | place: Japan... | reverse complement strand
CTTTTACGGCACTCGATTTCCCTATTTCTGTTAAAGTTGATCGCACCGACGGAACATGCAATGCCTTCTATGATGGAGGAATTAACTTCTACACAACTGCCGGCGGCTGTAATGCTTTATCACAAGTCAACGATGTGGTATATCATGAATACGGACACGGAATTTCAGACTTATATTGGTCTGATCATGGTGTTAATTTTAGCAATGGCGGCATGGGTGAAGGTTACTCCGATGTTTGGGCAATTTGCATAACAAGTGAACCGACATTAGGATTAGGATTCAGCTCCTCCGACCCAAATACATTCGTACGCGATTATGATTTCGCAAATGGTGCTACACGAAAAGTTTATCCTCAAGATATAGCAGGCGAAGTTCATGCCGACGGAGAAATTATTGCCGGTGCATGGTGGTCAACTGCGTTAAATATGGGTTCTACATCTGCTATGGCGAATTTATTTACTGCTTCTTTAGCTGGATTAGCTAACGGTCCCGATGGATCTGAAGGTCAAGTATACACTGACATATTAATCGACGCATTAGAAGCTGATGATAATGATGCTGACTTAACCAATGGAACACCGAACTCAGCTGCAATCGTTCCTGCATTTGCTTTACATGGAATAACGCTGGTATCAAATGCCGAATTAGCACATACTCCAATAACAAATGCCTCTTATCAAACTCCAATTACTCTAAACGCATCACTTACAAATGTTCAATTCGCTTGGGCGTTACAAGGATTAAAAGGCGGATATAAAATCAACAACGATCCTAACTGGACACCATTAACGTTTACGGATATGGGAGGATATAATTTTGTTGGTACGATTCCCGGACAACCAAACGGCACAGTGATTTCTTATTATATCGGAATAGAAGATATTAACGGAACGGTTAGCAACGTTCAACCTTCAGGAGCAAATGATATCGAACCTAATTTACCATTCTATGTTTTAGTTGGATTTAACAAATTGTTTACTGAAGATTTCGACTTTGCCGCCGGGGCTTGGACTGAAGGTTTATCAGGCGATAATGCTACAACAGGAATTTGGGAACAAAATGTCCCTGAACAAACAGATGTTAATGGAATCGTTGTTCAACCGGGATTCCAACATACCCCGGGTGGACAAATTTGCTATGTTACAGGCGCCGCGTCATTAGGTGCAGCTGGAGGTAACGATATCGACAACGGTAAAACTACTCTTCAATCGCCAACTTTTGATTTAACAGGTTATACCAATCCTACATTTGAATATTACAGATGGTATACTAACGACCAAGGAGCAACTCCAAAAACAGATTACTGGCAAGTTTCAGCTTCGACTGACGGAATAAATTACAGTCTCGTGGAAAACACAAGAGTTGCTGATCATAGCTTCCGTCAATTTGTTTTCAGAGTGAACGATCTATTCCCTGGTGCAACAGAATTAACATTCCGTTTTGTTGCTGAAGATGCAAATGCAGGAAGTTTAGTTGAAGCATTGCTCGACGACCTAAGCTTATATGATGAAATGAGTGTTGGACTAAACGAAGTACAAGATATTAGCTTAATGACTGTAGCTCCAAACCCGGCAAGCAGCAATATCTCTCTTCATTTGATGTTAAACAAAAACGCTGATTACTCAATTCAATTAGTAAATCAACTCGGTCAAGCGGTTTATACTTCAAGCCAAAAATTTTCGAGCGGAAGTAATACAATCGAAATCCCTGTTAGCAAAATCCAACCTGGATTATATCTTTTAAAAGCTATAGGCCCGAATGCAGAGAAAACAATAAAAGTAACTGTAATGCACTAATCAAGTATAATCAAACCATAAAAAAAGGCTTCCCTAGGGAGGCCTTTTTTATTTTATTATTCTTTCACCAAGTCTTCAATCAGCTGATTTCGATAGTTTGAAAAGATAGCCGATTTACTTACAAAGCCTTCGTATTTCATTCCTACTAATACGGGAAGATTCCATGCTTGCGTGTCTTCAAACTTTTTCATTACGGCCGACATAGGTTCTTTGATTTCCAGTTCAGCAGGAGCTCGTTGCATCAAATCACGAATCATTAATGTATCGTATTTCTCCGGCTTAAACATTAGTGCTCTTATATCATCCAGCAATATCACTCCATGAAATTGATTGAAGTGATCAACAACGGGAAATAAGTTTCGCTTTGATTCCGGAATAACTTTTATCAAATCCCTTAGTGTGCCATTCAGTGGAACCGGACTAAAATCCTTCTCCACCAAATCTTTTAACTTTAAATGATTCAACACTTCAAAATCAGGATTATTCAATACCAACTCTCCACTAATTGCTAATTTGCGAGTGTAAACAGAATATGGCTCGAAGTATTTAGTGACAAAATAACTCAATGCAGATACTATCATCAACGGAACGAACAGCGTATAACCTCCTGTGATTTCTGCTATCAAGAATATCGCTGTTAATGGTGCATGTATAACTCCGCTAAGCAATCCAGCCATAGCTACAACAATAAACTGTACGTGATCTAATTCTGCAATACCCATTATTCGTAATCCTTCTACAAATAATAATCCCAAAAACGATCCGGCGAACAACGACGATCCAAACATACCTCCGTTCCCTCCTCCTCCAATGGTGAACATGGTAGCAAATACTTTTGTAAGCATTAGCGCCGCTGCCATAATTAACACTCCATACTTGTTCATCACTAAATATGACAAGGGAGTATAATTAAATAAATGTCCGTAATCGGCATGAAGTATATTGAGAATATTTGGATAACCTTCCCCGTACAACGGAGGAAAAACAAATATCAACATCCCTAACAATGCACCACAAAATATACTCTTCAGATATGGTCTTTTTAACTTAACGAAAAAGGATTCTCCTTTCGAAAAAACGCGTATACTATAAACAGACAATAATCCGCAAATCAATCCCAATACAATGAAATAAGGTATCGATGCGAATGTCCATTCATTCGTAACACGATAGAATGGTTGTCCGGTGTACAATAACTTCGACACCACTGCTGACGTTGCAGATGCTATCAAAATCGGAATGAATACAGGTACAGTTACTCTTGCCAATATTACTTCCATCGCAAAAATCACTCCTGCGGTGGGACAATTAAAGATCGCAGATATCCCCGCTGCAGCACCACATGCAATCAATATTGTTTTTTCACGAAGTGTCATGCGAAGTGCCTTTCCGAGATTACTACCGTAGGCACTTCCGGTAACAACAATCGGAGCTTCCAATCCTGCAGATCCTCCAAAGCTCACTGTAAAAACAGAACTGATCATCTGTGAAAACAATTTATGCTTCGGGATATTGGCATTGTTTTGTGAAATATCCACCAATAACAATCCAGTACCACGACCTAAATTTCCGCTTAAATAGCGTTGCACATAAATGGAACAAAGTAAAATCCCGAAAAACGGCAATACCATGTATGTCCACTCAGCATTTTTCGAAATAATATCGGTTTGTATAAGATGCTGCACAAAACGAATAACCACTTTAAGCAAAACAGCTAAGATACTGGTGATGATACCCGTAAGCATTGCCACAAGCACCAAAAACGTACGCTCACCAATATTCTTTGTCCGCCATTGCGCAAACCTGTCGAGCCAAGGAGAGATTCTTTTCATTTACCCTACGAAAGTACCCGCCCCTTCGGTCCATTTGAATGAAGTCGACATTAAGATTTCAACGATTTATCAACGATTAAAAGCAAAGAATCGACCAAATAAATAGCAGTTTAACGCCTAGAAATCAATATTTAGTGAAATTAACATCATTAGGAGGAGAACTATGTCATAAATAGCAAAAAAATTGGCATCACTGTTGTAATTTGGTCCATTGAATAAATTGCCATCCCCATGAAAGTCCGTTTAGGTATTATCACGCTAGCCCTTTTATCAAACGCTGTTTCTGCGCAGCTAAGTCCGATAAAGGAAACCACACAAAAAGTACATATCGTTATTAATGACGATCAAATTGATGCTCGCGATATTTTGCGTGAGTTGGCTATTGGAAACAACAAACCACCTCGTAATGCAGCTTTCAGCATCGATTTCACTCAAATCATAAGAACCAATTCCCGCGAACCTAATATCCCTGTTTCTATTACGAATGATGTGATGAAGCTAACCGGCGATATTTATTACAAAGGATTTGAAGTGCGTGATGTGCTTTACCCTGCTTCGTTTTCATGCATTGGAAGAATTTCAGCCAAAAGTGGCGGGTCACGCGATTTCCCTATGACATCTCCTGTTACTGCGAATAAAGCGGAGAACATGTCGTTTAATTATTCCGACACGAATCGCATTTATCAAAACTTGAATATCGTCAACCAAAAAGTTAAGTACAATGATTCGGTGGTACGTAATTTCAAAGATCGTATTCGATTGATTAATGATTACTATGCTTCTGCATCGCAACTCGACAATACTTTCGCTTTACTTCAGTCGATTAATATGAATGATGCCGAAAACTGGAAAGTGATTAAGCAGAAGATTGATGATGCCGATGCACAAATTTTAGCTGTCGATAATAAACATTATTTCCAATCGCTTTCAATCCAAGAGAATGATCCTGCTAAGCTGAAACATAAATTGAACGAATGCAAAAACTTTGCAGCTGATTCAAGAAGTCGCTTCAATTATATGATGGCGAACTTGCACGTACTTTTTTATGATCGTGGAAATTCCTTCATGCTAAAAAGTAATGTCGCTAAAGCCGAACAATATTATCGCTGGTCTTTAGAGGTAAATCCTTTGTTTGCTCCTTCTCTATTACAATTGGCAATAATCGATTACCAACGTAACGAGTTGCGCGAAACGATTTGCAAGGCAGATGATATTCTCTATAACCTTCATCCCGATCCTGAAACCAAAGAGCGCACATACGATTTAATTCGTGATGTTTATGATGCGCATATCGATAAAGCAAACTATCAACTTCAACAACGCAAAGATTATTATAAGGCCGTTGATGAATTTGAAGAGGCTCGTCGCATCTGTGAAAAATATAATACCGTTCGTTGCGATGAAGCTTTGTTCAATGGAATAAAAGCAGCTAAAACAGGAATCTATCGCGATCACTTAGAAAAATCTCGTCAATATATTCAAACAGGCGATTTAGTAAAGGCCGATAAAGCGGTCGACAATGCCATTCAATATCAATTGGCAAATAGCAGAGAGATCACCGATAATTCAGAGGCTTTAGCAATTAGAAAAGGTATCAATCAAAAGTTGTACGATAATAAAATCACGATTGCAAAAAACTTCACAGAGCAAAAACAATACGATGATGCGCTGAAAGCTTTTGATGATGCAGACCAACTAAAGTACCAATATGAACTTACTGCTTCCGCAGATATTAAAGATCGTAAGTTGGCTGCCGCTCGTCCTAGAATTTCCGAGTTATTTTATGAGGGTGAATCGTTTGTAAAACTAAACGATTTGAAATCTGCGAGCGATCGATTGAAGTCTGCTACTGCTTTGCAAACGAAATACGACCTAACAGCCGATAAAGACATCAACAAACATAAAGAGATGTTGCGTAAGAGTATTTACACGCAAGAATGCATCAACACAGAAGAACAAATTGCGGGTTTAGCGAAAGAAGGTGATGCTCAAAAAGACAAATCAAATTACTTAGAAGCTTCAAGCAATTACACGCAGGCAATTGCATTGGCTAATGAGTTCAAAGATTGCGCTATCGATATTGCAGCTATTGAAGCATCAGAATTGGAGATTCGTCCCGCTGCAACTTATCTCACTTTTATGCGCGACATGAAATTAAAAATGGAGAACGGCGACTATCGTGAATGTCTCGATTTATATTCTAAAGCAACTAAATATTACACTGAGAAAAACATCGCCGATTTCGGCGTCAACCATGAACCTGATGAATACCGATTTATCCGTGATAAAGGCAGCAACGGACTCATTAATTATGCAGCCGATATGTACCGCGAACAAAATGAACTCGACAAAGCATTAATTCTCTCGAAACTTTTATTGAGCAGAAACTACGACGTTAAATTCATCGAGGGTTCTCTTTACACACTCGGATATAAACTTGGCGAACGCGAAAAACTCCAGAATCCGAAAGGCAAATGGAAAAACCTCGTGAAACAATACTCCGCAGGCGACAAAAAACTCCGCCGCCTCGAAAAAGGATTCTCCAAAGGATATAGAAAAAGTTAATGTGCTAATTTGCTAGTGGGGCAATGTGCTAATGGAGCAAAGCTCATAAAAAAGAAGAGCTGATAATTTAGAACAATTATCAGCTCTTCTTTTTTATCTATAAACATTAACAATGAAATCCCGTAGGGATGGCATTATGGTTAGGCGAATTTCGCTGCGTCCGACAAAAACTTAGCCAGTCCCGAATCCGTTAACGGATGCTTTAACAAATCAAGAATTGGTTGTAACGGACATGTTGCAACGTCAGCTCCTAACTCAGCACATTTAATGATATGCATTGGGTGACGAATAGAAGCAGCTAACACTTGCGTTTCATATCCGTACTCACGATAAATATGTACAATTTGATCAATCAAATCTAATCCGTCTGTTGACACATCATCCAAGCGACCGATAAACGGAGAAACATAAGTAGCTCCGGCTTTCGCTGCTAACAATGCTTGTCCGGCAGAAAACACCAATGTACAGTTAGTCTTGATTCCTTTTTTAGAGAAATAACGAATTGCTTTGATACCGTCTTTAATCATCGGCACTTTAACAACAATTTGCGGGTGCAATTTCGCTAACTCCTCACCTTCTCTCACCATACCTTCAAAATCGGTAGAGATTACTTCAGCACTAACATCGCCGCCTTCTGCAATATTGCAGATGTCAACATAATGCTTCATCACTGCTTCTTTCCCTTTAATGCCTTCTTTAGCCATTAATGAAGGATTGGTAGTCACTCCATCGAGTACTCCAAGGTCGTATGCTTCGCGAATCTGATCAAGATTTGCAGTATCTATAAAGAATTTCATGGTTTTAAAATTTGATGCAAAATTACTCATTTGCCCCCTTTCCTCTACTTCTATTATTCCGATTGTTGAAAAACGGTATTTTATGAAAATAAAAATCACTACTAATCAGCCTGTTAAAGGCTAAAATCCAAAATAAATGGATTTTTAAACAATCCCGGCTCGTTTAAAAATGGGAATTAACTACTTTTGCACCCGGGTAAGTCTTATACGACCAGCTCCTACGAACCTCCCCAGGACCGGAAGGTAGCAAGGATAAGTGGTTGAGCGGTGCGATATAAGTAGCTTACCCTTTTTTTATACCCTTTTTTTTGGACAAAACCCTCTTTTTCACCACAATTTAACGAGGGAAGCATCAGTAATTAATTTAAATTTGCATCCTATGAATCAATCGGTATCAGGATTTAAACTATTCGTCAATTTCGGAGCTTTATGCGCATTAATCATGTTCGCCATGGTTATAATCATTTGGAAGATGGGCTACTTCCCTATGGGTGAGTCGTCGATCCTCTTCAGCTGGCTGCCTTTTGTATTCATGTTCTCAGGAGCAAAACGCTACCGCGATACGATGAACGGCGGTGTTATTTACTATTGGGATGCCTTCAAAGCTATGATGGTTATCTGCGGAGCTGCAGCGCTGTTATACGTGATGTTGATGTATATTTTCGGGACAATTATCGAACCGAATTTCATTCAGCAGTACAAAGACTTTACACTTCAAGCTTTCGATACCATGAAAGGTTCTATGAAAAATATGGTGGGATCATCATCGTACGAAAAAATTGAAGATGCAATGATTGAAAGTATGCAGAAAGTAACGCTCACTTCTCTCCTATTTTCAGAATACCTTAATAAACTTTTCTATGGTGCAATTTTATCGCTGTTTATGGCATTTGCACTTCGTAAAAAACCTACATCCGACATTATCTGATGCAAAAACCGGAACTCGATCTATCCATCATAATTCCTCTGTTCAACGAGGATGAATCGCTTCCCGAATTAGCGGAGTGGATTCAACGTGTGGCAACACAACAGGGCTATAGCTATGAAGTAATTTTCGTAGATGATGGCAGTAAGGATAAATCATGGGAGGTTATCTCTAATTTATCAGCTAAAAATCCTTCGTTTAAAGGTATTCGCTTCCGTCGTAATTACGGCAAGTCTGCTGCGCTTCAAAAAGGATTTGAGGTAGCTAAAGGAAGAGTGGTAATGACCATGGATGCCGATCTTCAAGATAGTCCCGATGAAATTCCCGGCATGGTCGATATGATCATCAAAGACGGAAATGATTTGATTTCGGGATGGAAGAAAAAACGTCACGATCCTCTCTCAAAAACAATACCTACCAAGCTTTTCAATTATGCTACACGTAAGATGTCGGGGATTTATAATCTCCACGATTTCAATTGCGGATTAAAAGCATATCGTTATGATGTTATCAAAAGCATAGAGGTTTATGGTGAGATGCATCGTTACATTCCGGTGATTGCTAAATGGTCGGGATTTACAAAGATCGAAGAGAAAGTTGTTGAGCATCGCGCAAGAAAATACGGAACTACAAAATTCGGACTCGAGCGTTTCATCAACGGATTCCTCGACTTAATGTCGATCATGTTCGTTTCGCGTTTCGGCAAACGTCCTATGCACTTCTTCGGGACATTAGGTTCTTTGATGTTCATTGCTGGATTCATGCTAGCTGCTTACCTCGGAATATCGAAATTGTACGCAGTATATGCTCAAATTCCTGCGAGATTAATCACTAATCGTCCTTCGTTTTATATCGCACTCACTTGTATGATTATCGGTTCGCAATTATTCCTTGCGGGATTCGTTAGTGAATTAGTGGGACGTAACAGCACTGAAAGAAATCAATACTTGATTGAAGATTATCGCAATCTGTAATGATAGTTTCTGAATCATCATGTCGTCAAAAAAAATAATCATCGTTGGACCGGCTCACCCGCTACGTGGCGGCATTGCAGCTTTCAACGAACGAATGGCGAATGAGCTGATTCAAGAAGGACACGACGTTCAAATTATCACTTTCAGTTTGCAATATCCGGGATTTCTTTTCCCCGGAAAAACGCAATATTCCTCGGAGCCTGCTCCTGCTAATATCCCCATCTCGGTTGAAGTTAACTCGGTAAATCCATTGAACTGGATTAAAATCGGGAACAAAATAAAAGCACTGAAACCGGATATCTTGATATTGCGATTCTGGATTCCCTTTATGGGTCCTTGCCTAGGAACAATCGGAAAAATTGCGAAGAAAAATAAACATACCGAAGTAATCGGATTCCTAGATAATGTCATTCCTCATGAACATAGAATCGGCGATCAACAACTTACCAATTACTTTGTAAAAAGTTGCGATCGATTTATTGCCATGTCGAAGCAGGTAGTTGAAGAACTGCGACAATTCACGCAGAAGCCATGTAAAATGATTCCGCATCCTGTGTACGATCATTATGGTGATGTGATGGAAAAAGCAACTGCATGTGCGCATTTGAAAATTGATCCAAATAAAAAATATTTACTCTTCTTCGGATTCATTCGCAACTATAAAGGACTTGATTTGCTCCTCGAAGCAATGGCCGATAAACGCATTGTTGAATCAGGAATTCAATTGATAGTAGCCGGAGAATTTTACGGCGATGCTACACCCTATCATCAGTTGATAGCTCAATCAGGAAACAGTGAATCTATTTTACTGCATACCGATTATATCGCAGATGATGAAGTGAAATATTATTTCAGTGCAGCCGACTTAGTAGTACAACCCTATAAAAGCGCGACACAAAGCGGCATATCGCAGCTTGCCTATCACTTCGAAAAACCAATGGTAGTGACTAACGTAGGCGGCTTACCGGAAATAGTGCATCATGGCAAAACAGGATATGTTGTAGAAGTAAATCGAGCACCTATTGCTGATGCCATCATCGACTTCTTCGAAACAAATAAAGGAGCTCAATTTGCGCCTTATCTGAAAGAAGAAAAGAAAAAATACAGTTGGGAATCCTTAGCAAAAGGAATCCTGCAACAATAAAACTTGAAAGAATTAAACTGAAAATAAAATAAGCTATGGCAACTGATATCCGTTCACTTATTCAAGCATCAATAGACACCAAACAACTTGTTTTAAAAGACGAAACTTTACTCGCCACCATTCAACAAGTAGCAGATGCATGCGTAGAAGCTTTTCGCAACGATAAAAAAGTACTCTTCTGTGGTAACGGAGGAAGTGCTGCCGATGCACAACATATTTCTGCTGAATTAAGCGGAAGATTTTACACTGATCGTGAACCACTCTACTCTGAAGCATTGCATGTAAACAGTTCATACATGACTGCGGTAGCCAACGATTATTCATACGATGTTGTATACAGCAGAATGGTGAAAGCCTGCGGAAGAAAAGGCGATGTATTGGTAGGAATTACGACATCAGGAAACTCGAAGAATATTTTGCAAGCCATGGAAGCAGCAAAAGCGCAAGGCATGATTACCGTGGGAATGACAGGAGCATCGGGCGGAAAAATGAATGATGTTTGTGATTTTATGTTGCGAGTTCCGAGCGGTGATACACCAAGAATTCAGGAGTCACATATTCTCATCGGACATATTATTTGCCAGCTAATTGAAGAAAATATTTTCCCTAAATGAAAATCGATAAATCCTGGACTTTATTCCTCGACCGCGACGGTGTCATCAACCGTGAATTGCGCAACGACTATGTCAAGACATGGGATGAATTCGAATTTGAAGAAGGAGCTATTGAAGCCATTGCACGACTGAATAAAATTTTCGGACTAACAGTTATCGTTACCAATCAACGAGGAGTTGGAGCCGGCATAATGACAGAAGAAGCATTGAATGCCATTCATCAAAAAATGCTGGAAGCGATTGCAGCGAAAGGCGGAAAAATCGATGCTATTTATTTTGCTCCCGACGAAGACCGAAGCAGCATCAACCGCAAGCCACATCCCACAATGGCCTTTAAGGCGCAGAGCGATTTCCCTCAAATAGATTTAAAAAAATCGGTGATCATCGGCAACTCAAGCTCCGACATGGAATTCGGACGCAACGCCGGAATGATAACTGTTTACATTGACGAAAAACAAAAATACAACGGACAAAAAACAACGTTAATGGATTATATTTTTGATTCGTTAAATGGAGTGGATTTTGAATTTTGAATTTTCGATTTTGAATTTGGTAACCCATTGGTTTCTTCAATTGAAACGAAATCCATTTTAAACACAGCGGGCGCAGAGAAACGTTTTGTCGCGCGGTATGCTACGAATGCCTTTTGCGGGCGCAGAGAATTGCTTCGCAATTTTGGCTGCCCATTGGTTTCATCAATGGTAAAGAAACCCTCGCTGTGGTCGCTGCAAAATCGCTGCATCGCTGCGTTTAAACTTTTCAATTAATCTAGTACCGAAATTTTCTTGAATCATGTATCATGCATCTTGCATCCTTTTAACTCTTCTCAAGAATTCCTCCTTACCAAAATCTAATAACGAACCCCTAACGATTGCTTCGCAATTTGGTAGCCCATTGGTTTCTTCAATTGAAACGAAATCTTTGATGGGCCGCAGATTTTTATGGTTTTTATGATTTGTTATGATGGTACATCTTTAT
>ENA-UOWE01005445-UOWE01005445.1-activated-sludge-metagenome-genome-assembly--contig:-NODE-5445-length-11631-cov-4.613943_pt1 | contig 11631 bp, 10 predicted proteins | sample MGYA00249841_ERZ761562 | MGnify/ENA primary metagenome ERZ761562 (study PRJEB28883, sample SAMN05720200) | activated sludge metagenome | isolation source: Anaerobic digester | place: Japan... | reverse complement strand
TGCTTGGGTCGTTTTGCTTGGGTCGTTTTGCTTGGGTCGTTTTGCTTGGGTCGTTAGCATGACCGTGAGCGTTTTGCGTAGGCCGTGACCGTGAGCGCCCGTGGAACTGTCTACGACGCGTCGCCCTATGTCGTTTGTGGGTAAACCGGCTGTGTATGGTGCGTTGCTTGCGGAGCGAGAGGCTGCTGTCCGCTTGCCTGCATGGCGACGGCTTTTGCGGACGGAGACTGGGAATCGACGACGATGACTTTTCCGCCAGCGCCCATATCCGCAATCATCTGCAAACGAAGCAGTTCACGAGCGAAGGGAGAATGTTCGAGCTGAGCTGCCACGGCGGCGAGTTGCTGCGCAATGGCGAGTTGATTGCGCGCTCGCTCAAGATTCGCCGCGTTTTCTCTACGAACGGCTTCTTCTCGCATGAGCAATCCTTTGAGTTCATTGCTCATGGACGGATCGCCGATGGCGATTTGGAAGTCACCAAGTCCCCAACCATTCGCCTGAGACAGGCCCGCAAGTTCTTGTTGGGCCATGTGGGCAATTTGCGATTTGTACTGCGCGAGCTGATCGATGGTATAGGAATTGGCCGCTCCCGAGGCTACCGAGATCACGCTTGCCCGCAAGGTCATGAACGGATCGGCGACATTGACGACGGCGGCGTAAGGGTCGACGATCCTGGCTGTATAACCGACTTTGATGGTCGTGGGCGTTCCGCCTTTGGTAATGACATCGATGTCGACTTCGAAGGTATGCAACGCGGTTGACACCAAAACGACCTGGCAGAGCATGGGAGACACCCAATGGATGCCCGGATCCAGGACTCGAGATGGTTTTCCGAGCGTGAAAACGAGCCCCTTGTTAGGAGCACGGATGATCCGAAAGCCAAACATCATTTCTCTCCATACCAACGACTGGTTGTGACTTCGTGCAGGCTTCCGACGTCCACGTCAAGTCGAGATACGATCCATAGCGTCACGACTATGGGCATCAAGTGTGGTTGCGAAGCGAATTTAGAACTGGAAATAAATGAACGGAACGGCATCGGCGGATGCCGCCTCACGAAGGACGAAAGCGACGACGAAAAGCAGCAGTCCTTGGACGTACCAGGGGAGCGCGGCGAACTTGGAGCGAGCCCATTCGAACAGGGAGTCTGGGGTGTAGTGGGATACCAATCCCACGACGAGAGCGAGCAAGACCCAGCCATGCAAGTTTGGGTGGTAGGTGGTGAGTGTCGAGATTTGCTTCAGCACGGCCCATGCTTTTCCGAACGACTCCGCGCGGAAGAAAACCCATCCCAAGCAGACATAATGGAAGGTCAACAGGACGAAAAAGGCATGTTTGAGCAGTCCCCAAGCCGTGGTGGGAAATACGTAGGCACCTTCTGTTCCACGCCATCGTTGCCAGGCTCTGGTCACGCCGAGCAAGCCGCCGTGCAAGAAGCCCCAGAACATGAACTGCCACCCCGCGCCGTGCCAAAGACCGCCCAGCAGCATGGTGATCATGAGATTTTTATACGTGTTGAACGAGCCGTTCCGAGAACCACCCAGAGGGATGTAGAGGTAATCGCGAAGCCAGGTTGACAAGGAGATATGCCAGCGATGCCAGAACTCCTGAAGATTATGCGCTTTGTAGGGGGAATTGAAGTTCAGGTTGAACCTCACCCCCATCAAGATGCCGCAACCGATGGCGATATCGGTATAGCCGGAAAAGTCACAGTAGATTTGTGTGGCGTAGCCGTACACACCGGCAAGCACCTCGAGCGCGGAATAGCTGCTCGGTGAAGTGAACACACGATCGACGAGATTGATGGCGAGGTAATCGCCGATGACGACTTTTTTGATCAAGCCGATGGCGATGAGGAAAAGAGCTTTTCCTGCTTCCGATTGGCTAAAGGCGGTGGGATCGCGAGCAAGCTGGGGGATGAGATTTTGCGCACGTTCGATCGGGCCTGCCACCAGTTGGGGAAAGAACGAGACATACAAAGCGAACGTCAGCGGGTCTTTACAGACTTCGGAGCGGTCTCGGTACACATCGATGGTGTACGCCATGGTTTGAAACGTATAGAAGCTGATGCCCACGGGCAGGATGATCTGCAGGGTGGGGATATCGGCGTGAAGTCCGACGGAATGCAGGGTGGTCACGACCGAGTCGATGAAAAAATTATAGTATTTGAAAAACCCCAAGATGCCGAGGTTGGAGACGACACTGAGCAAGAGAAGGCCGCGTCGCTTGTGTTTGGGGGCAATGCTCATCCGATAACCGACCACGAAGTCGATCACGGTGGACAGCACGAGCAATCCAAGGAAGCGCCAATCCCAGGAGCCGTAGAAATAGTAGCTTGCGGCAAGCAGAAAGAGGCGTCGAAGGGTGGGTCTTCCGACGAGCAACCAGCTAATGACGAAGACGGCGAGGAAGAACCACGCAAATTGAAGCGTGTTGAAAAGCACTGGGCGGCCGTATACCCCGTGAGGCGAGCGCGTCTCAAGCAGCTTTGCCAATTCTTGGGAGAGATTGCTCTTTCGACGGGGGACTGTTGGGTTCGTGTCAAGGGAGGGGTGGGTTTCACCATCCCCGCGGAGGCGCTGTGTGCTATGGAGGCGTAGCCGGCAGTCCCCCTAATCCCCGTGTGAGACAGCCTGGTCCACCAGATAGAAGGACGGCACTCGGCCACCACCGCAGGAGCCCATGCATGCAACTGGATCTCGCCAAGGTCGACGCGATCCTGGAACGCTATCCCGCTGATGAATCATCACTGGTGATGGTGTTGCAGGATGTGCAGTCTCACTTTCACTTCTTACCTTCCGAAGCGTTGGAGCACGTGGCGGACAGGCTCGACCTTCCGCGTTCGAAGGTGTTTTCGGTAGCGACGTTTTACAAGGTATTTAGTTTGTCGCCCAAGGGACGAACGGTCATCCAGGTATGCAAAGGAACGGCATGCCACGTGCGAGGGGCGCAACTTCTCGAGGATGAGCTGAGTCGGCAGCTTCGCATCCGTGCGGGCGAGACGACGGAAGATGGCGCGTTTACGCTAGAAACAGTCAATTGTGTGGGTGCTTGCGCGATGGCGCCGGTCGTTGTGACAGGACAGAGCATCCATGCGGAGGTGGTTCCGGCGAAGATACGAACCTTATTGAAAAAGGCTTCTATTTCCTCCGAAAAGAAACGAACGAAGCAAACATCCGATTCATTTTCGAAACGCATGAGTTCCCCCGCTGCTCTTTTGGCAAGGAGCGAGGAACTTCGATCGATGTGGGAGGCGATTCCGACGAAAGTCGTGGTATGCGGTGGTCCTGGATGTCTTGCGGCGGGCGCCCTCGAGGTGATGGAGGCTCTTCAGACCGCCGCGTCCGAACAGCGATTGCCCATCGAGACCGAATTGGGCGCTTGCTCCCACGACCACTCGCTTCTATCCCTTTCCGGATGCCAAGGACTATGCCAACAAGGGCCTCTGGTGCAGGTTTATCCCGATGACATTCAGTACATCAAGGTGAAGCCCAAGGATGCTTCTTCCATAATTTCAGCAATAATAGAACGTCGCGTGGAATCGTCGCTGGTGGGGGAATCCCAAGGACGCGCCCAGCATCCTTTTTACCAGGGCCAGGTATTTCGATCGCTATCCTTATGTGGACAAGTAGATCCCGAGAGTCTCGATCATTATCTGGCGCTTGGTGGCTTCGTTTCGCTGGCACAAACGTTGGCCAACAGGACCCCGGAACAGGTTATCGAACTCGTCGACGCTTCAGGGCTTCGCGGTCGTGGAGGAGCTGGTTTTCCCACGGGAAAAAAATGGCGATCCGCGATTGCCGCGGCCAAGGCCGAAGGACGCCCACCATACGTGCTTTGCAACGGCGACGAAGGGGATCCGGGAGCTTTCATGGATCGGGCGATCTTGGAAGGGAGCCCTTATCAAGTCATCGAAGGAATGATCTTGGGAGCTTATGCCCTTCGGGCCCGCGAAGGGTATCTCTACGTTCGCGCCGAATATCCTCTTGCGGTCGAACGGTTGCAAAAAGCGATTTCAACGTGTGAAAGCGCGGGTCTGCTCGGCGAGCGCATCCTCGGATCTTCCCTGTCATTTCGTTTGCAGATCTCCAGAGGCGGCGGCGCTTTCGTCTGTGGTGAATCCACCGCGCTGATGCGAAGCATCGAAGGCAAAGTGGGTGAACCCCGCGCCAAATACACCCGATCGGTGGAACGAGGCTTGTACGACGCACCCACGGTATTGAACAACGTCGAGACCTGGGCCCTCATCCCTGGCATCGTTCGCGACGGCGCCGAGGCATTTGCTGCCATTGGCACCAAACGATCGAAAGGGACGAAAGCATTCTCCCTCACGGGGCAAGTGCGTCGCACGGGGTTGGTGGAAGTGCCCATGGGCACGACCCTGCGCCAACTCATTTTCGACATTGGCGGGGGTGTTCTCCCTGGAAGAACGTTCAAAGCGGTCCAGACAGGAGGCCCTTCCGGCGGATGCTTGCCGGAAAGCCAGCTCGACTTGCCTGTCGACTTCGATGCGTTGACGGAGGCCGGATCCATGATGGGGTCCGGCGGCATGATCGTGATGGACGACACCTCGTGCATGGTGGATGTGGCGCTGTACTTCGTTCGATTTTTGCTCGAGGAATCCTGTGGAAAGTGCGCTCCCTGTCGTCTTGGGCTCCCGCAACTGGCGTTTTTGCTGACCAAGCTCACGGAAGGAAAAGGGACGCTGCAGGACATCGAAACCATCGAGGCGATCGCCGCCACCATGGAACACAATTCCTTGTGTGGCCTTGGGAAGAGCGCTCCCAACCCCGTGCTGTCCACGCTTCGTTATTTCCGGCACGAGTACGAACAGCACGTTCGAGGGCGGTGCCCTGCGGGGGTATGCCGCGAATTGATTCGCTACGAAGTCATGGATACATGCACGGGCTGCCTCGCATGCATCAAGCCATGCCCTGAAAACGCCATCACAGGCGAGTTCGAAAAGATCCACATCATCGACCAGGCGTTGTGTTCTCGCTGCGGCATCTGTCGTTCGGTTTGCAACTTCGACGCCATTCGAGTCGTTTCCGGAGGTGAACCGTGAACTCCGCCACGCAACCGCTCGTCAGTCTGCGCATCGATGGCCGTCCCGTCCAAGCGCCCCCAGGCGCGTTCGTGTTGGACGTCGCGCGCGGCATGGGAATCGATATCCCCACGCTTTGCCACCATCCGGATCTCGAATCCGTGGGCGCATGCCGTCTATGCGTCGTCGAAGTCACCCACCCGGAATGGAAAGGCTGGAGCGGTTTGATGACCGCCTGCTTATATCCGGTAAAGGATGGTATTGAAGTATATACAAGAAGCGACAAAGTACTCGCTGCCAGAAGGGGAATCCTATCCCTTCTGCTTGCTCGTTGTCCAAATTCGGATATAATACGTTCCCTGGCGGAACAGGCGGGAGCGCGAATCGACGGGCTGACCACCGATCCCAACGCGGACAATTGCATTCTATGCGGTCTATGTACGCGTATTTGCGAGACTTATGCGACGGGAGCGATCACCACGGTGAGTCGTGGGGCGGTCAAACGAGTTTCGAGTTTCGCCAACCAACCTCCCGAAGAGTGCATCGGATGCGGCGCCTGTGTCATCGTTTGCCCCACTGGCGAAATCCAAGGACAACGAACGCCTACGGACTACCAGGTGTGGGAGCGCTCGTTTCCGACGGCCATCTGCACGGTGAATACCGCCGCGTGCATCGGCTGTGGTTCCTGCGAAGAGGCATGTCCGTTTTCTGTCGCGCGTGTGGCGCTTCGAGCGGGCGGTGACCAAATGGCCGTCATCCCTGAAGAACACTGCCGGGGTTGCGGAGTTTGTGTCGGCGCTTGCCCCACCGGAGCGATTACCCAGCGCGGCCTGGAATCCAATGTCGTGGGCCAACCGAAGCCAACCATACCAAGTGTGTTTGCCTGTGCGCGTTCGAACCTCACGTCTTCCGAATCCGCCCATCTTTTCGAAATGCCCTGTGTGGGAAGGATTTCCACGCCACTGCTCTTGCACGCCATGGCCTCCGGCGCGCCAGGCGTTCTCGTTCTCGGCCGCCATCAATCGACCTGTCGGCTCAATGGTTCGGAGGACTCCGCCCAAGCACGGGTTCGCGCCGCTCGCGATGCTCTCGATCTCTTGGGTCTCGACCCTCGCCGAATACAGTTCGAAGAGCCCGCGCCAGGGCCTGATGGTCCACGCGCTTCTGTCGCGCGCTTCCAATCGATGCTGGCTTCCCTCGAAAAACCTGAATCTTTGTCGTTGCCCCCTCTCGAACACGAGGGGCTCGACACAAGCCTTGCGCTCATCAACAAGATGAGCCGGAGCGCGGTAGAAACAGACGGAGGCGCTCGGTTTCTAGAAAAACATGGTCTTCCGACTCCATCGCTGCATGGTCCGGTATTGCTCGCCGGCTGCATTCCCATCCTGCACACGCTCGGGAAGGAGCTTTTCGCTCCCCTTTCCTTGGTGGATGCGTTGCGCCAGGCCCTCGATGTCCTCGAGCATCTTGGCATCATCGGTACGGGCATCCGTATCGGCGCACCCAAGTCCGCTTTCGCTCTCGAAAAATGCGGTGATGTGACCTTGCTCGACGACGTATTGCGCGGACGAGGGCGGGATTTGCCTCGTCCCGCCCAAGGAATGAAGGTGGCGTTCGACGGGACCGAGGCGAATCGGATTCTTATTGAAGCGCTTGGATATGAACCGGTCGATATTGGATCGGACCCGCTTCCGGACCATTTTTCACTGACGGCGCAGGACAGGAAGCGCGCGGTGGGCACTTTGGCCGAAGCGGAGCGAGCGGGGGCGCACGCCTTGTTGGTTGCCAATCCGCGGGCGCTGGCGCGTTGGGCGATGATGACGCGGGCGGGGTCGTGGCGTTCCCACCGTGTGCAACCCATTTTGGGGGTGCAGCTCGCTTATCACGCCGTTCACGGTCTTTCTCTCGCGCCCACCCATCCCAACCGAGTTTCCTCTCCTTGCATGCAGGTGGCACCATGAGCGCCAAAGAACCCATATTCGCCCCCGAATCCTTGCGGATCGTAGACCATCCGATCCTGCGTCCGGCTGCCCCCGCAACCGTTCCCTTCACTTTCAACGGCCAACCGCTGCTCGCCCGGCCTGGGGAAGCGATCAGTTCGGCCCTGTACGCCGCGGGCATTTCGATCTTCGGACACCATCATCGGGATGGTGGCGCCCAGGGCATTTTCTGCGTCAACGGCCAATGCTCCCAATGCACCGTGTTGGTCGATGGGCGCCCGCTCAAGTCCTGCATGACGCTCGTTCGTGAAGGCATGGTCGTGCAAAGCTGCGAAGGTCGTCCGTCGTTGCCCCACGACGATCACGTGGAAGCCTTGGGACGTCCTGGAGAAATCGACGTTCCGGTTCTCATTCTCGGCGGGGGTCCTGCTGGATTGTGCGCGGCTATCGAGTTGGGTCGCTTGGGAGTCGAAGTGTTGATCATCGACGACAAGCCTTCGTTGGGGGGGAAGCTCACGCTGCAAACGCATCAATTTTTCGGGTCCGTGGAAGATTGCTGGGCGGGCACGCGCGGTGTCGACATCGGTCATATTCTCGAAAAGCAAGTGCAGGAATTGCCGACGGTTCGTGTATGGCTCGATAGCACCGCGGTCGGCGTTTTTTGCGATGGCAAGGTCGGTGTCGTCACACCGCAAGGGTATCGGCTGGTCCATGCCAACTCCTTGCTGGTAGCCCTTGGGGCACGAGAAAAAACGCTATCGTTCCCAGGTTGTGATTTGCCTGGGGTGGTAGGCGCGGGCGCGTTTCAAACCCTCGTCAATCGAGATCTCATTCGAACGTGTTCCAAGCTATTTGTCTTGGGCGGCGGCAACGTTGGCTTGATCGGCGCTTACCATGCCTTGCAAGCCGGTATCGATGTGGTCGGATTGGTCGAAGCTCTGCCCGAAGTCGGCGGATACAAGGTTCATGCGGACAAGCTTCGGCGTCTGGGTGTCCCGATCTGGACACGAACGACCGTCGTGCGCGCCGATCCAGCCCCTGGCAAAGAAACCGTAGGCAGTGTGACCATCGCCAGCATCGACGATCGATTTCAGCCGATTGCGGGAACGACACGCACATTCGAGGTGGATACGCTTCTCATCGCGGTGGGGCTCAGCCCGGTGGACGAACTCTTGGAAAAAGCGCGACAGCTTGGGATCAAGGCGTATGCGGCTGGAGACACGGCGGAAATTGCCGAAGCTTCGGCTGCCATCTTCAGCGGACGGATCACAGGCCGACAGATGGCCCGGGACCTTGGGATTCCCGTGGAGATTCCGTCGTACTGGCCGGAGCTTGCGGCCATATTGAGGAGTCGGCCAGGAAAAACCACGCCTTTCGAGCCTCGGGAACTCGATCAACCCGTCCACCCCATCCTTCGATGTGTTCAGGAAATCCCGTGCAATCCGTGTCAACAAGCTTGCCCCGACAAGCTGATTACCATGCCCGGTTCCATCATGGCGTTGCCCACATTCTCGGGGAAATGTCTCGGATGTGGTGAATGCGTGACGGTTTGCCCTGGTCTCGCCATCAATCTGGTGTTCAACGATTACGATCCCACCGGTCAAAAGGCGTTGCTCATGCTGCCTTATGAATTCTCCCTCGACCGATTGCCTCTCGGAAGCCAGGTCGACACGGTGGACATCGACGGCAACCCCGTGGGAAAAGGAACGGTGATGGCGGTTCGAAGCCGGGAAACGCAAGACCGCAGGCATCTTTTGCTCGTCGAGGTCCCGGCCCAAGACAAACTGAAAGTCGCTGGATTTACGATACGAAAACCGTCCGTGCCCATCGACGGCCTGCCTATGTCCGGCGATGACGATCCGATCGTTTGCCGCTGCGAACGAGTGCGAAAAAGCGCCATTGTTGCGGAAATTCGGGCGGGAGTGCGCGATATCAATCAGCTCAAAGCGCTTGCCCGCGTCAGCATGGGTGGATGCGGTGGCAAGACGTGTACCGACCTTGTTCGACGCATCTTTCTGGAAGAAGGTGTGGAGTGGTCGACGGTCACATCCGGCACGGTGCGCCCTTTGGTCGCGGAAACACCGCTTGGTGCCTTTGTTCGTGGTGAGGAGAGCCCCCATGACTGAAACCTTCGATGCCATCGTGGTAGGCGGCGGGTCCGTCGGCGTTCCTTCCGCCTATTCCCTCGCAAAGCGCGGATTGAAGGTCCTTGTGTTGGAGCGTCGTTCCGCCGTAGGCCAGGGAGAGAACAAGGCCGCGATCGGTGGCGTGCGCGCTACCCACTCGGATCCGGCCAAAATCCTGCTTTGCACGCGCAGTCTCGAAGCCGTCAGCACGTGGAAACAAGTCCATGGCGACGATATCGGTTGGAAACCGGGCGGTTATTGCTTTCCCGCCTATTCCGAAGCCGTCGAATCCACCTTGCAGGGACTGTTGCCCAAACAACGCGCTTTCGGATTGGTCAACGATTATGTCGATGCCGACGCGGTAGCGGAACTCATTCCCGGTATCGTCCGAGAAGGCCTTCGGGGAGGCACGTATTCACCGAATGATGGTCAAGTATCGCCCTTGCTGCTGCCTGTCATCCTGATGCGACATGCCGAGCGAATGGGAGCGCAGCTTCGTGTTCACGAACAAGTGACGGAATACCTGGTCGAGGCGGGAGCGATCCGAGGCGTGGTCACGAACCAGGGACGCTACGAAGCGCCGATCGTCGTTCTTGCCACTGGCTCGGATGCCGCGCGCGATGGCCAATTGCTGGGGATTCCCATCCCGGTCACGCCCGATAGCCATGAAGCGGGAATCACGGCACCCGTCGAGCCCTTTCTCGCACCGCTCGTGGTGGATCTACGGCCTGGACCGGAGAACAAAACCGTCAATTTCTACTTCGGCCAAAACCACGAGGGGCAGATCATTTTTTGTTATACGCCCAAGGACTTGTTCGTCGGAACGAACCGAGAAAGCCTTTCGGAATTCCTTCCCACTCTTGCGGCGAGAATGATCAGCCTCGTGCCGCGGCTCAAACACCTTCTCGTTCGCCGCGTGTGGCGAGGATGTTATCCCATGACTCCCGACGGTGTGCCGATCGTCAGCAATGTGGACGGCATTCGTGGGTTGACGTTGGCGGTGGGCATGTGCGGACAAGGATTCATGCTCGGGATCGGAGTGGGGGAAGAAGTTGCTTCGCTTGCCCTCGAGGGTAAGTATCTGCTGCCCAAGGAAGCGTCGGATACGTTGCGATTCGAGCGTGACTATTCATCGGGCAAGAAAGAAGCGTTGAAGTAGGCCCCGCCCCTGGCTTTTTGTCCTCCCTCATCCCCTGCCGTTGTTTGTTCCCCCTCATCCCCAGCCGTTGTTTGTTTCCCCCATCCCCATCCCTTCCCCCCACAGTGTGGGCCCCCATCCCCGGCCCTTCCCCCCACAGTGTGGGTGGAAGGGGGGAGAGAGTGGTTTTACGTTATAGCGTATCCGGTTTTGTTGCTCGCGTTTTTCAGACGCATAAGACTACGTTTCGAATTTGCCCTACTTGTTGATGCGCATATCCAAATCTCCCAGGCCGATCCGGAACGGTTGCTCGCTGCTCTCCCCATTCCTATCGCCATTGCCGGTTTGCGTGGGCCGTGCGCCGTGACCGTGACCGTGACCGGTTTGCGTGCGCCGTGGCCGTGATCGTGAAGGAAAGACTCGGAAATAATGAGGGGATGGCTCAGGATCTGGAACGGTTGCTCGCTGCTCTCCCCAGCCCTATCGCCATCCCCCAACCTATCACTGACCTCGTCGCCAGAGGGACAAAAATAATTCATCTCCCCCTTAAATATCTCTTGCTAATAGCTTATAAAGTGTTTATAGACTCTCGACATCATGGCCTCTACAAGGATAAACAATCTCTATTGTCCATGCACCTACGAGACAAGCGCAGAGTGTTTTTCATCGGCGGAGGCAGCCCAAGCAATATTCCAGTATATACAGCAACGCTCGGAATCACAGTCGCAAAACGTGGATGCCTTGATGCAGCGCATCAAGCAACTCGAGGAAAAGCTTGCTTCCCTTTCCGCGCATAACGCTACCCTTCAGGAAGCTGTGCAACGGATGCAATCAGGGTTTCGTCAGCATCGTAGTGAGGTCGTTTCTGCCGACCAATTATGCTTCGTCTTGCCCGAGTTTGCTTGTGAGCAGTCTACCGGTGGTGGCTGCGAACAGGGTAGTTCCAAGCCATCCGACAAGGCCGCGGGTACTGAACAAGGCAATAGCGGCGCCGGTGACAAGCCCAAAAAGCCAAGCCGTCACAGACGACGATATTGATTTCGCGCTCGTGACGAACTCGGGTCTTGCGTTTCGTCGTTGATGAGTGGGTTTGGTGGCGAGGGGCGAATCGAATGGGTGGCAGGGCAGCGGCAGAATCGCTTCGTGGATAGGGGATTGGGGATTGGGGAGCTGGTGGGCTGGCTGGCCTTGCCATGGGGGCATCGTAGGTGTGGAATCTCGAGGCGGGAAGGACACGATTGGCGGAGCGGATACCTCTTGGACGGTGTGCTTTTTGGTCATCTTCCCATTCTCCAAGACGGCATTCTGAACACCCCCTGTGTCCGCTTACCATGGGGGCGTACTTTGGGAAGAAAAAACGCAAGATAGTTGGCCAAGTTTTTT
>ENA-UOWE01005444-UOWE01005444.1-activated-sludge-metagenome-genome-assembly--contig:-NODE-5444-length-11632-cov-5.484927_pt1 | contig 11632 bp, 10 predicted proteins | sample MGYA00249841_ERZ761562 | MGnify/ENA primary metagenome ERZ761562 (study PRJEB28883, sample SAMN05720200) | activated sludge metagenome | isolation source: Anaerobic digester | place: Japan... | reverse complement strand
CAGGTGGAGCCAGTAGTGTTAGAGCATGGGCAGTACGAAGTTTAGGACCCGGTCCATTCAATAATACTACAAATCAAAATATTTATAATCAAACTGCGGATATTAAAATAGAAGGCAACTTAGAATATAGGTTCAAGTTATTTTGGGTAATAGAACCTGCCCTATATGTTGATGTTGGAAACATTTGGGATATTTACAAAAAAGAAAACCGAGAAAATGGTGTTTTTAAACTTGATAGATTTTACAATGATTTGGCAATTGGTTATGGATTAGGCTTACGATTTAACTTTAGCTTCTTTATTTTTAGAACTGATTTTTCGCTCAAAGGCAAAGACCCTGCTGAAAGCATTGGAAATCGCTGGTTATTTATTCAACGCAAGCCTTTAAGAGACGATCTTACTATAAATATTGGAATTGGTTACCCATTCTAAAAATCAAAAAAAAATCCCGAAACAAAAAACTTCGGGATATTCTGTTGCGGAGAGAGGGGGATTCGAACCCCCGGTTCCTCTATCGAAGAACAACGGTTTTCGAGACCGCCGCATTCGACCACTCTGCCATCTCTCCAAGATGTTATTATAAAAGAACCTTTATAAACTAAAACTCCCCCTTACGAAAGAGGGAGCAAAAGTAGTAAATTTTTCAATACATTTATTTATTCTTTTCCGCTAATACTGCCTTTTTTTACAAAATTCTTTCCACCAATAGCCTTACGACCCACATAAACATTTACACAACCACTATAATTAGGATCACCTGCAGGAACCGTTACCCGAACTATATAGCGAGCACTTTTAGCAGGAGTTAATTCAAAATAAGGTGTTTTGTTTTGTTGTTTATTGTCATACAATACTTTATCTACCGAGATACGTTCAGTATTCCAAATGGTGTCAATATTAACCTGACGACTTTTAATAATCAATTCACCATTTTTATCTGTTTTGTAATCGCCATACTCGTTAAGCTCATAAACTAAGGTTGTATCTTTTTTTATTTTTTCTATTGTTCTCTTTGTTTTACGTTCGGGTTGAACAATCTTCCATGAAATATTACCTAGTTTTGCATCGCTACAAACAAACATTCTATATTTCTGTCCGCCATACAAAACCACATTAACACTAGCCGTATCACCGGGCACTAATTTGGCATAAGATGATTGACTCCTATAATCAAAATCTTCCATATAATCATCACAAAACTTTTTGCGTTCGCATTGACCAAAAAGCTGTAAACTGCTTACTACAGTTAATATTGATATTAAAATGATATTTATTTTCATATTCATTCCTCCTTGGTTAAGCTATAAATAATGCACGTATGGCTTTTACTTTCATAACAATTTCTTCGTATTGTTTTTGAGTAATTGCTACATCCGTATTGTCAAGCAATTTATCATACGATTGTTGTAAATCTAAAAGTTTATCCATTATTTCTTTAAACTCAGGATCGTCTTTAACATATTGGAAAAGTTCTAAAATATTTTCGAGCAAGAGCCCCTGATCTGCTATTCGAACTACAATTTCATTATTTGCATCAAATTTTGGAACAGATTTGATGGCTAGATTTACGCTTTCAATCCAAGCACCGGTAACCATAAGAGGCAACAAATCTTCTTTCCCTTGTTGTTCCAGAAAACGCACTGCAGTAGCATAGGAATCGTTCGAAATCTGATACAACGAATCGCTATTGCTCATATTTTGGTCAATACGTTTAACAATCTTTTCGTCAAACCCTTCGGTTAGTCCTAATTCGTCAGCCATTTTCTTGGTAACCGAAAAATACGAAAAAGTTTCTTTATTTTGCTTAAAAACAGTACAATAAGCCAAATCGGAAGCGTAAATACCAAGGTTTAGTGCTTTTTTGTGCTTTGAGATGTATTTTGAATGATTATCAATAGAATTCAGATTTTCTTTGGCATATTTTGCATCTGCATTATACATGAAAATATAAAGTTCAATGGGAGAAGGAACTTTAACAGCCGTTTTTTGTAAATCTGATTCCGTTTCGCTGCTATCTACCAATAAAGAATTGGAAGGTGGAACACTGTCATTGCACGAAAACAATATGGCAAAGGCTGCTATTAACAGACTAAAAAATAATTTTTTTACTAACATAAGCATTCTTGTTTTTGTGTGTAAAAATAAATCAAATTATCTTTAAGAAAAAATTTTATGTTTAAAATTATTCAATTTCTTTTCATTCTGTTTTTGTTTTTTCGTGTCAATGCTCAGCAAAGTGCTATTGACTTTACGTTGAGAGATGTTTGGGGTATTGAACGGAATTTATACAATGCCTTAGACAGCGGAAAAATCGTAGTTCTCGACTTTTTTATTACGAACTGTGGAACGTGCCAAATTAATACGCCCAAGCTTGATACCATTTGGAACACTCTCGGACACAACGGCGATTCCTTGTGGATATGGGGTATAGAAAGCTCGGGACGAAACGATAGCGAGGTAATTGCATTTATGCAGCAATATCAAGCATCTTATCCTTGTTTTAGTACTATGAATGACACCGTTGTTACCACAGCTTATAATATCACTTACACGCCTCAATATATGGTTGTTTGCCCGGACAAAACCATGAAACAAGTAGGAATAAATAACGTTACAGCTGCCATTAACGGCTGTAAAACTCTTTCCTACTCTTTACAAAGCTTAAATAATGTTGTTACTATACAAAATAAACAAATTTCATTTCCAACCAATACCCGTTATTGGCAACTTTATACCATACATGGCATTATGATTGAAAACTCTACATTTTCGGATAAAACCATATCGCTGAGTTATTTGAATAATGGCTTGTATATAGTAAAGTGGTATGATGGGAACAATTTTTACACCCAAAAATTATGTTTGTTTTAAAGTAACATTTATCTTTGTCAAACGTTCTAAGTAAAATTTTAAAACCATTTTTATATGAAAAGCTTTTTTAAATATGTATTTGCTACTATTGTTGGTATCTTACTATTAAACATTATTTTATTTTTATTGTTTTTAGGATTAATTGCCTCCATTGCTCCTTCAGAAAAACCTGTAAAAATTAAACCGAACTCCATTTTACATCTAAAACTAGATTATGCTATTGACGAACGAACCAACGACAATCCTTTTAAATCCATTTCCTTTACCAATTTCAAAAGCGAAAAAAATTTGGGCTTAAACGACATTTTATTCAACCTTCATAAAGCCGCTGAGGACCCTAATATTAAAGCCATATATTTAGATGTTACAAATTTTGAAGCCGGAATGGCAACAGTCGAAGAAATACGTAATGCCATATTAACTTTTCGCCGCGAAAGTAAGAAACCGGTTATAGCTTATACCGATTATTATACTCAATTATCGTATTACCTATGTTCGGCAGCGGACAAAATATACATGAATCCGCAGGGCGTAGTAGAATTTAAAGGATTAAGTTCCGAAATTTTATTTTTTAAAAATGCGTTAGAAAAATTAGGCATAGAACCAATTGTGATACGTCACGGTAAATTTAAAAGTGCCGTCGAGCCATTTATACTCGACAAAATGAGCCCTGAAAACAAAGAACAAACTATTACCTATGTCAAATCTATTTGGGATTATATGCTTTCGCAAATCAGCCAAGACAGAGGCATTCCTGTAGAACGTCTGAACATTATTGCCGACAGTCTTTTATTAGACAATGCGGATAATTGTGTAAAGTATGGCTTTGTTGATGGTTTAAAATATTACGATGAAATTCTTAAAGAATTTTGTCAATTAAGCAAGGTAAGGAATTCCGAACATATTGCTTGGGTTGAAATGAATGAGTATTCAAAAGTTCCGGCAAAATATGTTCCCGGACAAAAAGATAAAATTGCCGTTTTATATGCAGTAGGACAAATTGATATGGGAAAAAGCGAAGACGATAAAATCGGAGGTAACGATTTAGCAGAAGAAATACGTAAAGTACGTGAAAACAAATCGATAAAAGCGTTGGTTTTGCGTGTAAACAGTCCCGGTGGAAGTGCATTGGCTTCGGAAGTTATTTGGCGCGAAGTGTTACTTACCAAGAAAGTAAAACCCGTAATTGTAAGCATGGGCGATGTAGCGGCTTCGGGTGGATATTACATCTCATGCCCGGCAGACGTTATTGTTGCCAACCCGACTACCATTACCGGCTCTATTGGCGTTTTTGGTCTAATGTGGAACGGACAAAAACTGCTAAACGACAAATTGGGTTTAACGGTTGACGGAGTACAAACCAACGAAAACTCAAATCTTGGTTCTGTGTTTAGACCCATTAAACCCTATGAACAACAAGTAATTCAAAAAGGAGTAGAACAAATTTACGGTGTTTTTATCAGCCATGTAGCCGATGGTCGTAAAAAAACAACTGCCGAAGTAGATAGTATCGGACAAGGAAGAGTTTGGAGCGGTGTAAATGCAAAACAAATTGGCTTGATAGACGAATTTGGAGGATTAGAAAAAGCTATTGAAATAGCTAAAGATAAAGCCGGTATAAAAGGTAAAATTCGTCTGATTGAATTACCCGAAAAACTTCCATTTTTTGAACAAATTTTGAAAGACATGCAAGAAAATACTCAAACTTCGATACTCGAAAAAGAATTTGGTCCTTTGGCACGTTATGTAAAATCGTTTAAACAACTTAACACGCTTAAGGGTGTTCAAGCTCGCATGCCCTACGATATATACATTTACTAAAACTCAACAATGAAAATTAGTTTATTTGTTATTGCTTTTTCTTTTCTCATTAACTTCACTTTAGCTCAACGCTTTACTATAAGCGGTTATGTCAGTGATGTAAAAACAGGCGAAAAGCTAATTTCTGCATCCGTTTACGACACCATTAGTAAAAAAGGAGCCATTACCAATAACTACGGATTTTATAGCTTAACTCTTCCCGAAGGCAATGTTGCACTTATTGTTTCATACTTAGGCTACTCGCCAAAAGCAGAACTTTTTGACCTTAATAGCAATACTACAAAAAATATAGCCCTCCACCCTACTATTGAACTTAAAGAAGTTGAAGTGGTAGCCGAACGCGAAACCAAACACGTTGAGTCGAGCCAAATGAGCATTACACAAATACCCATACATACCATAAAATCGCTGCCCGTTTTTTTCAGCGAAGCAGATATTTTAAAAACGATTCAGCTTTTACCCGGCGTTCAGTCGGGCGGCGAAGGAACTTCCGGACTTTATGTACGAGGAGGTGGTCCTGACCAAAATTTGATCTTGCTCGATGGAGTACCGGTTTACAACTGCGACCATCTTTTCGGCTTTTTTTCAGTATTTAATTCGGATGCTATTCAAAACATCACTTTAATTAAAGGAGGCTTTCCGGCTCGTTATGGAGGACGATTGTCGTCTGTACTCGATATTCGGATGAAAGAAGGTAACTTAAACGAATTTCATGGGACTTTTTCCTTGGGATTGATTTCTTCAAAATTTATGCTTGAAGGTCCATTGGCAAAGAATAAATCATCGTTCGTTGTTTCAGCTCGCAGAACCTACATTGACATTTTAGCTCAGCCCATAATTCGCTCAATGGGCAATGGAACATCGGGCGGTTATTATTTTTATGATATAAACAGCAAGTTTAACTATATTTTTAGCGATACAAACCGATTATTTTTAAGTATTTATTGGGGAAATGACAAAGCTTATTCTAAATATAAAGATAAATACATTGACCAAGGAACAAGTTACGAAAACAAAGAAAAAGCATCGTTGGGATGGGGCAACATGATAACGGCTATTAGGTGGAATCATCTCTTTAACCCAAAATTATTTAGCAACGTAACGGCAACCTTTAGCCGCTATCGTTTTCAGGTAGGACTTGAAAGCAATAACCAACAAAACGACAACGGAACCATTTCAAATTCAGAGTATGCATATAAATATTTTTCGGGTATTTACGATTTTGCCGGTAAGATTGATTTCGATTATCATCCATCACCCAACCACAATATCATTTTTGGAGTCTCCGAAATTTATCACACTTTTTCGCCGGGCGTAAATGTATTTAAAGGCGAACAAAACAATGACCCTAGTACTAAAATAGACACAAGTTTTGGAAATTCAAATATTTATGCAAACGAAATTGCCTTATTCTTTGAAGACGACATTAACATCAACGCATTATTCAAAGCCAATATTGGAATTCATCAGAGCATGTTTTTGGTAAGAAATAAATTTTATTCTAACACGCAACCTCGCCTGTCGCTTAGATATTTAATGCACGAAAACTGGTCGCTCAAAGCGGCGTATACTCAAATGAACCAGTACATCAACTTGCTAAGCAACAGCGGAATAGGCTTACCAACAGACTTATGGTTACCCTCTACCGACCGCATTAAACCACAAGCTTCACAACAATGGGCATTGGGAGTTTTTAATGTTCCGGCCAAAGGATATGAAGCCAGCGTTGAATTATATTACAAAACCATGAAAAATTTAATCGAATATAAAGAGGGAGCAACTTTTTTCTCCGAGGGCGAATCGTGGGAAGACAAAATTGAAATGGGCAATGGCCGGGCATACGGAGCCGAATTCTTTATCAAAAAAACTAAAGGGAAAACAACCGGATGGATTGGTTACACACTGGCTTGGTCATGGCGAAAATTTGAAAACCTTAACTTCGGGAAAGCCTTTCCTTACCGATACGACCGAAGACATGACATAAGCATTGCCATAACCCATACCATCGACGAACAATTTGACATAGGTGCTGTATGGGTTTATGGAACCGGAAATGCCGTTTCACTCCCTATTGAACAATATCCAATGCTTGAATTTCCATCCATGCCACAAAACAACTATTATACAGAATATGATTACAATAATGTTCAATATTATGACGGCAGAAATGGATTTAGAATGCCTGCATATCACCGACTTGACTTAAGTTTTAACATGCACAAGAAACTAAAAAAAGCTACTCGTACATGGAGTATCGGGATTTATAATGTTTATAATCGCAAAAATCCATATTACCTCTACTTTGGATATGATGACCAAGGAAGAAAACGCTTAACACAAATCAGCCTTTTCCCTATAATTCCATCATTTTCATATAGTTTAACATTTTAATCGGGAAGCAATGAAATCAAACAAAAACATCCATGTATTCATTCTCGTCATCACGATTTTGTTGTTTTTCTCGTGCAAAAAATACCTTGACATGGATATTATTGACAAAGGACGAAAACCTGTTGTAAATGCCCTTCTTATTGCCGACTCCGTTCCGTATATTAAAGTTTATCAGAGTACCCATATACTCGACAATAGCCAAAGCTCATTGATTACAAATGCCGAAGTTCTTTTAACTTCTAATCTTCAAAACACCTATACACTTCCTTATTCAAGTGTATCGCAACAATATATAAATCCAAGTATCCACGTCCACGAAGGCGATAAAATCAAGCTTAACATCAACACATCCATTGGAAACGCTGAAACAGAGGTTGTAATCCCCTCCAACATCTCCATTTTTAACATCGACACATTTCCGTACTACGATCATTCGGGCTATCAACATGGAATAGAAATTAAATTAAGTTTTAAAGACCCCGCCCAATCAAAAGATTATTATATACTTTATACTTTAAACGGTCCGAATGTTTCAACAACTAGTTATGAAGGAAATGATCCCGCAATCGAAGAAATGAGCAACCGTTTATTTATAGACGATTTAACTTTCAACGGAAAGCAGAAAAATATTTCTCTCGTTTTTTATAACAATTTTGATATGTACTCATCGAATATGTTATATATTTGCCTAATGCATGTTGATGAAAATTATTATAAATACGCTTATTCGGTTTATAAACAGCAAGAAACAGGAAATTCACCCTTTTCAGAACCGGTTATTGTTTATAATAACATAAAGAACGGATATGGAATAGGCGGAGCTGCTAATATATTCAAAGACAGTATTGATATAAGTTCTATTTTAATCAGAAAAAAAATTAACTTAAAATAAATCATTATGGAACAGAATCAAAATGCTTTATTTGTAAACGAAAACATGAAAAACGATTTATTGTCGATGTCGAAATGGTTAAAATTTTTAGCCATACTTGGTTTTATTGGCGTAGGATTTATGATCGTTGCTGCAATCATTATGTTTATCTCCGGAGTGTTTATTGGCTCTATAATGAATACTTATAATTCATATAACGCATATGAAAACATCTTTATTGGCTCATCCTTTTTTATTATCTTTTCTCTTGTATATTTGGGTTTAGCGGTTGCTTATTTTTTCCCCATTCTTTATCTCATGAATTCAGCAATAAAACTAGGGAAAGCAGTTAAAGAAAACCTACAGGAATCGTTAGAATCTGGCATCCATAATCTAAAAGCCCATTTTAAATATATGGGTATCATGATCATCGTTGTCTTTTCGCTATATATTGTATTTATTTTAGGAATAGTGATTTTTGCGGGAATCAAAGCTACACAAGGTATTTATTAGCTTACTATTATTAATTATTTCCAATAGAAATGTATTAACCTTATATCATTCTATTGCCCTCTTTTCTTGTTAAACGATGAAGAATGGGGTCTGTTTTGATTCTGTTTTTTTGCAGCGAAAAATTCTTGCTTTCGGCGTTGCTTTTCTTTTTCAAACTCTTTTTTTTCTTTATCATTCATGGGTCTGTCTGTTTGTGGGAAGGGATTGTTTTTTATAACTTCAAGTTTGATACGAATAAGTTTTTCGATTTCTTTTATAAATTCATTTTCTTCGGGTTCGCATAGGGATATGGCAGTTCCATTTTCACCGGCTCTCCCTGTTCTTCCAATTCTGTGAACATACGTTTCTGCAACATTAGGAATGTCGTAATTTATTACATATTGCAACTTATCAATATCAATTCCTCTGGCTGCTATATCTGTGGCGACCAAAACTCTTACCTCACCTTCCTTAAAATCATTTAATGCTTTTTGACGTTGATTTTGCCCTTTGTCTCCATGAATGGAAGCTGTCTTTATTTTTACTTTCTGCAACTCCCGGGCTATTCTATCGGCACCATGTTTCGTTTTTGTAAAAAGCAATACCTGATCAATTTTTTCATCCTGAAGAATATAAAAAAGTAACTCCTTTTTATGACTTCTGTTGGTATAATATAGAAATTGGCGAATGGTTTCAGCAGTTGAGCTAACAGGGCTTACTTCAACTTTTTCAGGATTTTTAAGTATTTTTTTTGACAATTCGACAATATTTGCAGGCATTGTTGCAGAAAAAAACAGCGATTGCCTATTAACAGGCAAATGTGTAATTATTTTGCGTATATCGTTGATAAACCCCATATCGAGCATTCTATCAGCTTCGTCAAGCACAAAATATTCGATATCGTTAAGATGAACTATGCCCTGATTCAACAAATCTAAAAGCCTACCCGGCGTTGCTACTAAAACATCCACACCTTTGTTTAAAGCATTTGTTTGCGAAAGCTGATTCACACCTCCAAAAATGACCGTATTTCTAACTCCAGTATATTTTCCGTATATTGTAAAACTTTCGCCAATCTGTATTGCTAACTCTCTGGTTGGTGTAATAACAAGAGCCTTAATACCGCGATGGTGTTTTTGTTTATAAAAACCCTTATAAAGGTGTTGTAAAATTGGTATAGCAAAAGCAGCTGTTTTACCTGTCCAGTCTGAGCACTTCCTAAAACATCGTTGCCGTGTAAAATAAGTGGTATAGCTTTTTCTTGAATGGAGGTTGGTTCTATATATTGTTCTTCCTTTAGAGCTTTTAATATTGGCTCTATGATTTCTAAGTCTTTAAATTGCATTGTTTTGATTTTAATTTTATCTCTGTTATTTAAGAGAAAAGGGTAGTATAAATGATTAAAAAACAAAGGTAAGCATTAAAAACAATAAAGTTAGTATAATTTGAATCTGCTTACCAAATTTATTTCAATTTATCTATTTTTAACCATCTTTATATTAAAGATGTGTTCATTTGAAAATATTTCTAATAAATATATAGAATTAGGCAAATGATCTACTTTTAACGTTTCATTTTGAATCGTTTTTCTGCTAGCTTCAAACACTGTTTTTCCTTCGATTGTTTTTAGCCTTATAGAAACATTGTTCAACGGCTCAGGTAAAGTAATATTTATGATTTGACAAAATGGATTCGGGAATATTTTAATATCCTCATTCATTATCGAATTGCTTGCTACGCCGAGTATATCGTTATAACGTTGTGTAAATTCCTCAGTAAACTGATTCGCTAAAATAAAATCATGAATAATTACCGTATTTTCGTCATTATCCTCTTCTGCAGAATTGGTCCAGTTGTGAGAACCGGTAACTACAATAGGATCAGAATTTTGATAAAAAGCATCTATAATGCAATATTTATGGTGAAAATCGTAAGGCAATGAAGCATGCGATAAGACTTGAATTCCATTATTCAATAATTTTTGATATTCTGAACCGATATAATTAACATTTTCGATAATGGCCCTTACCTGCACCCCTCTTTGTTTTGCAGCCACAACCGCATCGCCCAAATCATTGTTGATAAATGTAAACATGGCAATGTCGATAGTAAAATCGGCTGTATTTATGGCATCCACTATTTTTGAAGTAGTGCCGTCGCTTGGGGAAAAATATAGCTGAACCGGAATAGTGGAAACGACAAACTGATGTTGAGTATTATCTGTTTTATTCGGACCAAACTTACTTAAAGTTGAATTGGGTTGACTACCCGTACTCCCCCACATTTCGTTAAACTCAAGAATATAATTCGCAGCCAATATGCTGTCTTGAATAATGATCACATTATTAAAATCGTCGAACATACTTCCCGACCCGAAATTCATAGAACCTGTAAAAACGGTCTTTGAGTCAAGAACAATGAATTTATTGTGCATAACATTTGTGTTGAGAGAAGCTTGACGGGTCAACACAGGTATATTACTGTTAAGAGCACTTAATGCCGTATTTAAACTATTGGAGCTTGTTATATACCTAACAACACATCCTCTTAATAAAGCATTGTTCAAGGCATTTACTATTTTTGTACTACCATTATCCCAAACAGCTATGTCAATCGTTTCGTTGGCTTTGTTAATTAAAGAGACAATAGTATCTTCTAAATTGGGCGAATATACACCATCGGTAAAAGAAGAGGCAGTCAAGTTTACCGGATGATTAAAAAAAGCTTTAATACTTTGTGCTTTAGAAAATATACTTCCCAAAAGCAGAAATAATAGTGTTATCGTTTTACAAAACATTCTGTTTATTTTTCTAAATAATATCAATTTAATTTGTCACATCTCCACCAAATCACAATAAGCTAATATTTAATTCTTTATTAAAATTCATCAAATCATTCTTTAATACATCCAAATTGTTTGATTTGCAAATAGGCATAATCTTTTTACCCTCAGAATCAAATAAAAATATTCTGTAATCACTTATTTGTGTATCTATAATTCTATTGCTTCTACTATATGTTCTCCATTTCTTGTTAGATTTAACAATGCCAATTTTCATGTCGTCTTGTATCGTTACACATTTACCAATTGGTATCACCCCAAAAATATTATTATTAAATCTTATTCGTTTTTTTTCTATATTAATAGTTGTTCCGGTGTTTGAAAATCCTAAAAAAAATCCTATTA
>ENA-UOWE01005443-UOWE01005443.1-activated-sludge-metagenome-genome-assembly--contig:-NODE-5443-length-11633-cov-3.935654_pt1 | contig 11633 bp, 9 predicted proteins | sample MGYA00249841_ERZ761562 | MGnify/ENA primary metagenome ERZ761562 (study PRJEB28883, sample SAMN05720200) | activated sludge metagenome | isolation source: Anaerobic digester | place: Japan... | reverse complement strand
TACCGGATAAACCTGCCCATATTGTTTACAGATAAATATATGAGAGTGGCTCAAACTATAATGATCATTAAAGAGGAGGGATAACATGTCAATTGTAATATGGCACAATCCGAATGATCCAAATCCAGAAGACCCAATAGATTATTAAATCGGCACTACAGGCTGGGAAGGTCCGAAATATTGGTGGAATTTTGAACAATATCCTTACTCAATTGTACCAACCTATGGTTTATGGGCCGGTCCCGGGTATGCCGCGGGTGAACGTCAAGCCCCAGGTGAAAGGGTAACATGGGCGGAACCCCCCTGCTATAATTATAACATACAGAATCCCGACGCCGTTCCCGAGCAGTGTGTCAGCCTTATGGACGCCATCTGCAAAACGCATGACTGGCGATACTATCAGGCTGAGGAGTTAAGAAGGATAGGTAACACAGCAGCGGCAAATCAGATGATTATTGATGCGGACAAGCAACTGATATTCGATGTCGCTTCCGCGCTGCAGGCAGGCTCCTACAATTCACCTACCGGAACATACAATGAACAGAATGGTACCTGGACACCTCAGCTGTATACAAACACATTTGACAGCATAGAAACCGGATATACGGTAGGTCTTATCCCCCTCTTCCTATTAAAGCTTGAAACGTGGGATATACCCGCAGCGGATTTATCTGCAGTCATAGGGGCTTTCGGCAGTATCTGGAGTTACATCGGCACTGGCGAATATACCTATTTCGATCCCAACGATCCATTTACAAAGATTCACGTGGTAGAGCAGCCCAACGGGATAGTCTATGAGTTCATAAAGGGAACAACAAAGGTGGGGCACGCCATAGACACCAATACGAATAGAATCTACGACATGGGCAAGGTTGTTTTGGGCGAGGGAAGCTCATTGTCGGAAACCAGCTTCATTTATGAAGGTGCAGGCATCATAAGGATCAATGGCGGGGCCGGGAATGATGTCATTACTCTGGGTGAGAATGATCATGAAACTTTTTATGAGCTTTCAGGCGGTGGCGGATACGACACGTATTATCTGAAGCATGGGATGATCTATGAACTGACGGACAGTGGCGCAAACAGGATTTATATAGAGGATGCGAATGGGAATTATAACAGCATTGGTGATCTATTCAAAAGTTCCACAGCAGAAATCTGGTACTCGGCCGACGGGAGCGAACAACTCTTTCAGAATGGCAATGTCTGGACAATGACTTTTAACGATGGCACCACCATCAGCCTAGGTGCAGATTTCCAATCCGGGGATTTCGGCATCAACCTGCTTGATGCGCCATATGCCCCCGAAACCTACAATGTTGTCCATATAACCGATTATATAGGCGAAGACTGGACTTATGAAGAATACGATTATTACGGATCACCGGGAAACGACAAGATCTATGGCGGCAGCGGTAATGACAATGTGTATGAAGAGCAGGGATATGACCATCTGATAGGCGGCTCAGGGAACGATATGGTTCACACGTCTGGAATGGAAGACACCATCCTGGAGGGCAACTCCGGGGTGGACGCTCTGTTCGGTGGTGAGGGCAACGACCGGCTGTTCTGCGCCGACTACGGCGAGATGGAAGCGCTCATCGCGGCGGGCGAGACTGCGACCAGTCTTCCAGGGACCGGCGACCTGGCGGACGGCGGGCCGGGGGACAACTACATATACGGCAGCGACGCGCGGGACGGGATGTTCGGCGCGGGTGGAAACGACCTGATCGTGGGCGGCGGGGGCGACGACGTGATCTTCGGGGACAGTGTGATCATCGGTGTCGGCACCTCCACGTCCTTCTGGAACTGGTCGGTGGATATCATCGCGCAAGGGGAGAGCGTCACCGTGCAGTTTGGCAACATCCCGGATGTATACACGGACCTGGATTACACGGGCGACGACGTGATCTACGGTGGGACCGGGAACGACTTTGCATCCGGCGACAGGGGTTCATTTCAACCGATCTGTTGACAGTTCTCAACACATTGAGAAAAGGAACTCAAACAACTGAGAAAAGATACAACAAGCCGTTCGGATCTGTGTAAGTGTTGACGAATAGCAACCCGATACCGCTTGATCGGTTTCATTGACAACATGCGCGATCTGATCTATACTTATCAGTATATACTTGGAGGGTCTCCCATGGACAAGGCAAAGCTCTTTAGAAATGGAAAAAGCCAGGCTGTCAGGCTTCCCAAGGAATACAGCTTTGACGGGACCGAGGTCTACGTGAAACGGCTCGGGCGCATCGTGATCCTCCTCCCCAAGGATGACCCGTGGGAGCCTCTGGTGACGAGCCTGGACCGGTTTACGGATGACTTCATGGAAGAACGGGAACAGCCTCCTGCCCAACTCAGGGAAGCTCTGTGATGCGGTATCTCCTCGACACGAACATCTGTATCTTCATCATCAAGCAGCAGCCCATACAGGTTGTCAACCGACTTCGAAGGCTCTCACCGGGGGACGCGGCCGTATCCGCCGTCACCGTTGCCGAACTGGAATACGGTGCAGCCAAGAGCAGCAGGCCCGAGCAGAACCGGGAAGCGCTGCTTGCCTTTACGACACCACTGGAAGTCATCCCGTTCGATGACCATGCCACCATGCATTATGGTGAGATCAGGTGGCATCTGGAGCGCAAAGGCCTCGTGATAGGCGCCATGGATATGCTCATTGCGGCGCAGGCGCGAAGCCGAGCCCTCACCCTGGTGACCAACAATCTCCGCGAATTCAAGAGGATACCTGACCTGCAGCTTGAAGACTGGACAAAGGGGTAGCGATGCACGATGCAGCATGACCCCCCGGGCACGTATACCATATCTGCCTGGAGAGTCATGTTCCACCACCCTGCCTGCCGAACAGATACACAGGGCATGAGAGGTCTGTGATATGATTATCCCCTTGTCAGGAAAGGTGAGCTGGAAGAACCCGCCCTTTGTCACCATTGCCATCATCGCGGTGAACTGCCTGGTCTACTTCGTCATCCAGGCGGACGACGCCCGGAACCAGTATGCGGCGTACGACTACTACCTGAGCTCCGGCCTGGCGCGAATCGAGGTGAGCGCGTACATCCAGGAGAAGGGCCTGGACAAGAAGGACCCGAAGCTCGTGGGCAAGGACGGGAAGATCACGCTCAGCCGGGCCGACCTGGACCGCTACGGCGAGGAGATGTTCAGCGACGAGCGCTTCTGCTCGGAGCTCGACCAGGGGCTCGTCATCACGCCAGAACACGCGGAGTACGATCACTGGTTGGATCTGAGGGCACACTTCAAGGAGAAGCTCTCCCTGGTGGTGTCCGACCGGTACGGGTTCAAGCCCGGCGACTCCTCCGTCGTCACGGCCTTCACCCACATGTTCCTCCACGGCAGCTTCGGCCATCTGCTGGGGAACATGGTCTTCCTCTGGCTGGTGGGGTGCGTCCTGGAGATGGGGTGCGGCCGCGCGGTGTACCTGGCCATCTACTTCGTCGGCGGACTGTGCGCGGTGGGGCTTTTCTGTGCCCTGAACCTCCACAGCATTCGCCCCCTGGTGGGCGCGTCCGGGGCCATCTCGGCGCTCATCGGCGCGTACCTGGTGCTCTACTGGACCCGGAAGATCAAGGTCTTCTACTCCCTGGGCGTCTACTTCAACTACACCATGGTGCCGGCCATCGCCATCCTGCCCTTCTACATCGGCAACGAGATCCTCCAGTACTTCCTCGACTCGTACGGCACCGTGGCCTACATGGCCCACGTGGGGGGGCTGCTGGGCGGTTCGGCCCTGGGCTACGTCGATCGCATCTACATGCCGAAGGCGGATGCGAAGGTGTTCGACCAGGACGTGCCCGAGAAGATCCCCGGGCTGCTCGAAGGGGCCATGCGCGCCATGGAGAAGCTCGACATCACCAGGGCGCGGTCCCTGCTCCGCGAGGTCCTGGCCCTGGACCCGAACCACCGGGCCGCCCTGACCCAGCTCTACAACGCGGAGAAGCTCGGTGGGGCGGGCGATGCCTACACCGAGGCCTCTTCGCTGCTCATGGAGAGCCTGATCAAGGACCCCAGGCAGGTCCGGGAGCTCCAGAGGCTCTACCGGGAATACCGTGAACGCGCAGGGCAGCCCCGCATCAGGCCCGATCTCCTGGTCCGCGTCGGGGCCGCGTTCATCGCCGGTGGTCTCGTCGACGACGCGGAGGGGATCGTCATGGTCCTTCACAAGGAGCATGGGGAGACGAAACAGCTCCCACGCATGATGTTCGCCCTTGCCAGGGCCTGCCGCGACCAGGGGGACACCGACAGGTCGCTGCGCCTGGCGCGCCTGCTCCTGGAGGGCTACCCGGACAGCCGCGAGGCCGCGGCCGCGCGGGAGCTGGTGCAGCAGCAGGGAGCGGCCGGGCCTTCCTGAGGCAGGCGAGCGTTAGGAAATCCTTCCTATTGAATGCCGTGGGAAAGGCTTATCTTGTGCAGGTTCTGCTCCACGTCCGCCATGATCTCGTGGTCCGGGTAGCTCCTCTTCAGGTGGCGCAGGATCTGCACTGCCTTGTGGGGGTCCATGAGGCGGCCCAGGAAGATGTCCGCCGCCTTCAGGTACGCATGCGGCGTCTGGGGGGCGTCCGGGTTCTTCTTGATGAAGCGGTTCAGGAGGTTCACCGCCTCGCGGGGGTCGCCGGATGAGCTCAGGTTCTCGGCGAGCCGCATGGTCAGGGGGCCTGACGGTGTGAACTGCCTGTCGAGCTCAACGCACTCGCGGTAGGTGGTCTCCAGGCCGTCCTTCTTGCCCGCCCTGAGGAGGAGTTCGAGGTGTCTCTGCGCGTGCTCCAGGAGCTCGGGCGTCTTCTGCCCGGCCTTGAGGAGGTGGTAGTACTTGCCCGAGACCTCCAGGTCGTCTATCTCTCCGCCGGTTTCCTTCTTCACCAGCGCGATGGCCTCGTCGATACGGCCGTCCGTGATGTGGATGTTCAGCCGGTTCACCAGGGCCTGCTCCCTGGTGGCCGGGGCGGCCTTCAGGCCGTTTTGGCCGTGCGTGAGGAACCTGTCCTCGTGCTCCACCTCGTAGCCGATCTCCTCGTGGTACTGGAGGATGGCGTAGCCCATGAGGTGGAAGGTGACCAGGGTGTAGTAGTTCAGGGCCAGGGTGTAGAGGAACACGGTCAGCCGGGGCGGCAGATGTGGGCTCAGGACCCAGATGACGAGCAGGGGCGCTGCCTGGAGGATCTGGCAGAATAAGTACATGATGAGGTAGCCCTTGCCCATCCTCGCTGCCAGGCGTCCGAAATAGTAGGGGTTCAGCGCCTTGCCCACGCTGGTGCTCGTGGCCAGGACGATGACCATGGCCGGCACCAGGAACATGAGAAGGCTCAGGCCCACCAGGCCGAGACCGATCCCGAAGATGCCCATGAGGACAAAACCGATGCCGAACACCATGCCGTAGATGACCGAGACCATGAACACGATGTGAAAGTCTTCGGAGATGGTCTCCTGGCTCATCTCCGGGGGGTTCAGGTCGCCGTGGGCCGTGCGCCTCAGGGCCGCGAAGGAGTACTTGAGCATGACCAGGGAGGCGATGGTGGCCAGGAACCCGGACATGCCCCTGCTGTCCTCGGAGTAGAGGGCGGCCACCATGACGGCCAGCAGCACGATGAGGGCTGCGGAGCGGGGGGTGAAGGGGTAGGTGAAGAACTGCGGGATCCTGTTCCAGAACGGCTCTATCATGTTCGCCAGGCCCAGCCTCGTGGCCGGCACGCTGCACCTCGGGCACAGGTTCAGGGTCCGTCCCGGGCCCAGGGACTGCCGGGCCATGCAGTCCGGGCAGAACAGGGTGCTGCACTCCGGGCACTGCCACAGGGCTGGCCTGGTGGGGTGGTATGCGCAGCATTGCTTCATCGTACAGGCTCCTTCCGCTCCATTCCCATGGGTTCTACAGCGGTCTCAGGCATCGAGGCCATACCCATGTATCGTCATGTGGGGGGAGGAAAATGAAAACGGCCTGTGTGCCGTGCCCTCATCCAGGCCCTGCCATTCGTGTCAGTTCGTGGCGGTTTCTGCTAGAGTGGGGCTTCCGGTGCCCGTCCGGGCTGTCGCCATCCGGACGGATACACCCTGAAGTGTTTCTATGGGAGGATCACGACCATGGGAGGAACGACAACTCGTTGTATTCCGGCATGCCTGGCATTTGCCCTGATTCTTTCCGCATCCTGCGGTGGAGGCGGAGGGAGTGGCGGCGACGGCGGGGCGGTAGTGACCGAGGATCCGTATACGGGTCCGACCACTCAGGCCATCCTCACCAGGGATAACGTGAACGATCTGCTGTTCTATTCCGTTCATTACCAATGTCACCAGGAACAGGACCTTCAAGGTGGAGCATGCCATGGAAGACATCCGGGACTTCGGCGATCAGGAGGAGCACGTGTTTTCCATGCGCTTCTACCATCAGGACCATGGGTACGTGGATTTCACCACCGTCGAGCAGCTGCTGGTCGATGAGGATTCCTTCATCAGCGGTTCCATCATGGTCACCGGTGGAACCGGTCCTGCGGGCGGGCCCACCCGGGCGACATTCGATTACAGTACCAAGCTGCTGGGGCTGGACGAGGACGGTGACGGGGTGTTCGAGATCGTTGTCCAGCACTGACTGGTGACACACCGTGCCCTGCCCTTACGGCTGCGGCACCTGGAAGGTCCTCGGGTCCGTGCCCCGGAGCCTCCGGGCTCCCCGGTAGACCGCCCGGCGGTCCATTGAGTACCCCCGGTCCAGGGGCTGCAGGCGGCCGCGTCCGCACCCCTGGCCTCCCTGACGTCGTGTTTCACCACCCGGTCCGGGGGCTGAAAGGTCTGCTCCGCATGATATGCCCGGAGCGCGGTCGGAGGAAAGCCAGGGAAACCATGCCCGGCATATCCCCCTCATCAGGCAACATTTGCACCCGGGAGGTGAATATTTTCCCTCCCAGGATCGGAACTCACCCCTGATCGTCTTGGAAAATCCACGCTCCGCAGGCCCCTGGCATCATGGTTGCTCATGGGAGGGGCAACGACTTGTGTGCGGAGGCGAACATGCCATCACCCCTAGCAGCACTGATGGGTATTGCCAGCGGGGCAATGGGTCTGCTGCAGCGCGTCATGGGCCACGGGAACACCCCCCAGGGATTCGATGCCCAGCTCCAGGCAGCCCTCTCCGGTGGGCCCAGAGCGGGTGCGGCCCTGTTCGGACAGGCCCTGCAGGCCCGGGAGACCCTCGACGGGGAACTCCTCGCCGCCATCACTGCGATGCCCCAGGCAACACCGCTGTTCCAGTTCCTTGCTGCGCTCAAGTCGCTGGGCCTGGGCAGCGATGATGCCCGGGCGCTCCTTGCGGGCACTCCCCAGGGGCTCTCCGACGAGGGGCTGAAGGCCATCCTCGCGTCCTGCGGATTCAAGGACGCGGACATTGCGCAGATCTTCTCAGACCCCGCTGCAGTGAACGACCTCAAGGCAAAACTTGCCGAGTCGATCTCGACATGGCTCGGCCAGCAGACCGGCGCAGGCCCGGTGGAAACCGGCCGGCTCATCACCCTGGCCACCGCGGACCAGGCCACCTATGACGCGGTGGTGGCGCAGTTCATCGTATCCAGGGGCTTTCGCCAGGGCGTGCCCGGCACGCCGGAACAACCAGCGGCCCAGGCCACGACGACGCCGTCAGACATCACAAAGATCGTCTCCCAGATCCAGGAGTCCGTAGCAGAGGTGGTAAAGCACCCCCATGCGGAACTGTCTGAAGGCCGCCATGTCCTTTTCACACGTCCTGCCCAGGCGCAGGCAGCAGCTGCGGGCACTACGGGTCTTTCCAGCGGCCCGGCAGCCGTGCCGACGAGCCCTGAGTCAGCAGTCCAGGCCGCCGCCGTCACGGCATCCCAGGTGACAATCCAGCCCGCTGCTGCGACGGCCCCGGAGGTGACGGTCCAGGTCGCCGCCATGGTGGATGCCCTGGAAGACACCTTCAACATCCCGAAGGGTCTTGCGCGTGACCTTGTCTTCGCCACCGACTCCCAGGTACGACACGCCGCCGTGCAGGAGGCCACGGCCAGGATATCCGCGGTCCTGTCCGCCAAAGCGGACACCGAGCTCCCCCGGCAGGCCGTGGATGCCCTGGGCATGCTCAAGGGTGCCCTCTCGGAGGAGGAGTTCGCGGGGATCGAGACCATGGTGAAGACCCACGCGCCGGAGGTGGCCACCACCCTGGCGCCTGCGGTGTTCGACAAGGGCATGCTCGAGGCCCTTGTCCGCCAGGTCTCGGATGACGCCTCCGTGGTGACCCGGCACTACACCCGGGAGGTCGTGGACCAGATCAGACAGGCGGTTCCGGCATACGCAAAGAGCGGCGAGGGTTCCCTGACGCTGCGGCTCAACCCGCCCCTGCTCGGCCGGGTGGACATCGACATCCGCGTGGAGGACGGCCGGGTCATGGCCTCCTTCAAGGTGGACCAGCCCCTCACCCGCGACATCATCCAGCAGAACATGCACGTGCTGAAGGACGCCCTGTCCGAGCAGGGCATCAAGGCCACCCAGTTCGTGGTGACCACGGACACCTTTACCGCGCGGGACCACCGGCAGGCCCTGGCCTGGCTCGGAAACGAAGGGAACCGCGGCGGGTCCGGCCAGCAGGGAAGGGAGCAGGGCTCCCGGAACCCCGGGAGGGAGACAGGGGAGTACGGGCACGGCTATGCGCCCGCGGGCCGCTTCATCGAGGCCGGCAGGCTCGACATCATTGCCTAGACACGTGTGAGGGAGGAGTAAGATCATGGCCATCGGATTGGACACCATCCTGGCGAACCAGTCGGCAGCGGATGCCACCTCGACGGGCGCGGTCAGGGACAAGATCGCGGAGCAGAAGAACATGTTCCTGAACCTGCTCGTGAAGCAGCTCCAGTACCAGGACCCGCTCAACCCCGTGGAGAACACCGAGTTCACCGCCCAGCTCGCCCAGTTCTCCCAGCTGGAGTCGCTCTCCGAGATGAACAGCAACATCGAGCTCATGGCGCGGTTCCAGAACTCCATGAACAGCATGCAGGCAGCCTCGTTCATCGGGAAGCAGGTGAACGCCACCGGTAACACCATCAACTTCACCGGCGCAGAGTCCACCATCGACTTCAACCTGCAGGACAACGCGTCGCTGGTGACGGTGACAATCTACAATTCCTCGGGATCGGCCGTGCGCACCATGGACATGAGGGGCGTCCAGCAGGGTGACGTGTCCTGCGTCTGGGACGGACGGAACAACAGCGGCGAGGTCCTCAGCCCGGGCACGTACTACTTCGGCATCCAGGCCACGGGTCTCACCGGGGCCGCGGTGGGCACCACCTCGTACGCCAACGGCACGGTCACCGGGGTGACCTTTGAGAACGGCACCATCTACCTGCAGGTGGGCGACAAGAAGATAACGCTCGCCGACATAACCAAGATCACCGGCTAAGCACAGAAAAGGAGGCACGTATGAGTATATCAAGTTCCCTGTTTTCCGGCATCAGCGGTCTTTCAACCAACGGCAACGCCATGAGCGTCATCGGCGACAACATCGCCAACGTGAACACCATCGGCTTCAAGTCGAGCAGGACCACGTTCCAGGACGTTCTGGCACAGTCTGTGGCCACCTCGGCGGGCACGGCCCAGATCGGCCGCGGCGCGGCACTGAGCACAGTGGACACCCTGTTCCAGCAGGGCTCCTTCGAGTCCACCTCGTCCGCCACGGACCTGGCCATTGGCGGCAACGGGTTCTTCATGGTCTCGCCCCAGGAATCGGAGACCGTGTACTACACCCGGGCGGGCCAGTTCCGGTTCGACGCGGACGGCTGGTTCATCAACCCCGAGGGGTACGTGGCCCAGGGCTGGACACTGGACGAGGACGGCGACGACGTGGGCACGCTGCAGGACATCCGGCTGAGCGCCTTCACCTCGCCGCCCGAGCCCACGGCGGCGGTCACGGCCATCACCAACCTGAACAGCGAGGACACCACGAACGTGGCGAGCCTGTTCGGCGCCTGGGACGCCACCCAGGCCGAGCCCATAGGCGACGCTGCCTACGGGTACCAGACCGCCATCCGGGTCTACGATTCCCAGGGCAACTCCCACGACCTGTCCATCATCTACGACAAGCTCGATGCCGCCAGCGAGTATGCCCCTGGTGTCACGGACCTGGAGAACACCTGGGAGTACATCATCACCTGCAACCCCGTGGACGACCTCAGGACCGGTGTGGCGGGCACCTCTGCCCAGGGCGTGCTCATGCGGGGCACATTGACCTACGACTCCCAGAGCGGCGCCCTGGAGTCCATGAGCGCCTTCGTGTACGACGGGGCGGGCGACCCCACGGACCCGGCCAACTGGACCCGGTCCACGACCTTCTCCGCCGAGGGCTACCCCCAGTTCACGGCCCAGTTCATCACGGGCGTGGACCAGGTGATCTCGGCCCAGTTCGGCACCCGAAGCACTGACGGGACCTGGGGCGGTGCCGCCGTGACGGTGGCGGACGTGGCCGGGGGCGCGGCGCTCCCCACCTCTTCCTGGGAGCCCCAGGCGCTCACCTCCACCCAGTACGCGTCCTCGTCCACCACGGTGTACCAGACCCAGGACGGGTACGGCACCGGCTTCCTGGAGAGCATCTCCGTGGGCACGGACGGCGTCATGACGGGCCACTACAGTAACGGCCAGATCCTCAACCTCTACCGGGTGGGCCTTGCCAAGTTCAACAACCAGCAGGCCCTGTTCAAGGTGGGCGGCAACCTCTGGGCCGCCACCCGCGAGTCGGGTGACGCCATCACCGGCCGGCCGGGCGAGAACGGCTTGGGCAGGATCGCGCCCAACTCGCTGGAGCAGTCCAACGTGGACATCGCGGCCGAGTTCGTGAAGATGATCACCACGGAGCGCGGCTTCCAGGCCAACTCCCGCATCATCACCACGGTGGACAACATGCTCCAGGAGCTCATCAACCTGAAGCGGTAACGGGCTGACTCATACTCATACGGTGTGACAACGCCCGCCCTCTCCCGCCCGAACAGGGCGGGAGAGGGCGGGCGAGAGACCCTTGCTCTGTCGCCCGGACCCCCTGTCTGCCGGTCGGCGTCAAAATGTTGACCCTCTCCTCGAGTGGAACCCCCTGGTCCGAAAAGAATACAAATCAATAAAAACAGTATGTTGAGGCGAACGCCCCCTGTGGCACAGCCCTTGCTTTTCTCTGCATCGAGCATTCAGACCGCGAGGAGCAAGGGGTACGGGTATGGATCTTTCAACGATTATCGGAGTGCTGGCCGCCTTCGGCATGGTCCTCATGGGGATCATGGCGGGCGGACCGCTGACCCTGTTCGTTGACATGCCGAGCGTGTTCATAACCATAGGGGGCACCTTCGGCATCATCTTCATCAACTACCCCCTCAAGGACGTGTTCGGCGTCTTCGGCGTGGTGAAGAACGTCTTCTTCACCCAGCACCGCGACGCCAAGGGGTTGATTCCGCTGTTCGTGGACTTCGCCTCCCGGGCGCGCCGGGAAGGGATCCTGGCCCTGGAGGCCGCCACCGAAGACCTGCGGGACCCGTTCTTCAAGCAGGGTCTGGAACTCGTCATCGACGGGCTCGAGCCCCAGTCCATCCGCGATATCCTGGAGACCGAGATCGAGCACATCGAGCAGCGGC
>ENA-UOWE01005439-UOWE01005439.1-activated-sludge-metagenome-genome-assembly--contig:-NODE-5439-length-11637-cov-3.443101_pt1 | contig 11637 bp, 11 predicted proteins | sample MGYA00249841_ERZ761562 | MGnify/ENA primary metagenome ERZ761562 (study PRJEB28883, sample SAMN05720200) | activated sludge metagenome | isolation source: Anaerobic digester | place: Japan... | reverse complement strand
ATCGACGTCGAGAAGGTGCACAGCAGCGACCCGCCGACGAAGATCGAGATGGCGGCCAGGTAGAACGGCTTGCGTCCGTAGAGGTCGGACAGCTTCCCGTAGATCGGCGTCGCGATCGTCGAGGTGATCAGGTACGCCGTGGTCACCCACGCCTGCTGATCGAGCCCGGACAGGTCGTCCGCGATCGTCTTGATCGCCGTCCCGACGACGTTCTGGTCGAGTGCGGACAAGAACATGCCCGTCATCAGCCCGATGATGATGGTGGTGATCTGCCGGTGGGTCAGTTCACCGGCCGGCCCTGGCGCGGCGATGGTTCTGGTCAAGATCGTTCTCCTGCGTCGGGTTCGAAGGGGTGCAGTGTGGACGCCGTGGCGTCCGGTGGTGTCTGGTCGGGCGCGGGCGCGGGCGCGGGCGCGGGGGCGGAGACCGGGTCGGGCGCGGGCGTGCGCGTGCGCGCGAGGTCGCGGGCGAGGTCGTCCGCGAACCTGGTGACGAAGCCCCGGAACGCGAGGACCTCGGCCGGCGTCCAGTCGCGCAGGATGCGGGCGAAGCTGTCGGCGCGCTGTTCGTAGAGGGACGCGACCGCCGCGCGTCCGGCCTCGGTCAGCGTGAGCATCTGGGCGCGCCGGTCGAGCGGGTCGGCCGTCTTCTCGACCAGGCCCGCGTGCGCGAGCGTGCTGGCGTAGCGGCTGATCGTGGAGACGTCCGCGTGCAGGTCGGCGGCCAGGTCGGTCACGCGCGTGCTGTCGCAGCGGGCCAGTCTGTGGATCAGCGGTTGGGTGGTCGGGTCGAGCCCCGGCGCGATGCGCGGGGCGCGGTCGCGGAGAGCGTGCATCAGCTTCAGCACCCGGATCAGGTCGTACGCCAGGTCGCCGGCGAGTTCCGTGGTCATGCTGGGGGGAGGATCGGTCGCATTCATTTGCTTGCAGCATGCGACTGTTTGCTGACGTCGCGACATGGTGTCGCATCGAGGTCGATCCGGCGGGTCGGGACGTTCCCGCGGGAACGCGGCGGGACGTTCCCGCGGGAACGCGGCGGGACGTTCCCGCGGGAACGTCCCGTGGCACGATGCCCCCATGACGGCACGACTCGACCTCGAGAACGCGAACATCACCTCCTGGGTCACCTGCGGCACGGCCGAGAACGGACGCCTCCGACTCGACGCGTCCGCGTTCTTCCCCGGCGGCGGCGGGCAGCCAGCGGACACCGGACGCGTCCGCTGGCCGGGCGGCGAGGCGTCCGTCGCCACGGTGAGCGTGGACGGCGGCGACGTCCTCATCGAGGTGGACGCCGACGTGCCTGACGGCGTCCACGTGCTGGAGTGCGCCCTGGACGCCCCCCGGCGTCGCCTGCTGATGCGCACCCACACGGCGTTCCACATCCTGTCTGCGGTGCTTGGGGAGCACGGCAGCCAGGTCACCGGCTGCAGCCTCGAGCCCGGACGCGCGCGGGGGGACTTCACAGGCATCGACGCCGCCACCGCGAGGGACGCCGTCGAGCGGGCCGACGCGCTGGCGTCCGAGGGGCATGCCGTCCGGATCGAACTCCTCCCGCGGGCGCAGTTCGAGGCCGATCCGGGGCTCGTCCGCCTCGCGGCCGACCTCGTGCCGGACGTCGACCCGGTGCGGCTCGTGACGATCGAGGGGGTCGACCGTCAGGCCGACGGGGGCACGCACGTCTCGAACACCGCCGAGATCGGGCGGATCGTGTTCGAGAAGTTCGAGAACAAGGGCAGCCGCAACAAGCGGATCACGTTCTCGGTCACGGACGCCTGAGCGCCCGCATCGATTGGGCTACGACGCCAGGGGCAGCTCGTCCAGCCGGATGTCGAACAGCACGCCGACGCAGTCGGCGAGGCTGAACCCCGCCCCGGCCTGCGGCGGGAAGATGCACCCGGCCGGCGCGTCCGGGTCGATCCGTTCAGCAGGGACCCATGGACGGGCGTCGCCTGGGGCCCGGACGGGGCGCCCATCCGGCAGGACGAAGAGCCAACGGGCGCCGGCGTCCGGCTGCGTGCTCGGGTTCGGGAGGATGCGGACGCCGCCCTCGTGAACGCTGACGTGGTGGCGGCCGCAGAGCAGGACGAGGTTGTCCAGGTCGGTGCCGCCGCCCGCTGCCCACGGCGCCCGGTGGTGCGCCTCGACGTGCCGCGTCGACCCGCAGCCGGGGTACTGGCACATGCCGTGGTCTCGGATCCGCAACGCCCGCCGCTGCGCCCGGGACGCCAGCCGCCGCGTCCGCCCGAGGGCCAGGACGTCGCCGGTGGCGTCCACGATCGCGCCGACCAGCGACGCCGTGCACGCCAGCCGGGACGCCGTCGCCGCCTCGATGGGGCCGGTCGACTCGATCGCGCAGGTGCCAGCGACAAGGGAAGTTGCCGGCGCGTCCGGCGCGTCCGGCGCGTCCGGCGCTTCAGGGGCGTCCGGCGTTCCCGCGGGAACGCCGGAAGCGGCGAGGCTCTCCGCGCTCACCTGCACGACGACGAGGTGGCGGTCGTCGTCGAGCGGCGCCAACGGGCCGACCGCGAGGTAGGTCCGCGCCAACTCCACCAGGGCGTCAGCCTGCTCGGCGTTGGTCGAACCGAGGGGCAGCTGATCGGGGGCGGGATCGAGCCGCTCGTGGACGACCGCCGTCTCGACGGCCGCGCGCAGGAGGGCGGCGTCCTCGGCCGGGAGGCAGACGCTGAGTCGGACGGTCCCGTCCAGGTTCTCGCGCCACACCATCCGTTTGCGTGACTCAGCCTCCAGCCGCGCGCCGTCGCAGGCGCGGAAGGCGCGCACCGTCCGGGCCAGTTGGGACGCCGTCAGTTCCGTCGCGAGGTCGCACAGTTCCTGCTCCTGGACGCGACCCGCGAGCCGGGTCAGTTCGCGCACCTTGGAGTAGGTGAGCCGCCCCTCGCCGAAGAGGGCGTCGACCAGAGGCATTGCCCGGAGGGCGCGCGCGACCCGGACGTGTTCCCGGGCTGCGCCGCCGCTCATCGAGCAGGCCCAGCTCAGCCAGTGCGCGGTCGAGGTGATGCCGGCGAACCAGGCGATGCCGCCCCCCGCGTCCAGGTCGCCGAGCAGTCGCAGAAGCTCATGGTCCATCAGGGCCTGCCGCGCGGCCACCCCCTGGATCCGCTCCGCGAGGTCGACCGCCTCGTCCTCGCTGATCGTCGCCAGGGCGGGCGCATCGCCGCCCGCCGCACTGCCCGTCGCACTGCCCGTCGCACCGCGCCCCGCGCCACTCACCGTTGTGGTCATCGCCGCACCTTCCCCGGGTCGCCCGCCCTCGTCGGCCGACCAAACAAGCGTTCTAATAGGACGCCGACAGTCCAGCAGGGGACGCTGACACTTTCCGCGGACGTGCTGCGCACATCGAACTCGGCGCGGGGCGAGGGCTTCGGCCGCGACGATGGTCACCAGGGGTGTTGCCCGGCAGCGCGAAGACGCCGGCGATGATCGGCGCCGAGAGCGACGTGCCGAACTGGCAGCTGGGGTGCCCCGCCCGGAAGCCCCGACCCGATGGCGTTACCATGTCGGCGGCGCCGGGCCGGCGCCGCCGTGGAAAGGTAGCGCGTGGACGCCCCGTTCAGACCGGATTTCGCCAAGGGTGACGGACTGGTCACCGCCGTCACAGTGGACGCCGCCGCGGGCGACGTGCTGATGGTCGCGTTCATGAACGCCGAGGCCTACGACGCGACCCTGACGACGGGGATCGTCCACTACTGGTCGCGGTCGCGTGGCGCCCTGTGGAAGAAGGGTGAGACGTCGGGCAACGTCCAACGGCTCGTCGAGGTGCGGGCCGACTGCGACGCAGACGCCCTCGTCGTGCGGGTCGTTCAGGAGGGGCCCGCGTGTCACGAGGGCTACCGGAGCTGCTTCTACCGGACGGTGACCGCCGACGGCGGCGTCCGCATCAATGCCGAGCGTCTCAAGACGCCGCAGGAGATGTACGGGGCGCACTAGACGGGCCGGGCAGGGCCCGGGTCTACGATCCGGGCATGGAGTACAGGCGCCTCGGTCGGCTCGGTCATCAATCATCGGTCCTCATCTACGGGGCCGCGTCGTTGGGTTCCGTCACCCAGGACGTGGCGGACGCGTCCATCCAGGAGGCGTTGGCCGCCGGCATCAACCACGTCGACACGGCGGCGTCCTACGGCGAGTCGGAGCTGCGGCTCGGCGCCACGATGGCGGCCTGGCGGGACCGGGTGTTCCTCGCCACGAAGGTGGAGGCGCGCGGCTACGACGACGCGTGGGCGTCCATCAACCGCTCGCTGGAGCGGCTCCGCACCGATCGCGTCGACCTGCTGCAGCTGCACAACGTCTCCACGTGGCAGACGCTCGACCAGGTCACCGCGCCCGACGGGGCGCTGCGGGCGGCCCTCCGCGCGCGTGACGAGGGCCTGACCACGGGCATCGGGATCACCGGGCACACCCACGAGGCGCCGAAGGTCCACCTCGAGGGGCTCCGCCGCTTCGACTTCGACACCGTGCTGACGCCGCTGAACCACCGGCTCGCGCGCGTCCCCGGGTTCGCGGACGCCTTCGCCGCGCTCGCAGCCGAGGCCAAGGCGGGCGACCGCGGCCTCATGACGATCAAGTGCATCGCGCGCCGTCCCTGGGGCGACGCCCCGCAGCGTTACGCGACCTGGTACGAGCCCTTCGACGACCAGCCCACGATCGACGCGGCCGTCGCCTGGCTGCTGAACGGCCACCCGGAGGTCACCGGCATCGCGACCGCGGGGGAGACCCGGCTGCTGGCGCGCATGCTGCGCGCCGAGGCCGCGCGGGCGGGAGTGACGATGGCGGACGCGTCGGCCGTCCTCGACGCCCTCGACGAGGACGCCTACTCCTCGGTGTTCGCCGGCATGTGACCGGCGCGTCCGTTGCTAGACTCCCGACACAAGCAATACGTGCTCCGGGGTCGGTGAAAGTCCGAACCGGCGGTGATAGTCCGCGACCCAGACGCCGCAAGGCGCCTGGTTGAGCCGGTGAAACTCCGGCACCGACGGTTAAAGTCCGGATGGGAGGCAGCACGGGACGCCGTTGGCGTCCGTCCGCGTCGGGGTCACGCCCTGCGCCGGTCGGGCGCTGCCTGTGGCGTCCGCCGGCCCCGGTGTACCTGACCGGAGAGGGCTGGCGATGCAGGACCCGCAGACACACCGGCGCCACCTCGTGGCGCCCTGGGTGCTGGCCGGCGTCCTCGCAGCGGCCTGGCAGTCGGCCGTCACCATCGGCTCGATGCCGGTCTTCATCCTGCCCGGCCCGCTCGCCGTCGTGTCGCGCCTGGTCGCCTCGCTGACCGACTCGGCGGTGTGGCCCTACGTGGGCGCGACGCTGGCCGAGTCTGTCGGCGGCTGCGCCCTCGGGGCGGCGGTCGCGTTGCCGTTGGCGGTGCTCATCCACCGCAGCCGGTGGGTGAACGCGGCGGTCACGCCGTTCCTGGGCGCCACCCAGGCGATCCCGGCCATCGCGATCGCGCCCCTGCTCGCGATCTGGGCCGGCTACGGGCTTCGCTCGATCGTCCTGTTGTGCGGCCTGATGGTCTTCTTCCCCATCCTCGTCGCGGCCGTCGTCGGCCTGCGCCACATCGACGCCTCGGTGGTGGACGCCGCCCGCATGGACGGCGCCGGGTCGCTGGCGTCCCTCCTCCACGTCGAGCTCCCCCTCGCGCTCCCGAGCATCCTCGGCGGCGTCCGCAACGGGTTCACGCTGTCGGTCACGGGCGCCGTCGTCGGCGAGATGGTGATCGGCGGCGAGGGCCTGGGCGAGTTGCTGGCCATCCAGCGCCAGGCCAACGACACCACGGGCATGTTCGCGACCATCGCAGTCCTGTGCGCGCTGGCGTCCCTCGCCTACGCCGGAATCCACCTCGTCGAGCAACGCTCGGCGGTCATGCAATCGCTGGCGGGAGCGTCCCGCCAGTGACGACGTAAGGAGAACACCCATGGACCTCACTCGTCGCGGCCTGCTCGGCCTCGCCGCCGGCGCCGGACTCGTCCTGGCCGGCTGCTCGGCCACCAGTCCGACCACGGGGTCGCCGTCGGCGTCCGCCTCCGCGCCCGGCGCGTCCGCGAAGGTCACCATCGGGCTGACCTACATCCCGAACATCCAGTTCGTGCCCTTCTACTGGGCGGACGCCAAGGGCCTGTTCACGGCGTCCGGTGTGAACGCGTCCCTGCGCCACCACGGGTCCTCCGAGGCGCTGTTCACCGCGCTCGCGTCCGGGCAGGAGGACTTCGTCGTCGCGGGAGCCGACGAGATGCTGCAGGCGCGCTCTCAGGGGATGGACCTCGTCGCCATCGCGCAGTACTACCGGCAGTACCCGGTCGTCGGCATCGTGAAGGACGGGTCCGCGATCAAGACCGCGGCCGACCTGAAGGGCAGGACCGTCGGCGTCCCGGGCAAGTACGGCGAGTCGTGGTTCGCGCTCCTGGTGCTGCTGAAGTCGGCCGGGCTGACCGAGGCGGACGTGAAGGTCAGCGAGATCGGCTACACCCAGCAGGCCGCCCTGTCGACCGACAAGGTCGACGCGATCATGGGCTTCTCCAACAACGACGTCGTGACGTTCACCGCGGCCGGTATCGCCGTGCGGACCATCCCCCTCACGACGGGCACGCTCCCCCTGGTCAGCGCGAGCCTCATCACCACGCGCACGTTCCTCGACGCCAGCCCCGCGGTGGCGAAGAAGGTCGCGGACGCCTGCACCGCCGGCTTCGTCGCGGTGGCGAAGGATCCTGCCGCGGCCGTCACGTTGGCGACGGACTACATCACGACCCTCAGGACGGACGCCGCCGCGCGCGCGGGGGCGGCCACGACCCTCGCGGCGACCGTCCCCCTCTGGAAGGACGCGTCGGGCGTCGTCAACCCGACGCTGGACGCCGCGCAGTTCGCCGCCATGGAGACGTTCATGCGGGAGCAGGGGCTGATCGCGGTGCCCGTCGATCCCGCGGCGGCCATGTCGAATCGTTACCATTCCTGATGGCCGGAGCACAGGAGGCGCCGTGATGGACCAGGTCGAACCCCCGTCGGTGCCCGGCTGGGACGAGTACTTCGTGGGCATCGCTCGCGCGGTCGCCGCGCGCGCGAAATGCACGCGCCGGCAGGTCGGTGCGGTGCTCGTCCTCGGTCGGCGGATCATCGCGACCGGCTACAATGGCGCGGCTCCGGGTCGCCCCGATTGCCTGCAGGGCGCGTGCCCGCGGGGCATGCTCAGCTACGACGACGTCCCGGGTCTGGGCGACTACGACCGGCCCGGGACCCCCGGGTTCTGCATCGCCATCCATGCCGAAGTGAACGCTCTCCTCTTTGCGACCCGTGACACCGCCGGGGCCACGGCCTACATCACTGACCCGCCCTGTCCGGGCTGCCGTAAGGCGCTCGCTGCCGCCGGCGTCGTCCGGGCGGTGTGGCCCGACGGCGAGTACGACGTCGACGGCTTGGTCGATTGGACGGCGTAGCCGGCCGCTGGCCCGAGCGGGTGCTCATGGCCGTCGTCGACCCGCGTGACCTGCTGGCCCCGTTGCGGGACGCCCTCGCCGGCGGCCCCTGCGTCGCCCCGGTCTCGCCGGGGGACGCCGCGACGCTCGCCATGCTGCGCCCCGAGGTCGAGGTCGAGGACGCCGACGCGGCGCTGATCGTCGCCACGTCCGGCTCGACCGGTCGCCCGAAGGGGGTCCTGCTGTCGCGCGCGGCGTTGGCCGCGGCGGCGTCCGCCACCCACGACCGACTGGGCGGGCCGGGCGTGTGGCACTGCGCGCTCCCGACGACGTACGTGGCCGGCGTGATGACGCTGGTGTGCGCCCTCGTCGCGGGGACCGAGCCCGTCGTCGTCGCCCTGGACCTGCACGACCTGGACGACGTCCGCGGCGCCGTCGACGAGCGCCACTACCTGTCGCTGGTTCCGACGCAGCTGCACCGGGCGCTGGCGTCCCCGGAACTCACCGCGCGGCTCGCGGCCTTCGACGCTGTCCTGCTCGGAGGGGCGGCGAGCGCACCCGCGCTGCGGGCGCGGGCGGCGGGGTCCGGGATCGCCGTGGTCACGACCTACGGGATGAGCGAGACGTGCGGGGGTTGCGTCTACGACGGCGTGCCGCTGCCCGGGGTCGACGTGGGCCTCGCCTCCGGGCGCGTCACGATCGCGGGGCCGGTGCTGTTCTCGGGCTACCGCCTGGACCCGGTCGCCACGGCGTCCGCGCTCGTCGGGGGCCGGTTCCTGACGTCCGACCGGGGCGAGTGGGACGCCGCCGGTCGCCTCCGCATCCTGGGGCGCCTGGACGACGTGGTCATCTCCGGGGGTGTCAACGTCGACCTGGCGGCGGCCCAGCGTGCCGCCGACGAGGTCTTCGGGCCCCCCGAGGCGGGCGGGATCGTGCTCGTCGGCGTCCCCGACGCCGACTGGGGGACGCGCATCGTCGCGGCGACGGCGTCCGACCTGACAACTGAGGACGTCAGGATGCGGCTGGGGGAGCGGCTGGGGCGGGCCGCGCTGCCGCACCAGGTCCGGCGGGTCGATTCGCTGCCGCGGACAGCCGGTGGAAAGATCGACCGCCAGGTGATCATTCGGGGTTGGAGGTAGCCGTGGCCACGCCCGCGGAATGGCTGGAGGGCGCGCGCCTACGGACGCTGCCGGCGGCGATCGCGCCGGTCATCGCCGGGTCGGCCGTGGCGGTGCACGGGGGCGGGTTCCACCCCGTGCGTGCCGCCCTCGCGTTGGCGGTCGCCCTGGCGCTGCAGGTGGGGGTCAACTACTCCAACGACTACTCCGACGGCATCCGCGGCACGGATTCCGCCGAGCACCGCGCCGGACCCCAGCGCCTGGTCGGCTCGGGCGCCGCGACGCCGGGGCGGGTCAAGGCGGTCGCCTTCACGTGCTTCGGGCTCGCCTGCGCGGCGGGCCTCGCGCTGGTCGTGTCGACCGGCGCCTGGTGGCTGCTGGCGGTGGGGGCCGCGTGCGTCCTGGCGGCGTGGTTCTACACCGGCGGACGCCGCCCCTACGGCTACGCCGGCCTTGGCGAGGCGTTCGTGTTCGTGTTCTTCGGGCTCGTCGCCGTCTGCGGGACGACCTACGTGCAGCTGCTGCGGGTGCCCGAGGCGTCCGTGTGGGCCGGCGTCGGGACGGGCGCGCTCGCCTGCGCGATCCTCGTCGCGAACAACCTGCGCGACGTCGCCGGCGACACCCGGGTCGGCAAGAGGACCCTCGCCGTGCGCCTCGGCGACGCTCGGACGCGCTGGTTCTTCGTCTTCTGCTGTTTCGCGGGGGTCTTCGGGTTCTTCGAGGCGGCGGCGTCCACGACGTGGTGGGGGCTGCTCGCGCTGCTGGCCGCTGCCCTGCTCGCCGGGCCGGTGCGCCTGGTGCTCGCCGGGGCGGTGGGGCCGGCGCTGATCCGCGTCCTGAAGCTCACCGGGCTGGCCGAGCTGGCGGCGTCCGTGCTGCTGTTCGCCGGGCTGTGGCTCGGCCGGTGAGGCGTCGGTGCCGATGATGGACGCCGGCGTCCCCGATCTGGTGCCCTACGACGTGGCCATGACCGTGCGGTTCCGGGGGATCACGCGGCGCCGCGGCGTCCTGGTGCGGGGCCCGGCGGGCTGGGGCGAGTGGAGCCCGTTCGCCGAATACGTCACCCCCGAGATCGACCCGTGGTGGGCCTGCGCCCGCGAGGCGGCCGTCGAGGGCTGGCCGGCGCCCGTGCGCGCGTCCGTGCCCGTGAACTGCACCATCCCCGCGGTCGGCCCGGCGGACGCCCACGCCCGCGCGGCGGCGTCCGGGTGCACGACCGCGAAGATCAAGGTGGCCGAGCCCGGCCAGTCGGCGGCCGAGGACGAGGCCCGCGTCGAGGCCGTCCGGGACGCCCTCGGCCCCTCCGGCAAGATCCGGGTGGACGCCAACGGCGCCTGGTCGGTCGACGAGGCCCTCGGACGCCTGCGCACCCTCGCCCGCTACGGGCTGGAGTACGCCGAGCAGCCGTGCCGCAGTGTCGAGGAGCTCCGCGAATTGCGGCTGGCGCTGGCCCGGCGCGGCGTCGAGGTGCTCATCGCGGCCGACGAGTCGATCCGGCGCTCCGGGGACCCCGAGCGGGTCGCGGCCCTGGGGGCGGCCGATGTGGCCGTGTTGAAGGTGCAGCCGCTGGGCGGCGTCCGGGCCTGCCTCGCGTTGGCCGAGCGCCTCGGCCTGCCCGTCGTCGTGTCGTCGGCCCTGGAGACCTCGGTCGGCATCGCCGCCGGGCTCGCCCTCGCGGCCGCGCTGCCCGAACTGCCGTACGCCTGCGGCCTCAACACGCTGCCGCTGCTGGCCGCCGACGTCGCGGTCGAACCCCTTGTCGCGCGGGAGGGGGCCATCGGCGTCCGTTCCGTCGCGGTGCGCGACGTGGCAGAGTGGTCCGCCGGAGCTGAGGCGGCCGCCCACTGGCGCGCCCGCTGGCTGACGATGGAGGACAGGCCGTGGTGAGTGCGAGCGCTGAGTGCGCCAGGGTGCTGATCGCCCAGCTCGTCGCCCAGGGCGTCCGGGAGCTCGTGCTGTGCCCCGGTTCGCGGTCGGCCCCCCTGGCGCTCGCCGCCTTCGACGCGGACGCCGCCGGCGCGCTCCGCCTGCACGTGCGGGTCGACGAGCGCTCCGCCGGCTTCCTCGCGCTGGGGCTGGCGAAGGCGTCCGGGACGCCGGTGGCCGTCGTGACCACGTCCGGGACCGCCGCCGGCAACCTGCTGCCAGCCGTCATGGAGGCGTCCCACGCGGGCGTCGGGGTGATCGTCGTGTCCGCCGACCGGCCCGCGGCGCTCGTGGGCTTCGGCGCCAACCAGACCACCGACCAGGTGGGCCTGTTCGGCGGGTTCGTCCGGTACGCCGCGCGCGTGACCTCGGCCGCGGCCGCGTCCACGTGGGCGGCGCAGGCGGCGCGCGCGGTCGTGGCGGCGGCGTCCGGACCCGTGCACCTCAACGTCGAGTTCGACGTGCCCCTGGTGCCCACAGCGGCGGAGGCGGCGTCCCCGGTCGAGGCGCCCGTCGCCGTGCCGCTCGTCGTCGCCGGACGCGCCGACTCGTCCCCGCTCGCGCTCGACACCGCCCCCCGCACCGTGGTGATCGTCGGCGACGCCCCGCCCGAGGTCGGCCGCGCCGCGGCCCGCCTGGCTGCTGCCGCCGGGCTGCCGTTGTTGGCCGAGCCCTCCTCGAACGCGCGGGTGCCCGGGGCGTTGGCCTGCGGACGCCTCGTCCTCGGCACGGCCCTGGCCGACGAGGTCGAGCGCGTGCTGGTGTTCGGACATCCCACCTTGTCGCGCCCGGTGATGAAGCTGCTCGGACGCGACGGCGTCCAGGTCGTCGCGGTGACGTCGCGCGCCGACTGGCCCGACCCGGGGCACCGCGTCTCGCTCGTGGCGCCCGCCGTCGCGGTGGCCCCCGGCGACCCCGGCTGGCTCGCGCGCTGGGTACGGGCCGACGCGGGCGCCGCCGCACGCGTCGCGTCCGTCCTCGCGGACACCGGCCTCACCGGCTGGTCGCTGGCGCGGGCCGTCTGGGACGCCGCCGCCGGCGAGCCGCTGGTGCTGGGCGCGTCCCAGTTGATTCGGGACGCCGACCTCGCCCCGATCGCGGCCGCCCCGCCGGTCGTGTATGCCAACCGCGGGCTGGCCGGCATCGACGGGACCGTCTCGACCGCCCTCGGCG
>ENA-UOWE01005436-UOWE01005436.1-activated-sludge-metagenome-genome-assembly--contig:-NODE-5436-length-11638-cov-3.991626_pt1 | contig 11638 bp, 10 predicted proteins | sample MGYA00249841_ERZ761562 | MGnify/ENA primary metagenome ERZ761562 (study PRJEB28883, sample SAMN05720200) | activated sludge metagenome | isolation source: Anaerobic digester | place: Japan... | reverse complement strand
GTGCTCGATACTGCTCCCAGCAGTCCGGTTGAATCGCCGACATGCGCGCGAACGTGGATGATGCTTTTCGAACCTGGGCGGAGAGTCAACCGGACTGCTGGGAGCAGTATCGAGCACGCAGCGGCACAATGACAGACGGATACAGCGGGTACGGAATTGGCTCGATGCAAGGCTCCAGCCGTGGCGAAGCAGGCGCTCCTCTCTCCGGAGGCCATTCGGTGCCAAAGGTCAGGCTAGGTAGTTCCACCGTCAATGGTCGCCCCGCACCACCTTCTCCCCGTCGTGCGAAAAGTGCATCGACGACCAATCTGCAAGTTGCGGGTGTTGACGAAGCAGATTTCGTGAAAACGGATGGGCAGTATGTGTATGTCGTCTCCAATGGCAAGTTACGCATCATCGAAGCGATGAACCCGCGTGTATTGTCCACGACTCGTCTCGACGGCCAAGCGCGCGAGATGTTCATCACGGAAAACCGAGCGGTCGTATATACATCGAGTCGTGGGCAGACTCGACGATGCACCTACGGCTACGACTGTCAATTTGCGGCGGACGGCACGTCGACGATGATCACGGTATATGATATTTCGAATCGATCGGCGCCGCGTTCGGTGCGCCGAATTGAACTCTCTGGCTCTCTTCTCACGGCTCGAAGAATCGGCAACGCGGTTCATACGGTGGTTGCGGACGCTGATCGAACGGAGCAACTCTTATATTGGCCGAGAGACCTGGAGATGTGCGGAACGCTGGAGGCGTCGGTACGCGCGAAGTTTGCCGCCCTAAAGCGCGAAAACGAGCGAATCATCCGCGCGACGGGAGTTGGCACACCCACCTTGCGTGAAAACGGTGTCGAAACGGCGTTATGCATTGGATACGAAACGCGCCTCCGTCATGAGAACGCGTATACCACCCTCGTATCGATTGATTTGTTGCAAGATCAAGGTCCCGCTGCAACGTCTACGGTCGCAACTCGTCCTGGCGCGGTATATGCTTCTGTCGACGCACTTTACCTTGCTTCTTCGCAACATAAGCCTCACTCTGCGGGGCGCTGGTACAGCTTTTATTCGTCCAGCGAAGAGGTGACGGAGATCCATAAGTTTCGGATCGGTTCCTCTCCTGGTGACACCCGATACCTTGGCAGCGGTATCGTTCCTGGTCATGTGTTGAACCAGTTTGCGATGGACGAGTGGAATGGGAATCTCCGCATTGCCACGACGCAAGGTCGGGTACCCAATCCGAACGTTCGAAGCACAGTATCGGTGCTTTCCCAATCGGGCGAAAACCTTGTGCGGGTGGGACGCGTGACCAATATCGCTCCTGAAGAGGACATCCGTGCCGTCCGTTTTGATGGCGATCGCGGATATATCGTCACGTTCAAGAAAACCGATCCGCTTTTCGTCCTCGACCTGCACGATCCTTTGCATCCCAGGATCGTCGGTGAACTCAAGATTCCCGGCTTTTCGACGTATATCCACCGAATCGGCCGGAACCATCTGCTGTCGATAGGATTCGATGCGGACGACTTAGATGAGTATGCGTTGTTCAATGGGGTGATGCTTCAACTCTTCGATGTGACCGATTCCACGAAACCTCGGCTGATACATAAGGAAACGATCGGAACGCGGGGAACGAGTTCAGAAGCCATCGTCAACCATCTGGCCTTCAACTACCTGGAAGACCGCAAGCTTCTCGCCTTTCCCATGACGATTTGCGAAGGAGGAGGGCGGGGAAGATATGGCACGCTTACGTTCAGCGGCTTGCTCGTGTATGAAGTGGACATTCAAAAAGGATTCAAGCGTCTGGGCGGAATCGACCACGGCACAGCCAATGCCAGTTGCGGAACATGGTGGTCCAATGCCACGAGCATGGTAAAACGAAGCCTGTTTATGGACGATTTGGTGTATTCGATCGCGTTGGATCGAATCAAAGTGCAGCGACTAGGCAATTTCCGAACGGATGTAGCTAGTATCGATCTGTAGCAACCGCACTGCGGGTTACGCTATCCCGTACTTCTTCTCGTTACCAAAAGGTGTTTACAATCCCATATCCGCAAACCACCCAGATGGGATCGCGTCGATGGTCTTGGTGAGTCGAGGGGGAAGCGATGATCACAGGCCATGACTCGCGGCGGGAAACAGGCAAAGGGTGATACTTATGCAAGCAACGCAAGCAACGATCCGTCCTCGACGAAGCGTTCTGTATGTGCCGGGTTCGAATCTTCGTGCCTTGGAAAAAGCTCGGACGCTGCCTGCCGATGGATTGATTTTCGACTTGGAGGATTCGGTTGCGCCGGAAGTCAAAGAAACGGCCCGGCAGAACGTGCTTCGCGCCATCGAGCAAGGCGGCTTTGGAAAGCGGGAACTGTTCCTTCGTGTCAATGGGTTGAATACGCCGTGGGGGTACGACGATCTTTGGGCCGCGGCACAATCAAAAGCGGATGCGGTGGTTCTTCCGAAAGTCGATGGTCCGGAGGTGGTGAAGCAAGCTGTCTCCGTTTTGTGGGAAGCAAAGGCGCCGGAGCAGCTATCGGTATGGTGCATGATGGAGACGGCGCGGGGCATGCTGCATGCGGAGTCGATCGCCAATGCGAGTACGCGATTGGGTGGTTTGGTGATGGGCACGAGTGACCTTGCTCATGAGCTTCATGCCGCACATACACCCCTGCGATTACCGATGCTGACGGCACTTGGCTTGTGTCTTCTCGCTGCGCGGGCGGCGGGCATTCCCATTCTCGACGGTGTTTATCTCGATCTTGCCGATGACAAGGGTTTCGAAGCTTCATGCCAACAAGGCATGGAGCTTGGATTTGATGGCAAAACGTTGATTCATCCCAGGACCATCGAGATAGCGAACCGCGTGTTCGCCCCCTCGAACGAACAGGTGCAACGAGCCAAAGCCATCATTGTCGCGTTCGAGGAGGCGTCCGCCGCCGGAAAAGGAGTGGTGGTCGTGGAGGGAAAACTCGTGGAGAACCTTCACGTCGAAAATGCAAAACGAATCGTGAAATTGTCGGAAGCAATCGAGTCTACGAAGATCGGATGATCACGCCACGGCTACGGTCTGCGGCAACGCGTCTTCGTTTTCATCAATTATTTCGCCTACTTGCACTTCGTCGAACCAACGACCCATCGCCTTGTGGATGGCGCTGGTGCAAGCCACCAACGGACGAATGGGCATCCCGGCCCACACCGAGCACGCGACCATGGCCTCGTGATCCGTCGGATCATCGGTAGCGACAAGCAAAAAAATTCCTTCACCACGTTGTTGGTAACGAATGGGTAACACGTGAAGACTCTCTGCAACCCACCGAGGAAGAGCGTGCGCCGCGCAGCGATCGTGGTGAATCAAGGCTGGATCGACCCATGGCATGCTCAATTCGTAGGAAAGCATGGCGGCAACGACGCGTTCATCCACGATGTCATGACTCAACAGGACATCGAGCAGACGTTGTGAGCTATTGGCAGCGATGCGAATGGCTTCGTCGAGGGACTCCGCTTCGATCAAGCCACTTTCAATAAGCAACTGTGGCAAGCAAGGAGGATCGTCTACGGCAGGTCGAGTCCGAAGCAAAGCATGACAGGGGGTGACGAATGAGGGGTCGGCCATCCGTGGTTCTCCTCTACAGTCCCGGCCCACACGGAGCACGATACATGCCAACGAAACCACGGCATGCTTGGTTATTAAACCGTATCGGTGCTGGAGAAATGGTGTTCTTGGGTATCCGAAAGGGATCGATTGGATCTCTGGAGAGGATCTATTAGGTCACGTCAATCGTCGCCATATTGCAGTGTGTACGGAGCGCAGGTAAACGTAGGCTCTGCGTTGAATACGCGAACGTAAACGGTTCCCGAATCGTCGAAGCCGCCGCCCGAGCAAGTGGGTGTGAGACGGACATTTTCTGCTGCGTCGCCCGGGTTATTGGAACAGCAGCCACTCATTCCATAGCCTGTGGACAGAGTGCCGTGCGTACACTTCAGGGATAGGGTGCCACCGTTTTTGCATGTGTAGTAGGCGCATAGATCGAAGTTGGAGCCCGTGGGCACGGTAAGAGATACACGAGGATAGATGAGACAGAAGGCGTTATCGGATACCGTATAGGTGAACCAATCCTCGTCTCCTGCACCATATAACGTAGCTTCCAAGCTGCCCTTGGGATAACTATCGCAATCGGAGACGGCGTTAAAAGAGGTACATGAATTCAAGTCATCGTTGGGTTCATGGGAATCTTGCTGCACCTGCCCGACACATACCCCTTCCACACAAGTATCCTGCACGGTACAGACGTCGCCATCATCGCAAGAGCCAGTCAAGACCGTCCACGCCGTTTGCGAAGACGATGGTTTGCAGGATTGGCAGGAGTTGGTGGGGTTGAGGTCCCCGGAATTCTTGCATTCGCCATCTATCAAGCAGGAGGATGATTGGATGGGATTGGAGCACTGGCCTTTGCCGTCGCAGACATCCTCGGTGCAATCGAGATTGTCACTACACGTACCGTTGTCGACGTGACCATCGCAGTCATTGTCGGTGCCATCGCAGACTTCGGCGCTTGGTGTGGGGGCGGAACAAGGGGTGAGGCCATTCTCATCGCAAGTGCGCGAGCCTGTGCAAACACCGTATGAATTGGTGTTGGTACACGTTGTTTCCAATCCCAGCGCGGCCCACGAAGGCCTACATTCACAAGACCGGCCCCCTTCTGGAACGCATTGGAATACGCTCACGCCGGAGGCGAGTTTCACTTCATCGCAAGCGTACGAATCAGGACAGGTCCCCGAGCACGATACTCCGCAAAACGAGCCGAAATCCCCTTGAAGAATGCATCGGGAAGCATCCTGTACGACGCCATGACGCTGGCAGTCCGTATCGCTTTTGCACGGGCGGCACAGTCGCGAGATTTGCGGGATGCACACGTGATCGTGAGGCCCCTGCAACCCCTCGTAAGAAAGGCAATCGTAGTCTTTTGGGCAGGAGTCCGAACAAAAAGCGGAACATACAGTCCCATCTGCACCTTCGACACATAACCCAGATGAGCAATCTTCATCGCTCTGGCACGGCATTCCAAAGTCCGAAGGAAAAGAGGTCTCGGTGTCAGCATCCGCTTGTTCGGAGGAATCGGAGGAGCCGTCTTTTCCGCCATTTTCACCATTGGCAAAAGAGCGATCCGCATCTTCTCCGGAAGCACATCCAAGCAGTGACGATACAAGAACCCACGACCAGGGGCCGAGGGAGAAAGATGTCCTGGCTTTTCGGAGCATGCAATGACCTCTGGCAAACCGTAGCATGAAAGACGACCCGACTCCCAGCTTCTCGAAACGCTTGCACGCTCGGCGGCAACGATCGGAAAAGCGCAAAGCAATCGCGACGACTCGAAAATGGCTCCCCTCCTCGACCCCAAATACGACAGGAAAAGCGCGACCGTTCGCGGAAAGCAATCTCATGAGAGAGACCCATCGATGGCAAGAACCTCGAAGACCGTTTGACCGCCACCATGGCCAACGGGAATGTCAGCGTTGCCAACGCAGGGTCACGAATGAAAAAAAGCGGATTAAGCGGATCGCATTGCTCCGAACAAACAGGAAACGATATGATGATTAATCGGGTCTTTGGATGCGAAAGGGATACGTCGAATGAACCATTCTTTTCTATGTCGCCTTATGACGTTCGTTGTTTTCGGTCTCACCGCAGGCACGGCGGGGTGTTGCAAAGACAAATCCGATGATGCGCAACCGATTCCTTTCCCCGAACCCAAACCGGACGAGACCAAAGTGTTGACTCCGAGCCAAGAGACAGCACAACCGGCGTCGACGCCCACTCCCACGACAGCATCGACGAACAACTATCAATCCAACGGTTTTCCCGAGGTGATGCCATCCCAGCGAACGCCGGTGCCGACCGTTTCCGAATGGTCACGAGCCCCCGTCATCACGACGAAAAAATTTCCTGACGGATGTCACATGAAGTTCGTACGCGAGTGGTTGAAGATCAATTGTTCCAAGGATACGGATACGGCAACTCCGTTGCGAATCAGCAGTATCACGGGTTTCGGTTCGGAAGGGGCCGACTATTTCAAGTTCGAAAAACCGGGAAAAGTCCTCGATATCATTGTGCGGACCAAGGATGGGAAAAACGGTTCGGCCATCTACGTCATGGATCGCAGAAGTTACCGTGTGGGTTACCATTGGCCTTATCGTGCACCTTTTCCAAGCACGATATTTGAGTAATCGTTGGGCTATCGGAACGCACGTGTGCTGGCGTGTCTAGCCGGATTTGATAGGATCAGAAGCAGGTCGAGCGCGATGGCAAAGGACGCGCTCTTGAACGTATTGTCGTGAGGAATCCCATGTGCCCCCGCCTACTCGTTCTGGTTTCCACCTTCATCATCCCGTGGGGTTGCGCCATCGACTTCGATGCTCCGTTCGCTCAATCCACGACCGAGCATCGCGACGGTGGATGGGAAGCGTCGTCGGGAGGATCGGGAGGAAAAACAATTGTGGGTGGCTCTGGTGGCGCGGCGGAAGGTGGGTCTGGAGGAACGAGTGCAGGAGGCACTGGGGGCTCGGGAGCGGGAGGCGCGGGCGGAACGAGTGGAGGAGGCACCGGAGGGTCAGGAGCAGGAGGCGCGGGTGGATCGGCAGCAGGGGGCTTCGGTGGATCGGGGGGAAGTGGCGATGAGATATGCAACAACGGTAAAGACGACAACAACGACGGGCTCGTGGATTGTCTCGATCCCCATTGTAAGAGCCTCGGATTTTCGTGTCTTCCCACGCCCCCTTCCCCCTGGTCGGGCCCGATACAGTTCAACCGTGGTACGCTTTTCACCTGTGATGAGCCTTGGCCTGTTCCGAGTGTCAGCGGAAAGATAGGCTTGCACTTCGATGGACAAAACTCATGCCCCACTTGTGGGTGCGCCCCATCGACGAACTCACAATGCGGACTGGATGTCACCGTCTACAAACAAGAGGGATGTATGGGCGAAGAAGGGGATTCGAAGTTTTATTTGGGTGGCAGTTGCGTCAACGTTGGGATGCAGATGTTCGGTCCTCACTCCGTACGCCCCATCTCTGACATGCACGTGATGGGTGGAAGTTGCGATGTTCAAACCCAAGGCGAGGTGAAGCTTCCGCCTGCCCAATGGCAAGAAGAAGCCTGGACTTGCCAGGCGCAGATGGGAGGAGGATGTCAGGCCTCCGAAGTCTGTTCCCCCCCCGCTCAAGGGTCCCGGATCTGCGTCACTCGTTCCGGAGTGTATGATCAAGCCTGCCCAGCCGACTACAAGGATTCGAGTTGGGTCGTATACGAAGGAATCAAGGACACGCGTTCATGCGCTTCCTGCTCTTGCTCTCCCGCCACGGGCAATTGCAGCGGAGGGCAAATGTCCGTCCACGATCCCTCGGGAACGTGCACTGATGCCGGGGAAGTCTTGAAAACCGGACAATGCACGAACCTGCCGATCCATCCCACCATGGGAACGTTCACGCTCAAAATGATCAAACCGGGAGGGTTCAATCCAACTTGCACCCCAAGTGGCGGAGGGTTGGAAGGAGATGTTACCGCCACCAATCCAATCACCGTTTGTTGCCGAAACCCATGAGATGAACGCGGTCTCGTCCTTCCTGGTTCATTCGAGAGCTTGCACTCGAAAGCGCTCGATCATGGCTTGCGTTACCCCGTGGGATAATAAATATGGCTCGATCCCCCCTGCACCATCCACACGATCGAGCAGCGGGCTCAACCAGGCAGCCTCTACGTGAACCGTATCGTCTTGGTTGTCGACGAAGTCTTTTTTCACGTCTTCTTGTGATACGCCGAGGGCGAGAAGAAGAACAGCAGAGACAAGGCTTGCTCGGTCTCTACCAATGACGCAATGAACGATGGCGGGAAGAGCGCCATCTTCTGATAACTTACTGAAAATAATAGATAATTTCGGCTCCGTGGCATCGAGCGTTTGTCGATATGCATCGACGGATGGGGGAAGGATTTTGGGTAGGTCTACCAAGGTATACGAGGCGTGTTGGGTTACGCAAGCTGCATCCGGGTTGCTTGCAGCGTCATCGGCCGCACGAAGATCGAGAACGGAGCGAATGCTGAGTTCCTCGAAGCGCTGGCAACCGCTTGCACCTAGATCTGCAAGGTGGCCCGAGCGAATGAGCACTTGGTGTTTGATTCGCTGTCCGGAAACGGTCAGATAGCCCCCTTCGTTGCGTGCGTTGAAAACGCCAGGAAAAACAACGGCTCCTCCTGCGGGCGGGGGGACGACACCCCCTTCCTGGTGACCGGCATTTCCACCGGCTCCTCCTGCGGAGGCTTGACCGGCGTACCCAGCTTGACCTGCCGTGCCGGTCGCGTCGGCCTCACCATTGCCTTCGGCATCGAGGGCGGCATCGCCACCATTGCGAATATTGGTGCGAGATTCATTGGTTCCACAGGACAGGCAACCCAGAACAAGACCCCACGCGACAAACCATCGACTGCCGATCATGAACATCGCTCCACGGTCTCGAGGATGAATAGGTTAGCTTACTTCTACGAAATGGTTACTGGAAGGCGGTTTCAGCCCCAGCAATGCCACGCGCCTCCAAAGCAGGAGCATGTCGAGGAACCGTAGGTACACTGGGCCCCTTGTTCAGAGCAGGCGCTGTTATTCTGCGGCTTGGCGGAAGGACAGGTCACGCAATCCCAACCAGTCATTTTGCAATCACAATCCGTATCCCCGTACTCGCACTTCAAGCCAACGCTCGAACACTGACTCTTGTTCGCAGGTTGCTGGGAGGGGCAGGTGGCGCAATTCCACGTCCCAAACGAACAATTGCATTGCGTGGCTCCGTAGGTGCAGTCCAGCCCTTGCTGCGAACATTGGCTCTTGTTCGCGGGCTCCTGATTGGGACAGCCCGAACACCGCCAGTTGCTCATCATACTACACTCGCACGTTCGCGTCCCGTACGTACAAGACAGGCCTTTGTCGGTGCAAGACGATGAATGGTCAGGCTCTTGTGCGGGGCAATCTCCGCATACCCATCCCCCGTAGTTGCAGGAGCAAGTCGTGGTTCCATAGTCGCAGGTCAGGCCTTGATCACTACATCCCTCTTTCGGAGCCGGCTGTGTGGCGGGGCATCCTTTGCACCGCCATCGTCCTTGGTTGCTACACCGGCATTCCATCTGTCCGTAAACGCATTGCAATCCGGTATCATTACAAACATCGTTGTTCGCGGGTTCCGTCGTTGGGCATGTATTGCAATCCCAACCAGCGTTGGTGCAGCGGCATTGTTCGTTTCCATAGGAGCATGATGCACCAAGCTCGTTGCAGGAACTGTTGTCCGCCGGTTGTTGCGTTGGACAGGCGGAGCAATCCCACTTGCCTTGGAAGCACAAGCATTGTAATCGCCGTAGGTGCAGACCAAACCCGCACCAGTGCAATCGGTGTTGTTTTTGGGTTGGCTCGTGGGACACGTTGGGCCGGCGCCTCCGCTTCCTGCCGAGCCTGCCGCGCCCGAAGCACCTGAAGAGCCAGCGGCGCCGGCTACTCCGCCACTTCCTGACGAACCGCCAATACCTCCTCCACCGGTTCCTGCGGTACCGGCCGCACCGCCCGCGGCTCCCGCGGAACCACCGCTTCCCGACGATCCACCGCTGGCACCACCCGAACCGCCCGAACCTCCCGAACCACCGGAGCCGTCCGCGGATACATCCGCCCCCGCGTCGCTAGTGACGGAGTCTCCTTCCTCAGAGCCGCCGCCGCAGCCTGCCGCACCGACAACGACGATCGCCAATAACCAGGTACTCCATTGAAGTTTTCGAGCAACCATGCATCACCTCCTCCACAGACTGCTACAGTGTCCCGCCATAAGAACAAAAATGCAAACGAATCCCTTGGATACAATAAGTTCGTGCTACCAATGGCCCCCATGCTGACAGCGATATCCGCGTTGATGCAGTCCAGCGGTGTGACGTTCGGCACCAGCGGAGCCCGAGGACTGGTGACGGCAATGACAGACCGTGTTTGTTACGCCTACACGGTCGCCTTCCTTCAACATCTCGAGCAACACGGTCGTTGCCAGCCCGGGGCGCAAGTGGCCATCGCAGGCGATCTGCGTTCCAGCACCGACCGCATCATGCGTGCCGTTGCCTGTGCCGTGTCGGATCGGGGATACATGCCCGTCTCTTGTGGTCATATCCCTTCACCCGCTGTCGCTTCTTTCGGTCTTCGACACCGCATAGCCGCGATCATGGTGACAGGAAGTCATATTCCCGACGATCGCAATGGGATCAAGTACAACGCTCCGGAAGGAGAGATTCTCAAATCCGATGAAGAATCCATTCGAAACCAGAGCGTTTTGCTTCCTGAACGATTTGACGCGCAAGGGATGCTTCGCGACGGCACGCTGCCAGCCACGCAGCGCCAAGCCGCTCGGGACTATGTCCACCGATATGTCGACGTATTTCCAAGAGAAATGCTCGCGGGCAAACGGCTTGGCCTGTACGCCCACTCCGCGGTGGGGCGTGACATCATTCACGAGATCCTCGAAGCTCTTGGCGCGCACGTGACGAGATTGGCGGACTCGGACGTTTTCATTCCCGTCGATACCGAAGCGATCCGGCCCGAAGACATTGCCCTGGCGGCATCGTGGGCCAAAGAATATGGTTTCGACGCCCTTTTATCCACCGATGGGGATAGCGATCGTCCTTTGATTGCCGACGAACACGGTCGCTGGCTTCGCGGAGACGTCGCGGGAATCCTTTGCGCCAAACAACTCGGGGCGGATGTGGTGGTGACTCCTGTGAGCAGCAATTCGGCCGTGGAGGAATGCAAAGCATTTTCCCAAGTGATTCGTACACGAATCGGTTCGCCCTTCGTCATCGAAGCCATGCTACGAGCATGCCAGGGCAGCGCGAAACGCGTGGTGGGCTACGAGGCCAACGGTGGATTTCTCACGAGTTCGCCCATTTCTGCCCCCCGTGGCCTTCTGCCGGCTTTGCCCACCCGCGACGCCGTCATCGTTCATCTTTCCCTCCTTTGGGCCTCCGCCTCCTCGAACCGCAGCCTTTCCGCGATCGTGAAGGACTTGCCGGCGCGTTTCACGTGGAGCGACCGCTTGCAAAACGTCCCCACACAACTGAGCCAAGGACGTTTGGAGGAATTGCGTCGCGATGGATTGCCCGCCATCGCACGCCAATTCGAGGTATTTGGCCCCTTGTCGACGGTCGACTGGACGGATGGAATGCGCATGACGTTTGCCAGCGGCGCGGTCGTTCATATTCGCCCCTCGGGAAATGCCCCTGAACTACGGTGCTACACGGAAGGGGCGTCGGAGGACCAGGCTCGACAGTGGAATGCCGTCGCCCTGGAAATCGTTGGACAGTGGAAGTAACGTATTCGTTTCGGCTTCCACAAATTGGGTCGCCCGACAAGGATGGTGTCCAGAACAGCCAAGGGCATGCGGACTTCCTATGTCGGGCGCTTATGGATTTTCGAATACGACCGGCGGCCCGCCATCGTCGAAAGGATGATTTTTGTGTCCGAAATTTGACGACATCGGTATCAACCATACCGTCTTCCCCATCCGGCATGGATTCGCAAATAGGCAGCGTGTGGGACGTGTCGATGGTGCGGTGATGGTCATTGTTGTCGCTTGCTTTGTTGCCCTTG
>ENA-UOWE01005435-UOWE01005435.1-activated-sludge-metagenome-genome-assembly--contig:-NODE-5435-length-11638-cov-5.659415_pt1 | contig 11638 bp, 7 predicted proteins | sample MGYA00249841_ERZ761562 | MGnify/ENA primary metagenome ERZ761562 (study PRJEB28883, sample SAMN05720200) | activated sludge metagenome | isolation source: Anaerobic digester | place: Japan... | reverse complement strand
AGCGATTGCAAAAGTATGGAATACCAGATGCCGATATTCCATTCTACTTGGAAAACTATAATCGCATTGCAAATCTTCAATTGTTAGAGGGTATACCGAATAAATTTTAATTGACCACTTCAATCGCTTGGCTCTATGTCAGTAAGCGGGTTTTTTCATGTACAACACGGATTTTTTTGACGCATGGGACTTTAACTGCTCGGTGTTTTATTGAGGAAATTCCTAGATGTATAAGAGAATCTTCGGTTAATAACTGGAAAATAGAAGATCCAAAAGAATTGAGTGCTTGGTCTTCGAGTTCAATGTGTACAAGTTAAGACAGAAGGCTTGCTACGGCATATCATGAGTTTGGACATCATATTCATCAGCAATACAAACGTTCTGGAAGAATGGTTTCAAAGTTTGAAAATGAAATTGTCAACATGAGAAAAGAGGCAAGACGATCAGGAATTGAATTGGTGCATCCGACAAAGTATTCAGATGTTGATCCTTTTGAGTGGTTTGCTGAAAATTACTCACTTTACAAACTTGGAAGAACTGATATAGTTGATCCAACATTTATTGACTTTTGCAAAAAAGAAGGTATTCTCTAAATATGGAATTGAATGAAAAAACCGGTGAACTTTTCATGAGACAATGCGGTAGATGTTCACATTTTGATTTTGAACAATTTTCGGCTGGCGGATTCTACTGTGATACATTTCCTGACGGGATTCCTTCTCCGCTCTTACTAGCCAAAAAAGATCACACAAAGCTCTATCCGGGAGATAAAGGGATAATGTTTAAAGAGAAATCTGACGATTAAAGTTGTGAGAAATACTTTAACCGTTAGAGGTTTTATATGCGCTTAAATCCACCAATATTTGATATTCCAGCTGATAAGCCATATGCTTATGATAAATTTAAACGCCAAGATTTTGGCAATGAACTTTATAATTTATTTAAAGATCTTGAAGATAGTAATGTTATAGCTCTTGATGCAAAATGGGGAGAAGGAAAATCCACATTTATTAAAATGTGGATTGCTGATTTGAAATTAAAAGGAGTTTCCTGTATATATTATGATGCTTTTGAAAATGACATCCATGAAGATCCATTTATTTCTTTCTCTGCCGAAATATTATCTTTTGCTAAGAAGAATTGCGCTACAGATGAACATCTCAAAAATATGTTTATAACCACCGCAACTAGTGTCGGGAAGTATCTCCTAACAACAGGAGTAAAGATAGGCACAAAAGCGCTTTCTGGTGGAATTATAGATGCATCCTCCATCAATGCATTGAATAATATAAAAGATGATTTAACCGAAGAATCCGGAAATTTAGTTTTCAACTATATAAAAAACAAAATCGATTCTTTTCAAAAGGAAAAAGATGAAGTTGAAAAATTCAAGAATACCCTTAAAGAGTTAGGAGCAAATATCAGAACTGAAAACAAATTTCCTTTAGTAATAGTGATTGATGAATTAGACAGATGTCATCCAGAATTTGCACTTCAAATAATTGAAAGAATAAAACATTTCTTCAGTGTTGATAACGTTTCATTTTTACTTGTAACAAATATGGAACAGTTGATAAGACATGTTGAAGTTGTTTATGGTATTGGCTCCATAAATGCAAATCAATATCTGGATAAATTTATAACTTTAAAAATGGGATTGCCAGGCAAGACTGTTGAAAATAATGATAAGTACACCAACTATAAAGCTTATAATAATCATTTGATGTATCATCATGGCATTTCCGATTTCAAGGATAATATAAATTATTCATCCTTGCCGTTGTATATGCATTTTGATTTTTCATTAAGGGATATTGAAAAATCGATATCCTATCTAACTTTGTTTCTCCTAACTTCAGAACAAAGAGCTAATCCAGAAACCTTCTCAATATTTTCTATTATAAAGGTTAAGTTCCCATACATTTTATCAAAAATAATTACTCAATCATTAACTTATGATGAAATTGAAAAAGTCTTTAATTATAATGAGTTCAGAGAATTATCTAGTTACTCTATTACAAAGGATTGGTTAAGATTTTTTTTAAAATTGCTGACGATGACAAAAGAAGAAATTTCTATTGATATAGATAAAGAGAATATTAAAAACACATTTAGACATGGTTTTATTTATAATCTTGATCACAAGGCTATATTTTCTGAAATTGCCTCTAAAATGAATTATTGTTTAGAATAAATTCTATTTTGCGATTATTTGTCATGACACTTCCGCCAAAATGGACACTACTCCCTTGTTGAAATAACAGAGTTTCATCATTCTCTTCTCAATGAAAACTGCGAGAAGATTTGACAGAGGCTCCCTGACTGTAGTTGAACGCGGCGACGGCTTTTTACGCTGCCGCGTTGCTATTGCCCGCGCATGCGTTTTTCCGTACATGCGAGCAGACGGAAAAATTATCATGGAAGCAAAACTTCCTGAAGAGCTTTTTTCTGATTTTACAATTGCATCTGCAAAAGGTGCCCCGATTACAGATGAACATCCTCCACGCTCCGACAGCAATGGCTTCGTTACTCCAATAAATTATTCTAAATATGTAAAAGGTTCTTTTGGTGATTCAATAGAAAATGAAGAGGATCATCTTTTCGCCAATGAAACAATCTATGATTCAGAATTGATGAAAAACGTTCTCTCTGAAGAGAAAGTTGAAGTCTCAATCGGATTTGACACTCAAATCGATTATACACCGGGAACATATAACGGCGTCCGGTATGACGCCGTTCAACGCAAAATCAAAATCAATCATCTTGCTCATACTGTCGCTGGCCGTGCCGGAGAAACTGTTAGAGCGTATTTCGACTCTGCGTCTGACGGAGATTTTGCCGTGCAGACTGAAGATAAACATGACGGAGGTCAAATGGACATTAAAAAAATTTTAATTGACCGGCTCAATCGTGTGACTCTATGTCAGTAAGCGGGTTTTTCAGGCATAACACGGATTTCTTTATCTCATGAGATTTTAACAGGTCGGTATTTTACAGAGGAAATTCCTATATGGTCGAAGCGGTAATGAAGTATTTGGATTTTAAGATGCCGCCGAAATTGGATTGATGTTTTGGTTTAATTACGATGTAAATATTTCATACAAAATATTTCGCTCATGAACTAACCGAATTGGTGGAAATGGTGTTGATAGCTTTTACTGGTGAACACTTCGTAGCCGTTTTATTGAAGAAGAGTTTTATAAAAAGATGTGGGAGGTTGTAGATTGAGTGCTGTTCAGTATCATTATGGTCATTTTCCTCCAACTCAACTGCTGTGGGAGAAAGTAATACCATATATTGGGCCCGCCAGTGCAGCAATTGCCCGGTACGATGGTCTGCTCTCAGCAATTCCTAATGCAACAGTTTTACTAAGTCCACTAACTACACAGGAGGCAGTACTTTCATCTAGAATTGAGGGCACCCAGGCAACGATTGGTGAAGTACTTGAATTTGAGGCTGGAGAATTACCCGCAGAAGATTCCATTGAAAAAAGAAATGATATTCAGGAGGTTTTGAATTATCGCAAAGCAATGAATCATGCAATGAACCTCCTTAAAACACTTCCCCTTTCGCAACGACTAATCAAAGATGTGCATAAAGTGCTCATGGATAGTGTTCGTGGACATGGAAAATCACCCGGTGAGTACCGAAAGATTCCAAATTGGATTGGACCTTCCGGTTGTACTATTGAAGAGGCCCGTTTCGTACCGATAAGTGCAGAAAAACTACCTGATGGAATGAGTGATTTTGAAAAATATATCCATACCGATAGCGTAGCTGACCATCTGATACAGCTTGCAGTACTTCATGCAGAATTTGAAGCGTTGCACCCTTTCCTTGATGGAAATGGAAGACTTGGACGAATGCTTATCCCACTGTTTTTATGGAATAAGGGAATACTCCATCAGCCTATGTTTTATGTCAGTGCATTTTTTGAAGCCAATAGGGAGACGTATTATGAACGTCTTCTTGAGGTATCCAGAGCTGGAAATTGGACTGACTGGATTGCTTTTTTTCTCTCTGCGCTTCGTGAACAGGCAAATTTGAATTCACAGCGTGCCACGGAAATACTCGACCTGTATAATAGTAAAAAAGGAGAACTGGTACAACTGACCCATTCTCAATACACTATACTTGCACTGGACTGGATATTCGATAAACCGATTTTTAAAAGTAACGATTTCGTCGAAACATCTGGTATTCCCGCTCCAACTGCCCGAAGAATACTATCTGTTTTCAGGGAAAACAACATTTTAATAACCATCAAAGATGCCTCAGGAAGAAGTCCGGCTGTCTACGCATTTCGAGAACTGCTCAATATCGCGGAGGGTCGTGATGTTTTTTGATAATCATTTTTTAGCAACAAATTGTTTTGATGATCAAAAATGTCAAAAAGTGATCACTAAAGTGTTTTGGTTTTAAAAAATGATCATCAACAGGTGTTTACGTTGAAACTTTTTAATAGACCTGCTCAATCGCATGACTCTATGTTAGAAAGCTGTTTTTTTCATTCACAACACGGATTTTTTTATCGCATGGGACTTTAACAAGCCAGTGTTTTGTTGAGGAAATTCCTATATGTAGAAGAAAAATATATTCTCAGTTGGGACTACAGTGGGTACTGATTAGGATTGAGTTATAAATTTGTTGAAAGAATCTTGCTAAACTGATATTATTAGTATGTCTTATTTTGCAAAAACAGGCCGCTAATAAAGCCCAGAATAATGGATATACTGGATAATTAGCAGTTTGAAACAGAAATCTTATAAATGAAAGGATTCAGGTAAATAACATGAAATATTATGTGGATTCAAAATCTCTTAACGGCGGAGATGGAAGTAAAGAGCATCCTTTTGGAAAAATTCAGGAGGCCGCAAATATAGCCATACCTGGAGACGAGATCATAGTGGTGCCGGGTATTTACAGAGAAAATGTAAATCCTATCAACAGCGGAACTGTAGACAATAGAATTACTTATCGTTCCGAGAATAAAAAAGCTGCAATTATTTCGGGTGCGGAAGAGGTTAAGAACTGGGAGCTTCATGAGGGAAATGTTTGGAAAGCCAAAATTCCCAATGCTCTATTCGGAGAATGCAATCCGTTTACAACCCTTGTTTATGGAGATTGGTATGTTGCAACAATCATTGCACATACCGGAGATGTATTTTTAAATCATAAATCCATGTATGAAGTGACCGAGATGGATCAAGTTTTCAATCCCCCGAAAAATGTGCGTTCCTGGGATTCTGAATTTACACAATATACATGGTTTACCGCGCAAGACACTGAGAAGAATGAAACCATTCTCTATGCGAACTTCCAAGAGAAAAATCCCAACGAAGAAAATGTAGAAATCAGCGTTAGAAAGAATTGTTTCTACCCGAAAGAAGAAGGCGTTGGATATATTACACTTTCCGGATTTACGGTCAGGCAAGCCGCAACGCAATGGGCACCCCCGACTGCCTTGCAGGAAGGTATGATCGGACCGCACTGGTCAAAAGGTTGGATCATTGAGGATTGTGATGTTTATGAGGCAAAATGCTCCGGAATTTCTCTGGGCAAATATTTGCAGCCTGAAAATGATAATAAATGGTCTAAATTTAAATTCAAGGATGGTACGCAAACAGAACGTGACAACATCTGTCAAGCGCAAAGAGAAGGATGGTCAAAGGACAAAATCGGCTCCCATATCGTTAGACGATGTGAAATTCATGATTGTGGGCAAACAGGTATTGTAGGACATTTGGGCGGCGTTTTCTCTATTATAGAGGATAATGAAATCCATCATATCAATAACAAGCAAAACCTAGCCGGAGCTGAAATTGGTGGAATCAAAATGCACGCAGCTATCGACGTAATCATTAGACGAAACCATGTCCATCATTGTACAAGGGGGTTATGGCTTGATTGGCAGGCGCAAGGAACCCGGGTCTCTCAAAATCTATTTCATGATAATTGTATCCCAAAGAATGAAAATCTTACAGATGTAGGAATCATGGGCGTAGGCGAAGACCTCTTTATTGAGGTATCTCATGGGCCTACACTGGTAGATCATAATATTTTTCTCTCAGATCGTGCCTTAAAGCTTCCAACACAAGGGGTAGCCTTTGTTCACAATCTGATTGCCGGTTCGATGGTGGCCGTTGGAAGAGGTGTGAATAATGGCGCATTGACTAAAATATCTCCCCGTTATACGCCTTATCATGTACCCCATCAAACTGAGATCGCAGGCTTTATGACGTTTTTACATGGTGATATGAGATTCTACAATAATATCTTTATACAGCAAAAAATACGGTTGGAACTTCAACAGTATTTAGATTCTATGGGTGATAATGAATGGGATGATACCAATCTGGTTTGCGGTACTTTACCATATGAAAATTATCCCACATGGGAAGAATACGAAAAGCAGTTTGAAGGATATTGCGGTATGGGGTCTGCACCAAGTGATCGTTACTACAATCCGCTTCCAGTTTGGGCTGAAGGGAATGTTTATTTTAATGGTGCAAAGGCGATGTCTAAGGATAATGCAGTTGTAGATCATGAACATACAATTACTGTTTCTGTTGAAGAAAGAAATGGTAAGTATGGGATCCAAACAAATCTGAATGATTATGTGCAATCATTGAAGGCGGCTACACTAATATCAACAGATACATTAGGAATGGCTTTTGAACCTGAGCAGAAATTCGAAAATCCAGATGGAACATCAATTGTATTAAATGTGGATTATTTTGGCAACTCCAGCGGACTGTCTCCAATTTCAGGTCCTTTTTCGGAAAAGTCACTTAAAATGTTGCTCCTGTGACAACCTTAGGAGTGATATATTAAAACCTTGAGTTAGACAAAACAATGAATTAATCGGGCTCCTTCGGGAGCCCGTTTTAGTTTTATACGATCATTGAAAACACGGGAATGCTGAGACCGAAAAAGCTGAGTGAATAGGAAAAGAACTTAAACGTCCGCAGCATCCGACAAGGCCGGTGAGAGGAATACGCGAGACAAAAGCCAGGAGTGCAAATGACAAATTGAATTCCCACGGTTTCGGTAAATAGTTTCTGAATTCAATGTTGAAGTGCAACAGGCAAAAAAATGAAACACAACATAAAGCATACATCTCAAGAGATTTAGTGCCCAAACAAAATTTCATGGAGAACCTTATGATTCCATTTGAACAATTAAATTTTAATTGACCGTCTTAATCGCTTGGCTCTATGTCAGTCAGCGGGTTTTTCATGTACAACACGGATTTTTTTTGGCGCACGAGATTTTAACAACTCGGTGTTTTATTGAGTCATGATGTTATTCCGAGGCTATCTATTGCACGTGAAGGTTATTTTAGCGGAAAACTTTTAAACCTTATAATACAGTACAGCTGTCTTAAGAAGTGTTATTTCTCCCCGAATGAACTTTAATTTTGCAATAATGCCGGTTCAAAGTTAAGTTAATATACAAATATATCGAACTTACCCTCGCTCCAGTCTTCTTCGCCTGAGAGAACCATTGCCGTATCTATCAAGGCAAGATGGCTGTAGCTTTGCGGAAAATTTCCGAGAAGCCTGTGACTGTTGAAGTCTATATCTTCGCTGAAAAGATTTAGATGATTTCCGTATGAGAGTATTTTCTCGAAGATTTCTTTTGCGAGTTCTTTTTTGCCGATTTTATAAAGGCTTCTTGCCATCCAGAAAGAACATATCGTGAATGATGATTTCGGAATTCCGAAATCATCAGAATCCTTATATCTGTACATCAGCCCGTCAACGCATAGCCTTTCATAGCTTTTTTCAACAGTCCGGATATATAAAGGATCATCCGCGGAAAGAAAGCCGTAATTTTCAGCAAGCAGATTTGCCGCGTCCATGCTGTTGGCGCCATAGTATTGCGTTAGCGCTTGCCATTCAGGATGTATTCCGTTATCAAGAATATTCTTTTTGATTTTCGCGGCAAGCTTGGAATAGTTCTGTGCATAATCATTTTTGCTGAGTTTACCCGCAATCTTCGCCGCGCGGTCCATAGCAACCCAGCAGAGAATTTTTGAGAATGTAAAATGCTTCATCTCTGTTCTGAATTCCCATATTCCCGAATCGTTTTTACTCCAGTTGTTTTCAACATGATGCGCCAGAGTTTTAACTACCGTCCACAATTCTTCAATATTATCAAGTGTGTTCTTGAATATCAGCATACTTGAATATATAACGTCCATCAAAACTCCGTAAATGTCATTCTGCTTCTGCATGTATGCCGCGTTTCCGATTCTGACGGGTTTTGAATTTTTGTAACCGGAGAGATGATCTAGTTCCTCCTCCTTGAGTTTCTTTTTGCCTTCTATGCCGTACATTATCTGAATTTTTTCATCCTTATACGGAATAATATCGAGAATAAACTGAAGAAATCGTCTGGCAACGCTGTAGTGCCCGAGCCGTGAAAGAATATGAATGGTCATCGACGCGTCGCGTATCCAGCAGAAGCGGTAGTCCCAGTTGCGTACCTCACCGATGGTTTCGGGCAATGAAGTTGTTGCGGCCGCAAGAATCGCACCTGTTTTCTGATAAGATAAAAGCTTCAGAACGAGACTGCTTCTTTCGACATGCTCGCGGTAATTTGATGAAACATGAGATTTCGCAAGCCAGCCCATCCAGTAAACTTTTGTTCTTTCATATTCGATTCTGATGTAATCCTGATTTACCTCAGCTAGTTTTTCATTGTAGCTCAAAAGAATAAACGATTCATCTTCGAGTTTAACCAATTTGCCTTCTGCTATATCATTTAAGTTCATAGAAGAATACATGTATATTGATTCGTATTTGCCGCTTCTTGTATAATGTTTTAAGAAATCCTTTTCGACGGCATATTTTACTATGCTTCGCGCATAATTCGGTTTCGGTGAATATTTTATTCTGATTAATGGACTTCCTTTCAGAACTATAAAATAACGGATTATTTCTGACGGAGTGTGATAGATTCCGTTATCAGTTTTGTATCTAGGCATAAAATCGATGAGTTCAAATTTACATTCTTCTGATTCAAACACTGTTTTTAATATGTTTGTTTTGCGGACATAACTTTGCGAGATAGTGTAATCTCCTTCCGGTTCAATCGAAAATTCACCGCCTTTTTCTTCATCGAGTATTTTAGCAAAGAATGATGAAGAATTAAAATTCGGAAGACAGCACCAGTCAAGTGAGCCGTTTTTTGAAATCAGCGCCGCTGTTTTTCCGTTTCCGATTATTCCGTAATCAAGATTTTCCATTAAATATTCCTGCCGGATTTTGAAAAAGATTCGAGTAGTCTATGTATTGATTTCAAGTCCGGTGTGCTGTATTTTGCCTTGCTCGGACCGTTTCCTATTTTAATCGAATATGCATTGTCCGGAAGAACGGCAAACATGTCTTCGTCCGTATAGTCGTCACCTGCGCAGAAGATAAAATCATATTCATTTTCAGAAAGCCATGCTGAAACGGCAGTTCCTTTGCTGGCGGCAATGCTTTTTATTTCTATTATTTTTTTGCCTTCAAAAACACCTAAGTCAAGATTTCCTGTCATGCTGAGTAAAGCGTCTTTCAGTTCATGCATTCTAATCTGGGCAAGAGCCTTGTCTGCCTGGCGGTAATGCCAAACAAGAGAGTATTCTTTTTCTTCGATAAATGATCCGGGAGTTCTGTCTACGAAAACTTCCATTACAGGTTTAAGTTTTTCTTTCCAGTTTTGTGCCGGAGAACCGTGATTCTGCCATTTTCCCGATTCTCTTTTTGACCAGTTGCCGTGTTCTGCGACAAGAGAAATGTTTAATTCAGCAAACCATTCAGAAAGGGTTTTCTTGTCTCTTCCGCTTATTATAGCGACATCATTGTTTTCATCATCGCAAAGAATCCTGAGAATTTTCATCAAATTGTCAGAAGGTTTAGCCATTTCGGGAAGAGGAAAAAACGGTGAGAGAGTTCCATCGTAGTCGAGAAGTATTAATCTTGATTTTGATTTTTTATAATTATCGATGATAGTGTTTTCTATATCGCTGTTGAGGCGGTGCATAAGCATTTCCTTCTGTCTGATTTTAATTCTATCTAGGGATTTGATAAACTCTGAAGCCCAGCGTTTTACCGTATAGCGTGAAAGGCGGTTACGCATAAATCTGTTTCTTCTTTCAGCCTCAAAATCGCTCATAGTCAGAGCTTTTTCTATTGAATCTGCAATTTCTATGCGGTTTTGAGGATTTATTATAATAGCTTCGCTAAGTTCACATGCGGCTCCGGTCATTTCGCTTAGTATCAATACGCCTCTTTTGTTTTCTTTTTCTTTTGCGGCTATGTATTCTTTTGCTACAAGATTCATTCCGTCGCGTATCGGAGTTATAAGTGCAATTTCAGCTTCATAATAAAGCGCGATTATTTCCGGAAAGGATAGAGCTCTGAACATGTAATGGATTGGAGTCCATCCTATAGTTCCGTATTGACCGTTTATTCTTCCGACCAGTCCTTCGATTTTGTCTCTCAGACGGATATACTGATCAACCTCAGTTCTGCTCGGCACGGCAAGAATTACAAGAGAAACTTCTCCTTTGTATTGCGGGTATTTTTCAAGGAAAAGAGAAAAAGCCCGCATACGGTTTATTATACCTTTTGTGTAGTCGAGCCTGTCAATGGATAGAATCAGTTTTTTATTTCCTATCTGATTCCGTAATTTTTTTATTTCAGCCTGAACATCTTCGTTTTCAGCGGCCTTTGAATATTTATCGTAATCAATACCCATCGGAAAAGCATCTATTTCAATAATTCTGTTTTCTGCTGTGATCGTAAGAAGATTATGCTCATAGCCCGCGATTCTGTGAACACTTTCAAAAAAATGACGCACATAATCATATTCATGAAAACCGATTAGGTCAGCTCCCATCATTCCCAGAAGTATTTCTTTTCTCCACGGAAGAAGGCGGATTAGTTCAAAAGACGGAAAAGGGATGTGAAGAAAAAAACCGATTTTTGCATTAGGTAATTTTTCGCGTATCATCTGCGGAAGAATAAGTAACTGGTAATCATGAATCCAAATAGTGTCATTTTCATCAGCTAAGGCAACAACGGCGTTGCAGAATTTTTCATTTACCTTTCTATAAGCTTCCCAGTGTTTTGGTTCAAATATGCAGTTTTTAGGGAAGTAGTGAAAGAGAGGCCATATCGTTCTGTTGGAAAAACCGAAGTAGTATGATGATATTTCGTTTTTATCAAGAAACACGGGATGAGAATTCATTTCTTTCAGTTCGGATTCTATAACGAGTTCGTCACCAGGGTTTATTTCATCCGATGATATTCCCGGCCATCCGATCCATAGACGGTTATCATAATCGAGTGTGCTTATGCCTGTCGAAAGTCCTCCGGTGCTTGGTGAAAAAGTGAGAGAGTCATTGTCTTTTGCGATGGATAACGGCAGGCGGTTTGAAACTATTACTAATCTATTCATTTTTTTTTCTTTTAAGCTTTCGATAAGTGTCTCCGTTTCGAATATTTTCTTCATGATACTTCTCTAAAAATACCGAGTCAATATTTTTTTTATTGCCTGATGAAGACGTTTGCGCGCTATACTTAATTGAAGAAGGAAGGCTTATGAAAATAGTATCATGGAATGTAAACGGTATACGCTCGATAAT
>ENA-UOWE01005429-UOWE01005429.1-activated-sludge-metagenome-genome-assembly--contig:-NODE-5429-length-11648-cov-4.000431_pt1 | contig 11648 bp, 6 predicted proteins | sample MGYA00249841_ERZ761562 | MGnify/ENA primary metagenome ERZ761562 (study PRJEB28883, sample SAMN05720200) | activated sludge metagenome | isolation source: Anaerobic digester | place: Japan... | reverse complement strand
ATGTTGTCGGAGGTGCTGGCGTATATTTCGGCGACCCGCGGGGAGTATGCGGTGCTCGATGCGGTTGACACGGGGCTGACCGGATTGGTGATGAGATCGGGACACGATGCGAGTTCCTCCACGCCGGCGACGGCCCCCTGGCGATCATGGTAGTACACCCCCAGGTCTGCATCGTACATCTCCCACCTGCCGTTGATGGACACCTCTGACACCACGTGTCCGGTCAGCCGCCATTCCCGTGTCTTGTACCCCGCAGACGTCATCAGCTGGCAGAAGAGTATGGCTGCGTCATCGCAGTACCCGAAGCCGATGGAGTTGAAGAACAGGGCGGGTGACGAGGATATCCAGGAACGACCAGACAGGGGGTGCCAGTGGGACCTGTTGCCCCGTATGAACCTCCATGTCTTTCTTGCCAGCGGTTCACCGGGGAAGTCGCAGGGTAGGTCATGGATCTCGTCCAGAACGTCTTCGTCAGACGGAAACAGCATACTGTTGAGGTTCATGGAGAACGACGCTGTCCTGCCGGATTTGTTCACGATGCGTATCCAGTCCGTATCAGGTGAATCCGGTTCCAGTCCGTATATGATATATCCTGAGCCGTCCGCTATGGACAAGGCCTCGACCGTGGCTGGAACGTCCGGGGTGCTGTTCAGGCGGACGTCGAGCTGGTCGATGTTTTTCCCCCCGATATAGAGGCGATTGACGTCCAGAAGAGAGGCGCGCATGGGGTTCAACAGGAATACGACGGACGTGTCGACTTCAACCCGGGAGAATCCGACACCCTCGATGAAGCCTTCCCGGTTATCAAGGAAATCGCCGATGGCCGCGCTGCCTGCAGTGAATGTCCGATCGCACATCGTGATGTCCGCGGAAAAGCGTATGGGGACGTCCACCGGTATCTCCTCCGAGTACTCCCCGCCGTCGAGTTTGAACCTGTAGGCAACAATCCCCCTGCCCCCGACAACTATCTCCGGGTTTGCCTGATCGGTCTCTCCGGATGGCGCTCCCGCGATCTCTGCCACTGGGCTCGTCGGATATATCCCCGGGTCTGTTCCCTGCGTGGGAGCCTGTGTTTCCGAGTCCGCAGGCGTTCCTTCCATGCCGCTGTCTGCAGGTGAGGCTTCCTGCCCTGTGTCTGAAGCCCGATGTGAGGTGCATGAGGCAAGGATTGTCAGGGAACTGATCCAGCAGAACAGAAGAACACGGAAAAGCCGAGCAGCTGATGTTTTCTTCACCGTCACCCTCAAGGCCATCGCACGGACGACCTCACTATATCCTGAGACGAGGAGCGTGACAATAGGGAGGGAGGGGGGGTGCACGATGCGCCGTGTACGGGATGCCCCTGCGGCGCTACTGCTGCCCGAAATCCAGGTTCTCCACATCCCTGAGCGTCCACTGCCCCGCGATCAGCACGTAGTGCAGCAGCAGTCTGCCTGCGAACCGGGACACCGTGTCCACGTGCACCACCAGGCGGCCTTCAGCGTCTCCTGCGGCCGTGCCGGGGCGGTGGAGAGCCCTTGCGGTCCCTGAATCCGTCCCTCCTTCGCGGGTGGCGCGGCCTCCTGGCGTCCCTGCTCTTGTCCTCAATGTACAGGCTCTCGTCCGGCCAGATGACCGGGATCTTCATGCCCACGTACTTCTCGATGGCCTCCAGGGCGTGGACGTAGTCCTCGCAGGCAATCGAGATGGCCTTGCCGTCCTTGCCCAGCCGGGCGGTGCGGCCGATGCGGTGCACGTAGTCCTCGCAGTCCTCGGGGATGTCGTAGTTGATCACCAGGTCCAGGTCGTCCACGTGCAGGCCCCGGGCCGCCACGTTGGTGGCCACCAGGATGGGCACGGTGCCCGACTTCAACCCGTCGATGACCTGTATCCGCTTGGCCTGGGGGAGGTCCCCGGTGATGAACTCGCAGGGAAACCCGTTCATCCCAAGGCGGCGGGCGACGTTCTCGGCCGTGCTCTTCATGTTGGTGAAGATCATGCAGTTCCTGGGCTTTTCCCGGTTCAGCAGGCCCAGCAGAAGGCTCATCTTTTCCTCGTTGCCCGCGTGGTAGAGTTCCTGGGTGACCGTGTCCACGGTGAGGTGCTCCGGCGCGATCTCTATCTCAACGGGGTCGTTCATGTACTGCCAGGCGAGTTCCTTGACCAGGAAGCTCAGGGTGGCTGAGAAGAGCATGGTCTGGCGCTTGTGTGCGGGCGGCATGGCGCGGAGCATCTTCCTGAGGTCCGCGATAAAGCCCATGTCGAAGAGACGGTCCGCCTCGTCGATGACCAGGATGCCCACGTCCCGGAAACCCAGCTTGCCCGAGCGGTGCAGGTCGAGGATCCTGCCCGGGGTGCCCATGATGATGTTGGCTCCCTGCTTGAGCTGCTGCTCCTGGCTCTTGTACCCCACGCCCCCGTAGATGCACGCGGTGCGGTAGTCGAGGTGGCTGCCCAGCAGCTCGGCCTCGCGCTCCACCTGGACCGCCAGCTCCCGGGTGGGCACGATGATCATGGCCTTTCTCCCCCGCATGTCCTTGAGGCGCTGGAAGATGGTGAGGAGGAAGACCGCGGTCTTGCCCGATCCGGTCTGAGACTGTGCGCAGATGTCCTTCCCGGTGAGGCTCTGCGGCAGCGTGGCCGCCTGGACCGGGGTGCATTCCGTGAATCCCGCATCGCTGATGCCGAGCATGATGCCCTCGTCAAGCGGTAGTTCGGTGAAAAGCATGGGTACTCCTTGGTGGTGGTATCTGGTATTCTGTCGACGTCATCATCTATGGGTTCGTGGCTGGGTTTCCTGATTCGTGCGGGATCATAGCACTCCTGGCCGAAATGGCAAGGGTAAAGATGTGCCGGCCCCTTGCAGGGCGAGTCCCATGAACCGTCTTGATTTCCACCCGGCACCTGGTCCATAACGGTATGCCAGGAGATCACGTTACAGGAGTGCATCCATGCCGATCTACGAATTCTACTGCAGCAGGTGCGACACCATCTACAACTTCTTCTCGCGCACCATCAACACGGACAAGGTGCCCAGGTGCCCCCGGTGCAGGACCGTGAGGCTGAAGAAGAAGGTCTCGATCTTCGCCGCCATCTCGGGCCGCAGGGGTGAGGAGCCCGAGGGCGACATGCCCCCCTTCGACGAGGCGCGCATGGAAAAGGCCATGTCCATGCTCGAGCGGGAGGCCGGGGGCCTGAACGAGGACGATCCCCGGCAGGCTGCCGGTCTCATGCGCAGGCTCACCGAGGCGGCCGGGCTCAAGATGGGGTCGGGCATGGAGGAGGCCCTGAGCAGGATGGAGCGCGGGGAGGATCCTGACCGGATCGAGGCCGAGCTCGGGGACCTGCTGGAAGGGGAGGAGCCCTTTGTCATGGACCAGAAGTCAGGAAAGCGCAGGAAAGGCGCCGGGCCGAGGGTGGACGAGACCCTCTACGACCTCTAGGGCACCGGCCGGCGAGCGTCCGGGGGCATGCGGATGATCCTGTCCGCCGCCAGGCCCTATTTCTGCCCCCATCCGGGCTACTTTGCCCGGATCCTCGCATCGGACTGTTTCGTGGTCCTCGACACGGTCCAGTTCCCCCGGGGCACCACCTGGATCACCCGCAACCGGTTCAAGAACGACCAGGGGACCCTGTGGTTGACTGTGCCGGTGAGGAAGAAGGGCCTCGGCCTCCAGAAGATCTCAGACGTCCAGGTCTGTCGGGATGAGCGCTGGCGGCACAAGCACCTGGCAAGCCTTCGGCAGGCCTATGGCAATGCGCCCTACCTCGACGAGCACCTGGGCATCTTCGAGAGGTTGTTCCTGTCCGGTCCCGATGCGCTCTGCGAGATGAACGTGGAGTTCATCGCCCATGTCCTGGCCGGGCTGGGCTGTTCCACCCGCGTGGTCAGGCTCTCCGAGATCGGCGTCGCCGCCTCGGGGGCGCGGCTCCTCGTGGAGCTCTGCAGGGCCCTGGGGGCCGATCGCTTCCTGGTCCAGGATTCTGCCCGGAAATGGCTCGATGCGGACCTGTTCGAGGACGCCGACATAGGGATCTCGTATGTGAAGTCCCGGGTTCCCGTGTACCCGCAGCTCTGGGGACCGTTCATCCCGAACACTTCCGTCTTCGACCTCCTGTTCACCTGCGGGCCCCGGTCACGGCAGTACCTGCGGTGACGGTGGAGGCCCCGGACCCGATTCCCGACCCGCAACCCGGCTACCCCTTTCCCTTCCGTGCGGTGCAGGTTATTATGGACCCAGATATGCAGTTTTGGTCCCTGCGTCTCCTCCTCACTGCTGCGCTCTGCGCCGTCCTCCTGGCCTGGGGGTGTACCTCGGCCCATTTCCGCGCCGTGCCCGGGCAGCCCCGGGACCCTGTCAGGTTCACGCTGACCGGGGACACGGAACAGGAATACTGGACAGGCATCGTGTTCAACGGCGAAAAGGTGGGCTTCTCCCACTTCCGCTTCACCCCTGCCCGGGATATGCCCGGCCGATTCGACATCACCTCCGAGGCCGTGTTCTCCCTGAAGTTCCTCATGGTGGAGAAGCGGTTTTCCCTCAAGGCCCACGACCTGGTGAACACCGATCTCTCCCTGGAGAGGTTCACCTACGAGTACGATCTGGACGGCAGCACAATGCGTATCACGGGAAGGCGGGAGGGCGACACCCTGAAGACCACTGTCCATGCCTCGGGCGAGGTCCTCGAACAGTCCTTTCCCGGCCCTGTCCGTCCCGCAAGCGTCCTGTACCTCTATCCGGCAGTGCAGGGGCTCCACGCGGGCAGGACGTATGCGTACCCGGTCTATGACGGCGAGACCAGGAGCCTGTCCACGGTGCGCCAGGAGGTCCTCGCCTGCGAAGAGAGCGACCTCTTTGAGGGCAACGGCTTCAAGGTGAGGACCCTGATGCACGGTCATGAAGTGATTGCCTGGCTGGACGGGGAGGGGAGACCCCTGCTGGAAATGGCCATGGGAGGCGTTATGATCTCCGGGCTGGAGAGCGAGGACAGGGCGAAGCGCCATCTCGCATCAGCCGCTTTGAGCAGGGACGAGGTGCTGCTGGAATTCAGCCTCATCAGAACGGAGCAGGTCCTGGGCACACCACGGCGGCTCCAGTACCTGGAGCTGAACCTCGAGGGCAGCGATGAGCTGGGCATGGTCCCTTCCGATGAACGGCAGCGCTGCGAATGGCGGGACGGGACGCTCGCCTGCAGCATCGATGCCTCCCGGGAGGTGCCTGCCCGAGGGTGCGGGGCCTCGGCGCAGGACGGATACCTGCGGTCCACCCTCGCGGTGCCTGCAGGCAGCGGGCGCATCCGCGACCTGGCGGCGTCCATCGTCCATGGCACGAACGAACCCGTGGAGGCCATCCGCTCGATCCTGGCCTGGATGGAGGGGAACATCGAGAAGAAGCCCACCGACGTGTTCACGGCCCTGGACGTGCTGGACAGGGGCGGGGCCGAGTGCCAGGGCCATGCACTCCTCTATGCCGCCCTGTGCAGGGCCGTGGGCATACCCACCCGGGTGGTCAACGGGATCGTCTATTCCGGGGAACACCGGGGATTCCTCTTCCATACCTGGGCCGAGAGCTGCGTGGGGGAGGCATGGATCAGCGTGGACCCCACCTTCTCCCAGATCCGGGCCGATGCCACGCATCTCAAGGTGGTGGAGGGGGAGGAACCCGCCGAGATCATGACCCTGGCAGGCATGGTCGGCAGGGTTCGTGCCCGGGTCGTCACCTTCCGGTGAGGCCGTGGCCGGGCATGCCCGGGAAGGCTTTCGCTGACTTGCGCAAGGTTCATGATTCATGGCCGTTTTTCCGATATGACAAGGGAGTTGGAGAGCTGCGTCCAGGGATGTGCCCGGGATTTTGTGGAATCCCGGTGCAGTCCCTGGTGGATACCCGTCGTACGGGGGACAAGGGCATGACGGAGAAGCCCATGGAGACTCTGGTTGCTGGCATGCACCTCGGGGCCTTCCCCGAGGACGGCACTGCGCACGCACAGGCCGTGGCGGCCTTCCTCTGTGAAGGGATCCGGCGGGGCGACCTGTGTCTGGCCGTGGGTGCGGCCGACGTGCTGAACGGGTTTTCCCGCCATGCCCGGCTCATGGGGTGCGACCCGGGGGGCGCCGTGGTGACGGGCCGGATCATGCTGGAGGAGGGCGGTACGCTCTCGGGTATGGACGATCTCCTGGCGCTCCTGGACGAACAGGAGGCTGCGGTGCGGGACAGGGGATTCACCTGCCTGAGGGCGGCCATCGACCCGGGCTCCCTGCCCATGGCCCAGGATGCCGAAGGCGACATGACGCACTATCAGGATTCCATCCATGCATGGCTGCAAAACAGGTCGGGCATGATCCTGAGCATCTACGACAGGTTCAGGACGCACCCGGGCTCCATCCTGCGCGCCCTGGAGATGCATCCCTTCCTGATTGTGGACACGACCCTCATCGAGAACCCGTACCATGTACACCCTGCGGCGCAGGGCCTGAGGGATGACCGTGAACGGGCGCTGGCCAGGCTCGGGATCCTCTCGCGGCACTGTGCCGTGCACAAGTCCATGGACGGGCTGCTCTCGAGGTTCCGCTTCGTGTTCGAGAACACCTCGGATATCCTCTTCTTCCACGACCTCGACGGGACCCTCACCGGGATCACGAAGGCCGGGGGCCGGATCGATGACCTGGCCGTGGACGACCTCGTCGGGAAGCGCATCCGCGACGTCATACCGGTCGAGGGCCATACGCAGCTGGAGGGGTATCTCCGCGATCTTTCTGTTAGGGGCAGGGCGCAGGGGACCCTGAAGGTGCCGGTTTCCGGCGGCGGGCCGAAGGTCTTCCGGTACGTCTCGGAGGTGACCCGGGACCTCGATGGCCGCGAGACCGTCAGGGGCATCGCCACGGATATAACCGAGCGGATGAGCTCCGAGGCCGACCTGCGCAGGAGCAGGGAGCGTTTCAGAGACATCTTCGACAACGTGTCGGACTACCTCTTCTTCCATGACCTCGACGGCAACTTCGACTTCAGCGAGTGCAATGCCCGGGTCAGGCAGGACTGGAACCTGGCGGACGCCGCGCAGACGCGGGCGAACCTCAGGAACCTCATCCCCGAGCGGTTCAGGGACCTGTTCCCCGAATACATCGCCCGCCTCAAGGCCAACGGGAAGGACGAGGGCATGGTCATGGTGGTGATGCAGGACGGCAGGGAGCATGCCCTGGAATACAAGGTTTCCCTGGTGCGCGAGAAGGGGGAGCCGGTGGGCGTGTGGGGATCTGCCCGCGACATCACGGACCGCCTGCGCATGGAGCGGAACCTGAAGAAGAGCGAGGAGAAATACCGGACCATCCTCGAGGGCATCGACGAAGGCTATTACGAGGTGGACATCAAGGGGGTCTTCACCTTTGCCAACAGGTCCCTGTGCAGGATCATGGGGTACGCCCTCGAGGAGATCCTGGGAAAGGACTTCAGGGAATTTGTGGAAAAGGAGACCGCTGAGCGGATCTTCGCCGTTTTCAACAGGGTCTTTCACTCCGGGATTCCGGACAAGGGCCTGGAATGGGAGGTGGTGCACAGGGACGGCGAGCGCGTGCCCATCGAGGGCACGGTGAGCCTCACGCGGGACTCCAGGGGGTCGCCCGTCGGGTTCAGGGGCACGATCCGGGACATCACCCACCGGAAACGGCTCCAGGAATACCAGCAGGCCATGCTCAAGGCAGAGGCGGAGAACAGGGCCAAGGGCGAGTTCCTTGCCCACATGAGCCACGAGATACGAACCCCCATCAACGGCTTCATCGGGATGACCGAGATTGCCCTGGAGACCGGCCTCACCGCGGAGCAACAGGAGCTCATCGGCACGGTGTACCGCGAATCGGAAAACCTGCTGGGCCTGGTGAACGACATCCTCGATTTCTCCAAGCTGGAGTCGTCGCGCCTGGAGCTGGAGCACATCCCCTTCGACCTGAAGGCCCTCCTGGAAGATCTCGCCCGGAGCTTTGCCGTGCGTGCCGAGCAGAAGGGACTGGAGCTCATCCTGTACATATCACCCGAGACTCCCTTCCGGCTCGTGGGAGACCCGGGAAGGCTCAGGCAGATCCTCGTCAACCTGGTGGGGAACGCCCTGAAGTTCACGGACAGGGGGGAGATCCTCATCAAGGCGGAATACGACGGCGGCCTCGGGGAAAGGACCAGGATCCGGTTCCTGGTGAAGGACACCGGAATCGGCATCCCCCCGGACAAGCTCAGGCTTATCTTCGAGAGCTTCACCCAGGGTGACTCCTCCACCTCAAGGCAGTTCGGCGGCACCGGTCTGGGCCTGTCCATCACGAGGGAGCTGGCCGGGCTCATGGGCGGCGAGGTTGGGGTTTCCAGCGAAGAGGGCAGGGGCAGCACCTTCATCGTGAACGCGGTGTTCGAGATCCAGAAGGACCAGGATACCCAGGCATTCAGGGCAGATCTCCCCGTAAAGGATATCAGGGTCCTGGTGGTGGACGACAACGCATCGGCCCGGGCCACCGTGGCATCGTATTTGAGCGCATGGGGGTGCCGGGTGGCCGAGGCCACCAGCGGCCAGGAGGCGCTGCTTATGATCAGGGAGCAGGGCCTGCAGGCAGGCCGGTTCGACTGCGTGGTCACGGACTCGCACATGCCCGTCATGGACGGGTTCGAGCTTGCCTCGCTGATCAGGGCCGAAGAGGCGCTGAAGGACCTTCCCATCATCATGCTCACCCCGGTGGGAAGCATCGGCGACGGCATGCGGTGCACCAAGGCGGGAATCCAGGGATACCTGCCCAAGCCTGTCCGGGGCGACGAGCTGGTCAAGGTCATCACGGCCGTGCTCGCGAGGGAAGAGGTACGGCCCGGCAGACCCCAGTCGCGGCTCATCACCCGTCACGTGCTGGCAGAGGTGAACAGGCCCGGGGTGCGGATCCTCCTGGTGGAGGACTATCCCACCAACCAGCAGGTGGCGGTGCGGCACCTCACGGGTGCAGGCTACCAGGTGGACGTTGCCGAGGACGGCATGCAGGGCCTGGCTGCATACAAGCATGCCAGTTATGACCTCATCCTCATGGACATCGAGATGCCCCGCATGGACGGGTTCTCGGCCACAAGGGCCATACGGGAGATAGAGGAGAGGATAGGGGGAATCGACGTCCGCAGTGCACCCGCGCATATTCCCATCATCGCCATGACCGCCCATGCCGTGACCGGCTTCAGGGAGAAGAGTCTGGAAGCGGGCATGGACGACTTCCTCACAAAACCGGTCAAGCGAGACGAGCTCATCTCTATGGTGAAGAAATGGATTGCATCCGCCGGCGTAACAGGCAGGGTACTCCCCGCGGGAAGAACGCCAGCGCCGCAGGACAAGGCCGAGGCCTCTCTCTGCGCGGACGACACGCTTGACCTGGAGCGTGCCCTGGCCGAATTCGACAACGACCGCGAGTTCTTCAGGGGGCTCCTCCACGGGTTCGTGAGGAACGTGCGGGGCCAGATCGAAGTGCTACACAGGGCCATCGGAAACGGAGATGCCCAGGCGGTGAGGAAGGAGGCGCACTCCATCAAGGGCGGGGCTGCGAACCTCACCGCCGACCCCGTATCGAGGTGCGCAGCGGAGCTGGAGAGGCTCGCCGCATCGGGTTCGCTCGCAGGGGCTGCTGAAATCGTGGAGCGCCTGGAGGCTGCGTTCTCCCGTCTGGAGGACTATGTGCATGGCATGGCGTGAGAAGCCCTCGAAGCAGACACCCGTACAGCGTTTCAGGACAAGGCAGGGACCGGGGACCCCTGCCGCGTGGAGGGATTGATGAGGATCCTGGTGGTGGACGACGAGCTCGTCAGCCGCGAGAAGATGAAGCGCATCATGGGCAGCATCGGCATGTGCGATGAGGCGGCCAGCGGTCAGGAGGCCCTGGATGCCGTCGCCAGGGCGAACGAGGAGGGCTCTCCCTACGACCTCATCACCCTGGACATATCCATGCCCGAGATGAACGGCACCGAGGTGCTCGCCCGCATCCGTGAGCTGGAGCAGGAAAGGCGCCTGGACAGCGCCGAGAAGGTGAAGATCTTCATGGTCACGGCATCATCCGAGAAGGACACCATCCTCTCCTGCATCAGGTCGGGGTGCAGCGACTACATCATGAAACCCTTCAGCATGGACACCGTGACCAAGAAGCTCAGGGACAACGGGTTGATGCCCGGGGAGGTTCAGGGGGCAGGGCAGAATGGCGATAAACCCGCTGCAGGCCGCACCAATCCCCTGCAGCCCATCATCGCACGGTTCAACCGGGGAGAGATCGAACTGCCGCCGCTGCCGCGCATCCAGAACAGGTTCTACGAGATCATGAAGGGCGGAGGGGATCAGCGCCAGATCGGGGATCTCCTGAAACAGGACCCGGCCATTTCCACCCGGCTCATCCGCATATCCAACTCGTCCTTCTACCGGGGAATCAGCGAGAACACCACGGTGGAGCAGGCGGTGAACCGACTGGGGCTCCTGGCCACCAAACAGGCCGTGGACGCCCTGTCCAACAGGTCGCTCTACGAGGGGGCCAGCCCGAAGTACGCGGCCGTGGTGGAGATGCTCTGGGAGCACTCGATTTCCTGTGCCCATGCATGCCAGATCATCTGCGAGCTCAAGGGGATCAAGCTGGTCGAGGACCCCTTCACCCTGGGCCTGCTCCACGACATCGGCAAGCTCATGCTCCTGCGGGTCATCGGCGAGCTGGAGAAAGGCGGCAAGGAGGAAGCCACGGGCGATGCCGACGAGCTCCTTGCCACAGTTGACGCACACCACGGGAAATCCGGGGCCGTGCTGCTGAAGAAGTGGCTCTTCGCGGGAGTGTTCGTGCAGGTGGCAGAGCTCCACGACCACGTGGAGCACATCCTCACGCCGAGCCGGGAGCTCATGGTGGTCCACCTCGGCAACGCCATCGTCAAGTCCATGGGGTACGGTACCCCAAACCCCGGCGGCGTCCAGCCCGAGTCGCTGCAGGTCACCCAGGCCCTCGGGTTCGACCCCTCCGTCGTCTCCATCATCAAGGACCAGGTGAAGGAGCGGATGGAAGCGCTGAAGGAGTGTCTCCAGTAGCTCCTGCGGTTCCCTTGAGGCCGTTCCGGCCCTCTCCTCTGTTCCCCCTTGTCAACACGGCCCGAAAAACGGTACCCTGATCCGGCCATGACGCGTGTCGCCCGTCCCCTGAAGGGCGCCGTATGGAGGGGGAGGATTCGATGAAAGTGCTGGCATTGAACGCAAGTCCCAGGATCAAGGGGCAGAGCAAGACCGAGATCATGCTGAGCAGCCTGGTGGCAGGCATGGAGCGGGCAGGCGCACGGGTGGAGGTCGTTTCCCTGCGCACCAAGACCGTGAAGAACTGCATCGGGTGCTACACCTGCTGGACCAAGACCCCCGGGAGGTGCATCCACCGGGACGACATGGCCACTGAGCTCTTCCCTGCGTTCATCGGGTCCGATATCGCGGTCTTTGCAACGCCCCTGTACCACTTCACCATGAACGCCACCATGAAGGCCTTCATCGAGCGCACCCTGCCCGTGCTCGAGCCCTTCCTCCAGCAAAAGGGCGAAACCACGTTCCATCCCCTGCGGGGGAGGCACCCCGCCGTGGTGGTGCTCTCGGTGGCGGGGTTCCCCGAACAGTCCGTGTTCAGCCAGCTCTCCAGCCACATGCGGTTCATGTAC
>ENA-UOWE01005425-UOWE01005425.1-activated-sludge-metagenome-genome-assembly--contig:-NODE-5425-length-11652-cov-16.958265_pt1 | contig 11652 bp, 10 predicted proteins | sample MGYA00249841_ERZ761562 | MGnify/ENA primary metagenome ERZ761562 (study PRJEB28883, sample SAMN05720200) | activated sludge metagenome | isolation source: Anaerobic digester | place: Japan... | reverse complement strand
GATCAAGTTGTCAAAGATCAGAAAAACAACCTAAGAAAGGAGGTCAAATCGCCTGATTGAAAGGGGGGTCCGAAGACCCTTTTTCAACCCTTTTCACTGGCTCCATTACGGCGAAAATCGGTGGCTCCATTATGCCGATCATTGACACAGTCTGCCATCCATTGTGTCGATGCCGGCACATCATCCAGCACGGCAGCAATAACATCTACGGAGGATTACCCCTGTTCCCATGAAATCATCAAAATCAGACCCCGCAACGGACCTTGTGGAAACGTCAATGCCATCCTTCTTGCTTGCCAGCTTCCACCCGCCTTCCGCGGCGAAAGCAGCGGGCACTAACATACAGAGGATAATGGCCATCAGGGTTGAATGTAAAAAAAGCTTATTCCAACTGTTCATCATCTAATTCCTTCCCATTCCAAGATTTTATCTGCAGGAGCTAATAATAAAAACGGCCTTGAATCAACTATTTCCTGCCCGACAATGAATGATGTGCTACGTCATCCTTTTACAAGCTGATCCAGTTTATGGACGAAGGCCTCGATATCTTCCGACATGGTGGCAAGTTCGGCGGAAACCGCCGCCGTTTCCTCGGCGCTGGAGGCGTTGGCCTGGATGACGGAGTTCATGTTATCGATGGCCCTTTCGATCTCCGCAATCCCCTGGGCCTGTTCCCGGGAAGACTCCGTGATGATCTTGAGGTGTTTCGCAAGCTGATCAGACACCTTCAGAAAGGTGGAGAAGGCTTCATCGGAGCTGACGGCCAGTTCAGTACTCTTCTTGATGTTCTGCAGGCTGCTGCCGATGATTTCCTGGGTGCTCCTGGAGGCTGCTGCCGATTTCTGAGCCAAGCTCCGGACCTCATCGGCGACAACGGCAAATCCCGCCCCCGCTTCACCAGCGCGCGCGGCCTCCACTGCTGCATTCAGAGCCAGCAGGTTCGTCTGGAAGGCGATGGAGTCGATGGTCTGAACAACGCGGACGGTCTTGACGCTGGCCTCATTGACCTCGTTCATGGCTGTTCTCAGTCCCTTCAGGGATTCGTTGGTGGTCGTGACGATCCTAGCTGTATCAGACATGAGTTTTTGGGCATCATGGACAGCAGCGGTATTCTTCCGGGTCTTTTCCGAGATCTCTTTCAGCATGGCGGTAGTTTCTTCCATGGCGGCCGCCTGGGTGGATGCCCCGTTGGCCATACTTTGACTCGACTCATCGATGACCCCGGAGACTTCCGTCAATTTCAGGGAAGCCTCACGGACATCAGCAACGGAATCAACGAGTTGGGCATTGGCCCGCCGCATGGCGGTACTGACGAGTATCCCCATGATGGTGACGAGGATCATGGAGATGACGCTGTCAATAAAGGAGACTTTGACGAAGCTAAGGATATCTCCCGAAAGGGTTTCCTTCAAGGCGAGATAGTAGACGGTAAGGACGCCGACGAACCACGCCCCGGTGAAGATGACGGTTTTACGTTCATTGAAAAGGGTGGCGACGGCCATAGTGGCAAACATGAAACAAAGATAGGTGGAAAAGCCTTCGTATGGAACGACGCCCTTGAATTTAATATACATGCCGGCTGAAGCACAGAAGGCGTTGACCATGAGCATTGTATTGGCGGCCATTTTGTATTTCCCCGCCCTGATGAAGAAGAAGCTTATGGCATCGGCGACCAGAACGAGGCCGATAGGTGCGACCGCCTTTTTAAACTTCGCCGGATCGCCAATCGCAAGTGCCGCCGCGAGAACGATAAAAAGAGCAAAGGCGCAGATGACCATGATGTAGAGGAACCAGGCCCGATGCTGGGTATGGTGATCCTGATCCGCGAAGCGTTCGATGAACGACTCCCGCATTCTTGTCCAGAAGTTGGCGCTACCGTTGTCCATATGTCCTCCCTGTCAACTCATCCGGATCCGAAAGCCCATCCATGATGGTGTTGTTACTGTCTGCAACTGTGACTTCATCGTCTTCCCGAAAGGTAATTAGTCCCGTTTTGGCACCAAATCACAGATGTAGCTGGCTACCAGGTCAAAAATATCCGAGCCACGGTTATTATACCGAAACTCAAGTTCTTTCAAATACAAAGGGAACTGCTCCTTGGAGACGCCATGGTGCTTGATGAGCCTCTCCTTTGCCCAGCTCCAGAATCCCTCCAACCCATTGATGTAGACCTTTCCTGAGGAGAAATACTTGCCGTGATCCACCTTCAGGTGCCGATATCCGCAGAACATCAGGCTGTCGTAGCTCTTGAACTTGTCGGTGTAGACAACGGATCCTCTGCGGACCTTCTTGACCGTGAGCCCCATCAGCGTTTCGGCCGTAACATCCGGAACCACGGTAACCTGAACAACGCCGTTCCGCTCCAGGATTCCGAAGACGGGCACTTTGCCGGCCGCCCCTCTTCCACGTTTTCCCTTGCGCTTGCCGCCAAAGTATCTCTCATCCAGTTCGACCTCCCCGCCCAGCAATCTCTCGGCATCGCCGGCATGGCTCAGGATCGAAAAACGAATGGTCCTCACGGCTTTATACACTGCCCGGTAAGACAAACCCATCTGCTGAGACATCTTACGGACAGAAACCTCCAATTCAAAGAGCTTGATCAGGGACAGCCACTGTCTGCAGGTCAATCGCCCCTGGTTGATCCACCTTCCAGAAAACTCGTGGAAGGTATAGGCACAACGAGAGCAACGGTATCTCTCATCGGCCAGTTTGTACAGCTTACGGCACTTGCAACGGGGGCAATACCTTTGATGGTTTTTAAAGCATTTTCCCAGCAGATATTTTCGAGCCTTGCTCTCACTGCTAACCAAATCATAATAAGCGTTTAAGTCCATAAGGCACCCTTAACATAGGTGCCAAAATGGGATCAATTACCTTTTCTATATATTTACTCATCACAGCCACCTAACCCTATTCGAGTTATCTTTCCAAAACTGCAAATTACCGCTCCCGCGCTGGAGTTCGTGAACGATCATGGGGATCATGGAGCTCCCCGATAATAAAATAATGAATCGCCGTATCCCTATTGCTTATTATGACTATTTTTCACAACCAAATTAAGCATCTCCTCTCAGGCCGCGCTTTCAATGGCCGGGGGCGACGCAGATACGCTTGCCGCGGACAGTGACGGCACGCGGCGGCGACAGACGCCTTCGATGCAGACGGGGCTTCTGTTTTACCGGACCTAAGAGGTGATTCCTCGGCAGCTTCGCCAAATTATCGCCGCAACGGAACTGTTCAAGTCACAAGCCGGCCATCACCATTGCCCTCTCCCTTGTCCCGGGAAAGGGCGTCGCCCATGACCTCCCGCCAGTAGGGATCTTCCCGCATCTGGGCGAGCTTCCGTTGTAACTGCCGCACCGTGATGCCCAGGATCTCTGCGGTCTGTCGGCGGTCGCCGCCGGTGTTCATGAGGACATAGGCCACCTGGGTCTCGTCGTTCTCCTTGAGGCTGCACAAACGCCGGGCGAACAGGGACTGCCGGGTGGGCTGTCGGCCCAGGTGGTGGGGGAGGATGATGCCCCCTTCGCAGAGAAGGACGGCGTTTTCCACGACCTGGTGCAGCTCCCGGACATTACCCCGGTATTCCCGGCGGTTGAGGACGTCCATGGCCTCAGGACTGAAGCTGGTGATCTCCTTGCCGTGCCTGCCGCTCGCCTCCCGGAGAAAATGGCCGGCCAGCAGGGCGATGTCGCCCTCCCTTTCCCGGAGGGGAGGGATATGGACGTGGGCGGACTGGAGACGGTAAAGAAGATCCAGGCGGAACCGCCCTTCCTGGCAGGCCTTTTCGAGGTCCATGTTCGTCGCAGAGATGACCCGGACGTCCACCTCCACGGTCTTCGCCCCCCCCAGCGGCGTGAAGGACTTTTCCTCCAGGACCCGGAGGAGTTTGGCCTGGAGCCCGGGCGGGAGCTCCCCGATTTCATCGAGAAACAGCGTCCCGCCGTCGGCCTGTTCGAAAAAACCCCGGTAATTGGCCTCCGCGCCGGTGAAGGCACCCCGGACATGGCCGAAGAACTGGGTCTCGAACATGGTGCTCGGAATGGCGCTGACGTTGACGGCGATGAAGGGTCCTTCCGGGGACGGTCCGGCCCGGTGGATGCCCCGGGCCATGAGCTCCTTGCCCGTCCCCGATTCGCCGGTGATCAGGACGGGATTGCCGCTCCGGGCCATGACCTGGGCATAGGCCAAAAGGGACTTCATGAGGGGACACTGGGTGATGATCTCGGCAAAGGCCCGGGGGACATCCTCCGTCCGGCTGCCGGCGGATAACCCCTTGAGGAGCCCCTTGCGCTCGTAAGCCCGCTCGATGGTAAGGAAGAGCAGCTCGTTATCCACCGGTTTGACGAGATAATCGTAAGCCCCCATGCGGATGGCCCGGACCGTGGCCGGGATATCGTCCACCGCCGTGAGGATGATGAATTCCGTCCAGGGTTTGGAAGGCTTGGTCGCCTCCAGGACCTGCATCCCGTCCGTTTCCGGCATGAGGAGATCGAGGAGAACGATATCGTAATCCTTGCGGCGAATGAGGCGGATGGCCTCCCGGCCGTTGTCGCAGATCTCCACATTCCGCAGACCCCGCCATTTCAGGAGCCGTTGCACCGAGGTCAGGGCGATTTCCTCGTCGTCAACGATGAGGATCTTCATAAGCGCTGCCTCCCCGCTTCCTGTATCATCTTCATGAGCTTTTCCATGGGGAAAGGTTTTTCGATGGTGAAGGTGGGGCGGACCGGCGACGGGATATTGCTCCGGCGGCTGCCTTCCTCTCCGTACAGGGCCGTATAGAGAAGGGGATGCCCTTCCTTGACGGCGGCGATCACCTCCCGGCCGGTCATGAAATTTAGATCGGCGGCGGTGATCACCCAGTCCACTTCCGGGTTGTCGTCGAGAAACCTGATGACCCCCTCCTTGTCGGCCGGGGATTTGATCAGCCAGACGGCGGCTTCCATGAAATGGGCCTGCATGTCTTTGAGAAAAGAGGCGTCGGTGTCGATGAGGAGCAGGCGGGGATGGAGTTGGGGGAGCTGTCGGCCGTCTATGGGGAGGTAAATGCTGAAGCGGCTGCCCAGTCGCGGTTGGGAAAGAACGGCGATGGCACCCCCGTGTTCCTTGATCAGCCCGTAGGAGATCGACAGCCCCAGCCCCGTGCCGCCCGAATCACGGCGGGTGGTGTAGAAGGGGTCGAAGATATGATCCATGGTTTCTCTTGTCATCCCCTTGCCGGTATCCTCGATGACGATCACGACGGCATGGAGACGGGGCAGATGCCGGGTGGAGATGATTATCTTCCCCTTGCTCTCCGCAGCGATGGCCTGATGGGCGTTGATCAGCAGGTTGCCTATTACCTGTTCCAGCTTCTGGAAATGCCCCCGGACCGGAGGCAGATCGGGGGCGAAGCGCTGTTCGATAACGGCGACGGTTTTCCGCACCTGGGCGCCGACGATGACCAGGGCCCCCTGGATCACCTCGTTTATCTGGAGGGCCTTCTTTTCCGAACGTTCATCGCTGCGGGAGAATTCCTTCAGACCGGTGATGACCCGGTTGATACGGGTGGAGGCGATCTTGAAGGCCTGGATGATCTGCTCCATGTTCTCCATGACCTCTTCCCGGCTGAGTCCCCGCCGGGAACAGCTCTTCCCGAAGGCGTCGTTATCCTTGAGGACCGGCGCCATGGTTTCCCAGATCTCTTCCAGGAGGGGGATGTTGTAGGAGATGAAGCTCACGGGGTTGTTGATCTCGTGGGCGACACCGGCCACGACTTCTCCCAGGGCCGTCAGCTTGTGGGTCTGGATGATCTGTTGCAGGCGCAGTTCGTTTTCCTGGCGGATCCGTTTTTCCTCCGTCACATCCTGCCAGACGCCGACAAAATAAGGGTCGGGGGATGCGGGCATGCGGAGCGGACGCCAGAAGTCGGAAAACCAGCGATAGGAATGATCGGCGGCGCGGAAGCGGTACTCGCTGCGGCAGGTCCCATCTCCTCCGTATTCCCGCAGGGATCTGATGACCCGGTGCCGGTCGTCGGGGTGGAGCCGTTCCCGCCAGAAGCGGTGATCTTCCATGAATTCACGGGGCTGGTAGCCGGTGATCTCCGTCACGGAATGACTGACGAAGGTAAATTCGTATCCGGACGAGGCATTGCGGGTGTAGGAAACGATAGGCAACGATTCAAGCAGAAGGGACAACTGATCGGTGGTGCGCTGGAGGATCTCGTTGGTCCGGCCCAGCTCGGCGGTGCGCTCCCGGACGCGCGTCTCCAGATCTTCATGGGCCCGGAGCAGCGCCTCCTCCGCCATCTTACGTTCCGTGATATCCTCCAGGGTCTCCACGGCCCCGAGGACCGACCCCCGGGGGTCCCGGAGCAGGGCCGCGGTAAAGCGGAGCCAGCGGCCGCCGCTCCCCAGCTCCGGGAAGTAGTCCGTCGCCTCGTAGGCATCGTCGATAAGGGGTGATTTTATGTATTTATTTCCATACCAACGGGGTATCTCCGCGACTTCCCCGGCGACAAGGAGATCGGCCAGGCAGGGACGCCGGCGGTTATAGAAGGCCCGCCAGTGCCGGTCGGTGCCGATGACCTCGGCGGCGCTTATCTTGCTTAACTCTTCCAGGGCCCGGTTCCAATAGATGAGGCGATGACGGCCGTCGATGACAAAGGTGGGAATGGGCGAGCCGCCGATGCACCCCATGAGCAGCTCCGGTTCCTCCCGGACCGGTATCGTTTCCGTCCGGCCATGATTCGTTGCCTCGTTTATTGTTCCCAAATACCGTCTCAACGCGAAATGACCGTCCGTGGCATGTTCGGACTTAAATGTTTGATTACGGGCGGATACCACCGGTATCCCCCGTGACTGTATCCATTGCGCCTCATAATTTCCTGCCGCCGCCCCCGGGCAAAGAAAGGGTAGCTTTTCCCGGAGAAGATTGTTAAGGTGCCGTTACGGCCGTATTTTCCGGCGGTCGGAAAATGTTTCCGGTGGACCGGTTTTTCAGACAGGGAGGGACAGGCTATGGAACTCGGCGATATCGTCATGGTGGACAACCCCCGGCACCCGTTTTACGGCCGCACGGGCAAGATCATCGGCCGCCGCGGCCTTTACGGGGAGAATGATCCCTGGTTTCTCATCTACGTCCCTTCCCATATGCGGAGTTTTCTCGTTCCCCAGTCGATGCTCTGTCTGGAAAAGGACGCGTCCGTCACCGTGGAGATATTTCCCGAGCGCCTCCAGTAGTATTATCCGCCTCCCGGTAAATGCCCTCCCGGGTGACGATGGCCGTTATCAACTCCGGCGGTGTGACGTCGAAGGCCGGGTAATAGGCCCTTACCCGCTCGCCGGTGATGGGGGTGCCCTGAAATTCCAGTACCTCCCGGGGATCCCGCTCTTCGATGGGGATATCGCTGCCCCGGAGGGTGCGGCGGTCGGGGCCGCCGTAACCCAGGATGTAAAACGGGATTCCGAAATGGCGGGCACAGATGGCCAACTGCAGGGTGCCCACTTTGTTGGCCGCCGCGCCGTCCAGGGCAATGCGGTCCGCCGCCGTAAACACCTTGTCGATCATGCCCCGGGACATGCACCACGCCGCCATATTGTCCGTAATCAGCGTCGTTTCGATCCCCATTTCGCTCAGAGACCAGGCCGTCAGCCGCGCCCCCTGGAGATAGGGGCGGGTCTCCGTGCAGAGCGCCTTGATTTCTTTCCCGTTTTCCCGGGCGTACCGGAACATGTAGAGGAGACCGGCGCCGGCAAAGCAATGGGTGAGAACCGTGTCCCCCGTCTCCAGGATGGTTTCCGCCTGCCGCCCCGTGGCCTGGGAGATCTCCCGCTGCCGGGCCAGGCTCTTTTTGAGGGCGGCCAGGATGATCTCCGAAGCCCGGCCGTCGGGATGCTGCCGGACCCGTTCCAGCAGTTTTCCCATGAGAACGGCGAGGTGATAACCCGTCGGCCGGGTGGCACAGAGGCGATCGGCGGCATGTTTGAGAAAGGCCATGTTGCGATCGCCTTGTTGCCTCTCCATTTCCCGGGCCGCCAGATAGAGTCCGTAGCCCGCCGTGATGGCGATGTCTCCGGCGCCCTGAACCATCATCTGTTCAATGGCCCGGGCCACCTCGACATGATCGGTGCAGTAAACCTCCGCCTCGGAGCGGGGAAGCTTCCGCCGGTCGATGATGATCAGGGCGTCTTCTCCCTCCAGATAGACGTTGTTTTCCAGATGCATCAACAAAGGTTCGGTGGTCATCTCTTCCCCCTCTCCAAAAACGGACGTTTGCCGCCGCGATGCTGTCCGGGCGGCGTCCCTGCCAAGGCCCCCGGGATCGCCCCGGTTACGCCCCCGCCGGGATGGAGAAGCGCCAGGCGCAAAACCATTCCTCCGGGTGGTGGTCCGGCGGGCAGCCTATACATTCGCATTTGATCCGGCTGTCGATGTATTCTCCGAAGTGGCGGTATTCCACCAGCCCCGCCGACTTGCAGGGATAATCCTCCAGTCCCCGGCGCTTCCGTGCCGACTGGACCCGGCAGTCGTTCATCTGGAAGACGATGCTCGTGGGGCTCTCGTCGATAATCGACTGGACGTTGACCCGGGCGTACATCCGGAAACGCAGGGCCTGTTTCAGTCCCGCCAAGCCTGCATGCTCGGGAAGACCAAGGAATTCCTTGATCGACCAGGCCTCGAAGGGGGAGTATCTGGTCCAGCAGGTGTCGTTGCAGCGCTTGGCATCGTACATATCCCGCATGGATTCCACGGCCTGGAACCAGACGCCGTCGTTGGCCAGCCAGTTGACGCCCAGATTGTTCATGATGTTGATGAGTTTCTCCTTGGGCATCTCCAGGAGCGGCTTGGGAATGCCGTTGACCATTTCAAACCCGAACACCTTGGCCATCCGGTCCATCTGGATGTCGTAGCTGTTCTTCCGGGCCTTTTTCATGATTTCCAGGGCCCGGTTGATGCCGAACTGGTGTTTTACGGCCGTGAACCACAGGGTGTAATGCACCATGTTGCGGTGAAACATGTCCACGATGAGGCGCGCCATGTCCTCCTGGTTCAAATCCTCCGGTTTTTCCGCGGTGATCATCTTTGTCGACCCTTCTTCCGCCATTGCTCTTTCCCTCCTTCAATATAGATTGTCCCCGCCGGTGGGGATTCCCCATCCAACATCGTTCGCTGGCCGCGCTGATGGAAAAACACCTTTTTGACTGTTGGAATGTTCATGGCTGTGTGGGTGGCATATTAAGGGGAAGGTCGGGCAAAGTCAATAGAACAATTTGCCCCCGCAGCGGTCCGTCCCGGTCATGACGGGGCCGCCCGGCCTTTCTTGGCTTCGGGGCCGCCCGGTGACCCGCCGGCGGGGGCGAAGCGTTGCCCCGGGCGGTGTTTCGCGGCGACCCGCCTGTCGTGCCCGGGCGACCTTTTTGTCGCTCTCTGCAACTATCCGATATTGTTTATGAATATTGGAGATATTTTCGGATCTTGACGAAGACGCCCCGGATGGGGCGACATTTTCTTCATCTTCCCCCAAGGAACCTAAAAGGTGGTTTGATTATTTCATAAATATATTCGGTATCTTGCATTGACGATGTCCCGGCCGGGGAGTTGGTACGGCCCTTGCGATAGCGTAAGTAAAAAGTGGGGAAATGCAAAAGAAGGGAGGGATCGCAGATGTTAGCCTCGATGAAATTGATCGATCTGGTGGAGAATCACGCGGAAAAGATCGCCGCCCAGTGGTCCGAACTGGTGGTGAAGAATCCCTTTACCCCTTTTTATCACAACAAGCCGGCGGCAAGGCTGATTCCCCAAGCGGTGACATTTTACAGGAATTTCCGCAAGTTGTTCATGGAGCCGAAACCGGTGGAGGCATCGGACGGGTATTTTAGCCGTTACGCCGAGGATCGATACCGCGAAGGGGTGCCTCTCCATGAGGCAGTCTACGCCCTCATCCTCATGCGCCGTCAGATCTGGCTTTACGCCGAATTCCAGGCCACCTTTTCCACGGCCGTGGAGCGGCAGCAGGCCATCGACAGCGTTACCCGCACCATGCTCATGTTTGATTACGCCATGTACTTCATCACCAAGCGTTATCGGGAACTGATGAAACTGGAATGGTTCGAGGCGCCGAATACCTGAGTGCCCGCTGTGTCCGCCGCCGAATCCGTATCTCCGGCGGCGGGGCGGCAGGTAAGTGAACATATCCGGACAGGGGCCGGGATTAGACAGCGAAGACGGAAAGGAGGGCCACACATATGTCCGGTTCGCTAAAACTCGTGAATCTCATCGAGACCCATGCCGAGCCTATCGCCAGGCAGTGGGCCCGGGACGTGCGGAAAAATCCCCGCACCCCTTCCTATCATGACCTCCCGGAGGAAAAACTCGTCCCGGTGGGGATAAGGTTCTATGACAACTTCAAGCAGATGTTCTTCACCGACAAGCCCGCGGATGTCTCGCAACAATACTTCGCCCGGTACGCCGAGGAGCATCATGCCCGGAACATTCCTCTCAACGAGGCCCTCTACGCCCTGATCATGATGCGGCGTCATATCTGGCTTTACGCCGAGTTCCAGACGATTTTCATCTCCGCGGTGGAGCAGAAACAGGCCGTGGACAGTCTGGTCCGCACCATCCTCATGTTCGATTACGCCATCTATTTCATCAGCCGACGTTATCAGGAGCTGATCTATGCCCGGATCGAGAAAAATCTTGGCGTCGTGAACGTCCTGCGCATGGAAAGCCCCCGCGGGGCGAAGCTGGTTCCCTACCGCGGGATCATCATGACCGCCCTCATCATCGGGGCCATCGGCCTGACCTATTACTATCACGCCGTTTTGGGCCTGAATGTCATCTTCACCCATCTCCTTTATATCCCCATCGTCTTGGGGGCCATCTGGTGGAAGAAGAAGGGCATCCTGGTGGCCGTGGGGCTGGGAGGTTTCCTCCTCTTCAGTCATCTGATCTTCCTAAAAGGTGTGCCTTTTACCGATGATATTATCCGGGCGGCGATTTTTCTCGTCATCGGCACGGTCGTGGCTTTCCTGAGCGAGGGGGTGTCCCGGGCGGAGGAGATGTACAGAGCGCAGCCGGCGGCGGTGAATCATGAACATTAAGCTATGCTTCTATAAAGGAGAAAAGGGAGCCTACTCATGATGAAACAGGAACACTACGAAGGAACCGTCGTTTCCGTACGGGGCAGCGTGGTGGATGCCCGCTTTCCTGCGGGACACCTGCCCGCCATCCGCAACGTCCTCCATGCCGGCGACGACGGCGGCATCCGCATCGAGGTCATGGTGCAGCTCAACGACGAGGTGGTACGCGGCATCGCCCTCCGGCCCACCCAGGGCCTGGCCCGGGGCTCGCGGGTCGTCGACACCGGGGCGCCCTTTCTGATTCCTGTGGGCAAGGAACTCCTCGGCCGGGTCTTCAACGTCTTCGGGGAACCCATCGACAACATGGAAGGGCTCTCCGGGGAGCAGCACCGCCCCATCCACGGCGTCCAGATCCCCCTTACCCAGCAGTCCACCGTGTCGGAAATCTTCGAGACGGGGATCAAGGCCGTGGATGTCCTCTGCCCCCTGGAGCGGGGCGGCAAGGCCGGTCTCTTCGGCGGCGCCGGCGTGGGCAAGACGGTCCTCCTCACGGAGATGATCCACAACATGGTGGGGCACCATC
>ENA-UOWE01005423-UOWE01005423.1-activated-sludge-metagenome-genome-assembly--contig:-NODE-5423-length-11654-cov-3.702216_pt1 | contig 11654 bp, 6 predicted proteins | sample MGYA00249841_ERZ761562 | MGnify/ENA primary metagenome ERZ761562 (study PRJEB28883, sample SAMN05720200) | activated sludge metagenome | isolation source: Anaerobic digester | place: Japan... | reverse complement strand
ATGAAATTTATCGCTGAAACTATAGAGTCGGCCCTGCCGTCTTTCGGAGCGCATACGGCATAGGAATCGGTCCGGGGCGCTAAGACGGTTCCGCTCAGAACGTTTTTTTCTAAAATAATCCCTCCTGCGCCGCGCAACTCGAAGTCGACGGAATTCCGGCTCAGGATCATCGGCCGAGATTCGTGGCGGCTGATTCGTTCCGGGGCGAGAAAGATACGCTCTTCGCGTATGCCGCTTCTTTCGTCACCGGTCGCGAGGACGGCTTCCACCGTCGAGCGGGACGCGTTGTAAATGTCGAATAAAAGAGTCGCCGGCGCTCCGGATATATAATTTTTGTCCAGGCCCGCGGAGGAATATAAAACTTTTACGGTTTGCGGAGCGGGCGAAAGGCTCCCGGATAAGCCGTAATTGAAGCTGTCGGCCTTTAATTTTTTTGAAAAAATATCGTAAAGGCAATAATCGTTAAACGATCTGTTAAGATGCGTGTAACCTCTTGAACCCGGCTGGTTTGAAAATAAAAGCAGATTGACGGAGCCGTTTTTTACGAAAGGGTTTTTCATGTTGAATTCGGCGGAAACGCCGTTATCCAGGTTAAGAAATCTCTCGTTGAAGCAATTTTTCGTAACCGCATTACGGCTGTCGAAATCGACGTTAAAATTTTGGGTAATAAATTGTTTTAAAGGGCTTTCGCTGAAATCGCCTATTAAAATTATATTTGCGTATTTCAAAAAATCGCGGGGGTTGAATACGTTGTCGGATAGCGTTTTACAGGATATTCGGCCGGCCAGCTCGCGGCAGAAATCGCGGAATTTTTGCGGCAGGCCGGAGCTTTCGCTGAAGACGGCGACCGAATCCGTGGCGGCGGGAGGAGGCCCGAAACCGGCTATATCATAAGAAATTAGATGATCGTTATTTTCGGCGATTATGTACTTTATATTTTCTAGATTTGTCGGAAGATCGAACTCGAGATTATTAACGCCGCGGCGGGCGGTAAACGTTTTGCGGCCGATTAATTTATAATCGGCCCGGCCGGAAATCAATTCAATATTTCCGGAAAAATTTGACGGCCTTTTTGAAAAAGCGCTTTTAGAAGCTGCCGCGGAGTTTTTTAGCCCGGCGCTTTTTTCCGAGCCGTAAAACGCGATATCCATTTCGAAATCGCCGTTCAGGCCGTCGGTTCGTTCAAGCTCCACAATAGCTTTGAAAGAGCCTTCGGAATTTTTTTGTAAAAAAGCTCCGTTTACGTTCAATTCTATCGCCGCGGTGGAGCCGTAAAACGAGTCGAAAACGAAGCGGGCTTTTTCAAATGCTTTTTCGTTGACTATGCGCTTTTCGGAAAAAAACTTGGAGTTCCTGTCGAATAAGTGGTTTTTAAAATCTTCCACAGTCAGGGTTTTTTCAGCGAAATCAGAAAGATAATCACGCACCAGCGAGGACTGGCTTTTGTCCAAAGCGAGGCCCATATAATAAAGAGCCGATTTTAAAACCATCATCCCTCTGTAATACATTAAAGCCTGATAAGAAAAGCCGGCCGTGGGATTTTTGGACGCATCCGCGATGGACGTTTCGCCTTTGCCCGCCCTGAAACGATACGATAGATAGCGGCGCCTGAGTTCGTCGTATTTTTTTTGATATATGGCGCCATGCTTTTCCCTGACGTATTCGAGCGAAGCGTAGGTGGCGAAAGCTTCGTTTAAAAAATTAGATTCGGGAAATTCTCCCAGCACGAAATTTCCGAACCATTGATGCGCGATTTCATGCGCCAGAAGCTCGATGTCGGCGCCTTCGTCGCCGAACGCGGCCGCGGTTATATAGACTACTTCCTCTGGACCGTAGCCGCCCGGAAATACTTTTTCCACTTCGACTATGTTAAGCGTTTTGATGCCGTTATCGCCGTATCCGGAACGGTAGAAATCGATTACGGACAAGGCCTCTTTTAAATATGCCTCCGCCGCTTCGGAATCTTTTTCGTAGAAAAAGACATTGATTTTAAAGGGAGTTTCGCCTGAAGAAGACATTTTGGAGTAAGGTCCGGCCGCAAGAGTATGGCATCTGGACTTTTTGCCGTTGACGAAACGCGAAACCGTCCTGCCGTCAGCGGCGTCGTGCGACGAAACCAATTCGCCCTGCGATATAGGAGTCCAGCTTTTATCGTGAACGACGCTCAGCTCGAAAAAGGATTTCTGGTCGAAACCGGCTCTGGGAAAATAACTGCAAAGATCGTCGAAGTAGCATCCTTCTTTGCCTATATAAGTGAATGAATTTTTGGGGGTTATGTATCTTGACGGATCGCCGTAAAAAGACACGAAAATTTTTGAAACGCCATGCTCGACGTTTGTTTTTATGAACTCGCCTTCGCGTTTGAAGGTTTTCTCGCCGCCGCCCGGAAAAACGGATAGCGAACGGACGTCCATGTCTTCGTGAAGGTTTAACGTCACTTCGCCGCTGAAATTAGCGCCGGGCGGCGCGATGATTTCGACTTCGCCGGAAACCATATGCTTTTGCGGAAGAAGATCGAGCGTAACGATATATTTTTCAACGGCGGCGTAATCGGGACGCGCTTGAAGAGAGACGCTTTTCGCTGCTGCGGCAGCGGCCGGTATGACATGAAGAAGGAAAAGAAACGATAACAGGAAAATACGGAAGGTGCTTTTAGTCATAAAGTTTTTTAATGCTTTTTAATACGCCGATTTTTTCTTCGATGATGTCTTTCTGTATTTTATCCAGCTTTGATTCGACTTCGGGCGTTATGACTTTGAATTTTGAATAATCCAGGCCGGAAAGGCGGATCGCGCCTTCTTTGACGCCGTAATTGCGCTTTCCGGATTTAAAGCCATCTTTGATGGCGCTTTTTAAAAAATCATAAATTACTACGTCGAGCCTCTTTTCTACCGAAGTTATTACATTGCCCGGCGCGAGAGCGGATTGATCGGAATCGACTCCTATTACATAGCGCTTCGCTTCTACCGCCGCTTCTATGACTCCAAGGCCCGCTCCGCCGGCCGCGTGAAAAATAACGAAAACACCGTTTTTATAAAGCTGCAGAGCGAGTTTTTTGGCTTCGGCCTTGTTGGCGAAGGCCGAAGGGTCTTTGCCGACGTAGCGGATTTCGACTTTTATTTTGGGATTGATATGCTTTGCGCCTTCTACGAAGCCGTCGCTGAAACGTTCCACCGGCGGTATCATCATGCCGCCTATAAAGCCGACGGGTTTGCCTTTTGAAACAAGCGCCGCGAAAGCGCCCGCCAGAAAGCCGCCCTCGTGTTCGCGGAATATCAGAGAAGCCGTATTTTTTCCTGTTACGGCGGAATCTATAATAACGAAATGGGTGTTTTTAAACTGCCTTGAAAGTTTGGAGAAGAGCTCTTCATATTCGAAGCCGACGCCGATAAGCAGGTCGTATTTTTGCTTGGCGAAAAACGAAGCGTCCTGGATGTTTTTGTCGTCGCCCTGATAGGCGTTGAAGTTGAGCTCGACTTTCATATCTTTTTCGATTTTATGAAGCCCGTTGGTGACAAGATCGTTAAAACCCTTGTCGCCGCCGCCGCCGCGGGCGAGAAAAACGGCGCATTTGGAATAAGCGTTGCCCGCAAGGCCTAGATAGGCCCTGTAGGCGAACGTGAATATTATTATGGCTATAATGGCTATTACTATCGTTAAGATAATATTGCCATTTTTAAGGCTTTTTTTATAAAATATCATGTTTTGTCAATGGCCTGTTTTTAAAATTCGAAAGTTCGGCCCTCTTCGGCTGCTTCGATTTTTATTGTTTTATTGTTAAAACGCGAAGCGGCGAGCTCGCGGGCGTAACTTATCATATCTTCTATTTCGCCGTCGGAGCGGGTGGGATCGTGATGAAAAAGGTAAAGAGTGCCGACGTTTGCGCGGCATGCTACCGAAACGGCGTCGTCGATTCTCGAATGACCCCAGTTGATCTTGGTTGGATATTCGCTTTTTTTATATTGAGAATCATAGATCAGCGCGCGCGCGTCTTTGCAGAAGTTTACCAGATTGAGGTTTTCCTGCATGGCAAGAGAAAGTTTTTCTATGCCGATAGGGTCTTTGAGTTTGGATTTCAGCGTTTCATAAAATATCGGATCGAATAAATCGTCAGGCATTTCGCCCGAATTGTTCAAAAAATAATTTACGTAAGGTTCTGAATCGGTACAGTAAACCAGATCGTCCGCTCCGTTGAACGAAAAACGGTAACCGATGCATAAAACCGGATGATTCAATGTTTTCGTGCGTATTTTCAATCCGTCTATTTCGTAGCTGCCTTCCTTGATTTCGGTGAACTTCGATTCGGCTTTCATCTCGTCCAGTTTGACCGGAAAATATTGATAGCGCATCTGTTCTATGAAGAGGTCTTTAAGGCTGAGATAAGGCTTTTTGTTTCCGTCGTTGATAGAAGAGGTGACCGGTCCGTAAACGTTGAAAGAATTGCCGCCTATGAAAGCGGGAGCGAAAAAAGGAAAGCCCTGGACATGGTCCCAGTGGGTATGCGTTAAGAAAATATTGCAGGATAGCGTTCCGGGTTTATAGCGGGTGAGCAGGCTGTTGCCTAATTCGCGGATCCCGGTTCCGGCGTCGAGAATAACCACCTGGTTACGGCTTTTTATATAAATTTCAATACAGGAAGTGTTGCCGCCATATTTTACGGTAGATTTCCCGGGGGCTGGAATTGAGCCGCGGACTCCCCAAAAAGTGAACCTCATATACCACCAACTTATAAATTTTACTGTGTTTTTACATACGATCGTTACATTTTAGTTAATAAATACGCTATAGAATTACTTATAGCGGTAATTATTATTTTACGATTTTAAATTCTGTTTGTCAATAAAAAGTTATTAATTATATTTAAGCGCCGATTCGGGTTTTAATGCAAATATTTTTTTATTTCATCCCAAAAGTCTTTTATGTCGAAAGGTTTAATTATGCAGCCGTCCGCTCCGGCGGCAATAAAATCTTCCTGCTGGTGTTTGAGAGCGAATGCCGTTACCGCGATTATGCAGGCGCGCGGCGCTCCGGCCGCCTCTTTTTCGCGGATCGTTTTTATTGCGCTCAAGCCGTCAAGCCTGGGCATTTGAACGTCCATCAAGATCAGGCCGTAAGTGTTTTTTTCGTATTTTTCGAGCGCTTCCCGCCCGTCGCAGGCTATGTCGGCTTCGCAGCCTTTTTCATGAAGGAGCTTTAACATGAGCTTACGATTAAAAAAATCGTCTTCCGCGATTAATATCCGTTTAACTGCGTTCGCCGCTGAGGATTTTTCGACGGCGGGGCGCGCCGCTTGCGGTTTGAAAAATTCTTCGCTGCTTTTTTCGCCGAGATCCCTTTCGAGCGGCAGAGTTAAGATAAATGAAGTTCCCCGGTTCAGTCGGCTTTCGACTTTTATTTCGCCGTCCAGCAGCGAAACGAGGTTTTTGACTATGGAAAGCCCGAGGCCTATTCCGGCGTATTTTTTGGTATAAGAGTTTTCGAGCTGGTGAAAAGGATCGAAAATTTCATCGATACGCTCGGGGCTTATGCCGATGCCGCTGTCTGAGACGGCGATTTTAACGATCGAAATGCTTTCGCCCCTGTTTTCTTCGGAAATGGCGAGCGCCACTTCGCCTTCGGGCGTGAATTTTATCGCGTTTGAGAGGAGATTTGAAAGAATTTGATTGATGCGCAGAGAATCTCCGATATATGAACTTTCTATTTTGCTGTCTATGAGATATTTTAATTTTAATTCTTTATTTTTATTTATGGTGTCGAAGAAGCTGAATAGTTTCGTTATGTTATCTCTGATGCTGAATTTTTTCTTGGTCAGCTTTAATTTTCCGGTTTCTATCTTTGAAAAATCGAGTATATCGTTAATAATTTCTAGAAGATGGCGTGAAGACAGCGATATAAGCTCTACGAACTCTTTTTGCTCTTCGCCGAGATCGGACATTTTTAACAATTCCGTAAATCCCATGATGCCGTTCATGGGAGTCCTTAACTCGTGGCTCATATTGGCCAGAAAAAGGGTTTTGGCCGTATTGGCGGCTTCGGCTTCGTCACGGGCTTTTTTTAGTTCGGCCTCGTATTTTTTGCGGGCGGTAATGTCCCGCATAACGCATACTACGGATATTATATTGCTTGAAATGTCGAACTCCGGAAAAAAACGGCATTCGAAAGCCTTTATTTCGGTTCCGACCGGAAGCACAAGGTCGGTTTCGGCTTTTTTTTGACTTTCGAAAACCGATTTTATGTTGTCTTCCAGAAATACCAGAAGCCTGGGGTCGAGCCCCGCATTGCGGATGCTCAGGCCGGCCGCGGCCGCGGCGTTAATTTTTAAATACTTTTCGAATGACGGGCTTATGTAAATGATTTTATATTCATTGTCGAAACGCGCCAGCAGATCGCCCGAGGTTTCGATTAGCGAAAGGTAATTGTCGGCGTTTTTTATAAGCGCCTCCCTGGCTTTTTTCCTGTCGTTGATATAGCCCCACTCGCGCAGCGCGCGATTTACCATGTGAGGCATTTCGGAAAACGTTTGAGGCGACTTGACGATGTAATCGAGCGCGCCTGCTTTAAGCATTTCCACCGCCAGATGCTCGCTTCCGTAACTCGTCATTATTATAACCGGAAACGAGCCGGCCGCGGCGCTTATAATTTCCTGGCCGCTGCCGTCGGGCAGCTTGTAATCTGAAATGGCTATGTCTACGGCCTTGCTTTTAATAGTGCAGGCCGCTTCGCGCACTGTGCCGGCGATAACAATTTCAGCGCGGCCGCCGTCGAAATTTTCGAAGGCGCAGGAAATGAGTTCTATATGCGCTTCGTCGTCTTCGACCAGCAAAATAGTTTTTTTTAATAATCCGTCAGCCATAAATTCCTTTTTATTTACGGTTCCAGCAGAGCCAGTAAAGGCCGAGGTCTTTCATCAGTTTGGTAAAACTGTTAAAATCCACGGGTTTGACCACGTAACTGTTGACGTGATGGGTGTAAGCTTTTGCTATATCAGTCTCCGCGTCTGAAGTCGTAAGAACCACAACGGGTATGTTTCTCAGCGCTTCGTCCCGCTTGATCTCTTTAAGGACTTCGATGCCGTCTATTTTTGGAAGCCTTAAATCCAGAAGGATGAGCTGCGGCATCGGATAGGCCGAGTCGTCGGCGTACTTGCCGCGTCTGAAAAGATAATCGAGCGCGGCGGCGCCGTCTTCCACCCACATGATTTTATTGGCCACGAGATGGTCTTCGAAATTCCGCATGACCAGCTCCGCGTGAGCCGAATTGTCTTCGATAAGCAATATGGTTAAAGGGCAGCCTTCCATTATATTTCCTCCGTTTTTATTTCGGGAAGCGAAAAGTAAAAAACGCTTCCATGGCCCGGGCCGTCTGATTCGACCCAGGCTTTTCCGCCGTGGACTTCGGCGATTCTTTTTACCAGGGCGAGGCCGATGCCAGTGCCCGAGCTGGCGGTGTTGAGCTTATTGAACAGGCCGAAAACGTTTTCGAAATATTTGCTTTCTATTCCGATTCCGTTGTCTTTAACGTATACGGTGGTTAAACCGTCCGATGATCGCGCGCCGATTTCGATTACCGGGTCGGCGTCGTCGCGTTTGAATTTTATGGCGTTTTCGACCAGGTTTTGAACTATTTCGAATATCCGCTTGCGGTCGGCGAAAATAAAAGGCAGTTCGCCGGCGGTTTTTATAGCTGCGCGATTTGCGGCTATCGTCGAAGATAAAAGTTCGGCGACTTCCGAAATCAGCTCGCCCAGAGAAAAGCGTTTGGGAGGATTGATTATCCTGCCGATTCTTGACAGCTCGAGCAGGTCGTCGAGAAGAAAGGCCATTTTGTCGGCAGCGTCGGCTATGCGTTTAATATCGCTTTTAATACGCTTTTCGTCGCCGCGCGCCATGTCGGAATCCAGCATCCCGAGGAATCCCTTGATGGTTATGAGCGGGCTTTTGAGATCGTGTGAAACCGTGTATGTGAATCTCTCCAGCTCGGCGTTTTTGCTTTCGAGTTCCTTGATGAATTTTTCACGTTCGAGTTCCGCCAGCTTATTCGCGGTTATATCAAAAAATATAGTGGCGAAATGGTCCGGCTCGAAAGAAAAAACTGAAATCGAAAAATATTTGTTCATGGGCGCGAAATAAGTTTCGAACTGGAAAGTCGTATTATCGATGGCGACTGAGGAAAATTCTTTTAAATAAGGCGGCTTATCGACTTTGTAAACCTCGGTGGCGGTTTTGCCGGCCACGTCTTCTTTTTTGAGGCCTATTATTTTTTCGTATTGCTGGTTAATGTAGATTATTATATGATTTTCGGCTTCGCCGTCGGCGCCGAAAACGATTTTGTGAAGAGCGGCGCCTTCGTTCATGGCGTTGAAAAGAGAGAAAAAAGTGTTTTCGGTTTTTTTCAGCCTGATGTCGGCGAGAAGCCGGCGGCACTTAGAGTTTCCGGTTTCTACAAGCGTTTTAAGCAGCAGCTTGTAATAATCCAGAATGGATTGGACTTTTTGCCGGCTGAAAACCGGCACTTTCGAGAGCGTATCGAGATATTCGGCTTCGTCGAATCCGAATGTTTTAGCCCTTTCTTTGAACGAATCGATATCTTTTTCGTCGTTTTCGCAGAAAAACTGTCCGAGAAAAAGGGTGGCCATGTTCACGCCGTCTATTATGATGGGTGAAGCCATGTCCCAGAGGCAGTTTAAACATTTGTATTCGATGAAGCGCGCTTCTTCGTTGAGATGCTCGCTTATGAAAGCGTCGCTTTTGAAGCACAGCTGACGGCATTGCGGATGTACGCGGTGAAATTTCGTGCAGATATCCTGCCAGCCCGCCGCGACGTAAATGGTATTATCGACGCCGATTATGCCGATTGGAAAGCCCGCGGAAAAATATATAAGATCGGCCATTTGCTGCAGGCTTTTTACGTCGATGATGTCGGGGAGTTTAATGCTTTTGATGTCGATGCTATTCATAATATCCGCTATGTTAAAAAACTCGTGAAGATGATTTTAATCTGGAATTGATTCTATCAAAATAAATTAAGTAAAGTCAATATTATTGTATTGACTTTATCGATTGTTTTTAATATAATTTTTATAGCGGGCTTTGTCGGCCGCGCTTAATTTTTATTTTTACCGGTTTTGAATCCGGAAAGGCGGAAGGCGTTTATCGCGGCGGAATGAACTTTATTACAGGCGCAAAAAAAAATATCCTGTTCATCGTTTCTTATTTTATAGCATCGCTCGCTTTCTGCCTGACACAGGGATGCTCTTGCGAATCTAAAAAACATGAAATAAAAATACTCGAACCGGCAGGCGTCAGGGTGGATGAATTAAGAAAAGGCAGAATGATAAACGCTTTTCATGCGTATCTGAAAGAAGTAGATAATAACGCGATAATGAAGAAAATTAAAAAGAATGTCGGTTCCGCGATAATAGGCATGGCCACTACGGAGGTAACCGTGCTGGCGCCTTACGAAGAAGCGTGCATCGAAGGCATGAAATATTACTCGGTTTCAAAATTCGACGACGCGGCCCGCTGTTTTAAAAGGGCTCTGTCGTATCCCAACGTGCCGGCTTTTAAGACTCTTGAAATTAAATTTTTACTCATGGACTCTTTGAGGCAGAGCGGCAAAGAATCCGAATATATGTCCCAGCTCAACGAATATAAGCAGAAATATCGTGAAATAGTCATCGGCGCCGAACCGGAATTTTTGCTAAATCAGCAAAAATCCGCTATTATTTTTACGTCGCTTGAAAAATCGGGAGAAAAGTTAAATGCCAATATTGAAACTGGTAAAACTGAACAACAGTAATACGTACGCAGCCGCAGTCGGGCTTAAATCCAGGCGCGGAATGGTTTTTTACTGGGTCGTAGGCCTGGTCGTCATTCTTTACGTCATGTCGCAGTCCATTTTATATCAGATCAGAAACGAAATATTTCTCGCCAATTACATAATGCGCGCCGAAATAGTAAATTCCGTTTGCGACGCCATGATAGAGGAAGCCTTTATGGAAGTCCGCCTGCAGATGAACGACCATAAGAAGGTCCATTCGGGCGGCGATCCTTACAGCCTTCTGCGCTGCGGATGGGCGAATACAAAGCCGGCGCCGGTCACCGTAGATATTCCTATAACGCGCGTCATGGCCCAAAAAGAATTCGGAATGGACGCTTCAAATATGAGCGTCAGCGTAACATACGAGCAGGTTTCGCCCTATAAGAAAGACCTCATGGGAAACGAGCGAAAGCCTTCGGCCATGCCTCAAAAAGAGTCGTTCGGCGTTTTGAAAGTGGTGGCTAAAGCTTCTCTCGGCGATTACACCAAAGCCGTTACGGCCTGCAAGGACGTCAAAGTGGTCAAGGTGGTTCCGCCATTCCCGGATTTTTCGCTTTTTGTAAGAAACGGCGGCACCAAGATGTCCAAATATAACCACTGGCCGGCGTATCACGGCGTGGAGTCGCTCGCGTTCAGGGTCCTCAGCGGCGCGAACGCCACTAAGGCCGGAAAGATAGTTTTCGGCGGCGGCTATACCAAATACGAAGGCGAGCAGCTGCTCGGCTTCAAGCCGATGCCTAAAAAAAGCCAGGTCCAGGAAGGCGAAATGCCTATAATCATAAACCTCACCAATGCCGGCGCGCTTAACTACGACGGCGGAACGCTTTTAGGGCAGCTTCGCAGCAAAAATTTCAACTTTCCGACCGAATTGAGCGCCAAATATGATTTTTCAAGGTGCTTTCCGAGCTTCGATTTCTGGGCGCGTTCCACATTCGGCCAGGATACCAGCAAAGAGTCGCTGGCGGCAAGGCTTATAGAGCCGTCTTTGAAGTCGGGCATACCACTTCCGCCGGTAACCAAATTGTCGGTTACGCCTCCGGCGGCGTCTTCATCCTCTTCGAGCGCGTCTAAAGAAATAGAAATAGACCACCGCTGGCAGATACTGGGCGCAGGAATTGAACTCGGGCTCGACGGAGAAGATCCGCATCTTAAGCCCTTCACTCCCGGTAAACTCGCCGCTCCTGGTTATTTAAGCTATTTCGAAAATTATATAAAATTCTGCGATACGGAAGACCGCGAGTATTTAAATCCTAAATACGCCGGAATCGACCTTTTCGCTACCGATATCCGCCCGGGGCGGGACTATCTGCAGCCGCACATAACCCATGTGTACGGAAACGTGCTTACCTGCAATCTGGAATCTTACGCCATGAACGTTAAAGACGACGCTTACATATTGCCGTGGGTCAACTTCGAAGAAAAAGATTTCAATGCGCAAAAGTCCGTAGTTCCCAAAAAGCTGGCCGAAGAAAATACCGACCGCAGCTTCATGGAATCGCTTAAAAGCATGGTGGGGCTTACCGAAGCGCAGCGCGCTAAATTCAAATTCATACCCCATTTCGGAAAAAACAAAAAAGGCCAGGGCAAACCCATAGACACGCCGCCCGAACTTCTCGAAGCCGCCACTCGCAAAGACGCGCAGACCGATCAGGTTATCGAAACCGACACCAAAAATATCGCGTATAAGCATGTTATGTCGCGCCCTAAATTCGGTTCCTACGACGTGTCCGAAGGCCCCGAAGTCGCTACCATCATAGACAGCGTGCCCTATAATAACAACAACGTTTCTGTAAACGAGCTCGCGGCAAAGTTCCCGCTCGATCTTGCGCCCGAAA
>ENA-UOWE01005419-UOWE01005419.1-activated-sludge-metagenome-genome-assembly--contig:-NODE-5419-length-11658-cov-4.222529_pt1 | contig 11658 bp, 13 predicted proteins | sample MGYA00249841_ERZ761562 | MGnify/ENA primary metagenome ERZ761562 (study PRJEB28883, sample SAMN05720200) | activated sludge metagenome | isolation source: Anaerobic digester | place: Japan... | reverse complement strand
CCTGCGTGGCTTTCAAGGGTATTGCCCCAGAATCCGACTACCGGCGACGGTGAGGCTTCGCGCGGCTCTTCGGCGGCAAGAACCTGAAATGGGATGAGGGTCAGGATGAACGGTATGAGTATGCGCGTATTCATACTGCCTTACTTCTTGAATAGTGAGCTGTTGCGTTTGACGAAATTGTTTGCCGGGGCATGGCCGCATTTCTTGCATGTACCGTAATATGGCGAGTTTATATATCCACAAGACTCACACGAATAGTCCTTTGTCATCTTTACGATCCACGAATCAAGGCCATTGTCCTTCCGATATTTTGCCGATTCAAATAGCTCCGCTCGGTGAGGCAGTTGCTTTTGAAAGTGACGAAGTTTTTCGCACGGATGCTTTTCGCAGTCTTCGCAATTGTCCACGTTGTTATCTTTTGAGCATTTCTTAAACTCGCAATCTCTGCAGTGATGGCTTAATACGGTGGATCTGCAACCGGCGCACTTAATTTCCTCTTTGGTCGTCTTCATCATGGCCGCGATCCTTTCGAGTTCCGATTCATTTTGCTCTTTTGTGGCGATAAATATTCCGCACGACTCACAGAAAAGGCCGCAGATTGCGCTTGTTTCATTCATATGGTTATTCCTTATATTGACCGTACAGTCTATTCAACGAATACTAAAAACAGCATTGACGCAACACGATTCATTATGAAATCGAATATCTCATAGTTATTATTCCCTTCAGAGATATTTACATAATACTCCATTGAGAATCCTTGTTTCTTATCACGATCGTATAAGAATATCACGAATGTTCCACTACTAATGGTTTCGATGATATCGAGCCCAGTTCCTAAACCTATAAAGACCCGCTCGGCTCCAGATCGACTAAGCTCGCCCGTTATCGAGAACTCCGAGAGCTTCCAATTCCGATATTTTCCAAGATAAAACGAATTCGCTTTCCCCGTGATCCGTGAATAAAACGCGTCTTCATCAAGATTATATCGTTTGATATCAATCTTTATAGAGTTAGTACCTCCTCCATAAAGGAGGCAAAATCCATCTTCATCGCGAACCTTGTCACTTTGAAAAGAGAACTGATTCCAAGGGTTGTCAAGAAGCATGAACCCAAAAGCGTCGTTAAATGTTACGGATTCGCTTGAAAAGAAATAATTAATCCCCTCGTCGCGCAGTCCGTTTTTGCATTCATATACCACTGCTGGATTCGAGCCCGCTTTCTCCACTTTCTTTGCGCTATATAGGTTTGAGAGGATAGGGTAAAACACGTCTTCGGAATAGGAACTTTCCATAGTTTTTAGGATTAGGTCCTGAATGTTCTTATTCTTTGTATATAGAAGGTAACTGTCAAAAAGCAACCCCAAAATACCGTCGTTGTTATGGTACAGCTGAAATAGTCGTGACATCTTACTAGCATCAATCGATTCAGAGCCTGACTCAAGTTGCGAAAGAAAGTTCGTAAAACCAATATAGTTTTGCGTTTCTTTAGCTGAGGGAGTTGAAACGCTAATGTTTCCGACTTCAAGCGAAGTAACCACTTCTTGAGCTGAAAGGAAAACTGTGCAGACCAAAAGAATACATACGAATGTTTTTCTCATAGTGACTCCTACTATTCTTGAAGATACAATGTCAAACTGCCGCCAATTATACCATGCATTCTGTAAGAACGGCATTACCGCGTAAACCCTGACACAAGGTGTCACGTCTCTTTGATATACTTATCCGCATAATGGAGGCTCCGTGATGACGGTATATCTGTATGTCTTCGATACGATGGCGGACTGGGAGATCGCGTTTTTAACGGCGGAGGTCGCCTCCGCCCGGTTCTTTCGGAAGGGACTCGATCCCGTGCGGATCGAGCGGATTGGCGCGTCGACCGCGCAGATTACGACCATGGGCGGCATGCGCCTTGTCCCGGACTCGGCGTTTCGCCCTGAGGCGATCGGCGACGACGACATCCTCGTCCTCCCGGGGGGCGAGCGGTGGTTGGACGCGGCGCAGCGAGAGGTGCTTCTGTACGCGAATGAACGGATCGCCCGCGGCGGAAAGGTCGCCGCGATTTGCGACGCGACGGTGGGGCTCGCGAGCGTCGGCGCCCTTGACGATGTCCCCCACGCGAGCAACGCGCGGGGATATCTTTCCATGATGTGCCCCGGTTATCGGGGAGAGGCTCGTTACGTCGATGCCCCCGCGGTGACGTCGGGGAACCTCATCACCGCCTCGGGCCTCGCGCCGCTCGAGTTTACGCGCGAGGTTCTCGCCGCGCTTGACGTCTTCCCCCCGGGAGCGCTTGACGCATGGTACAAGCTTTTCACCCTGAAGGAAGAACGCTATTTCTACGAGCTCATGAGCGCCGTGGCGAAGTGATCGCGCCGAGGCGTTTTGACTTCAAGAGCGACGCCGCGATCAAGGCGAACCAGATGAGTTGCAGGATGCCGAATAGGCCCGAAAGGTCATGGAGCGTCGGCAGTACCGAAAGAAATCCGGGTACGCATGCGGCGAAGCCCAGGATGGCGACGGGCCGGGAGAGGAAATTCCCGCGAAGCGCCGCGAGCGAGACGAAAAAGGTGAAGAGGCTCCCGAGAATTTCCCCGTTGCCGTTTCCGAGGCCGATCGTGACGGTCTCGATCGCGCGCCAGTAGGCTTCTGCCTCCGCGCGGTTTTTGGCGTAGAGCTCCATCGCGGGTTCGATCGCGGCGTTCGCCACCATGCCGCTCGCGACGAGGCTTCCCGCCCAGACGGCGCCGATAACGGCGGCGAGATCGACGGGCGCGCGACCGGCGGCGGCGTTTCCCACGCTTGCCTCGTTTCGGATCGCAAGCGCGAGGCCGATCAGCGCGGGACCGAAGAGGATGTACATCATGAGGTTCGTCGCGAAGACGAGAGAAGAATTCTCGACGACAACCGCAAGTCGACCGGCAAGGTCCGGTATCTCGGTATAGCGAAGCGCGATGAGGAAAATCGCCATCCCGACGGCATAGGAAAGGGCGAGGTAGATTGCCGACGCCGCGCCGATCGTACGCCAGGTGCTCCCATTGGTACGTTCCATATCACTCCTCCTCATAATCGATGACGAGCTTCCCTCTCGCGTGGCCCTTTTGGGCATAGTCCATCGCCAGGGGTATTTCGGCGAAACGGTACACGCGCTCGATCGACGGCGCGATCGTTTCCCGCGCGACGAGTTCCAAAAGGTACGCGAGATCCTTCGCGTTTGATCGGGCGGCGATGGCGCGGTGCTTTGTGCGTCCCAGGGACCACAGGGGGCCGAGGATGAGCGCGGCGAAGACCTGACGCAGGGAGCCGCCGACCACGGCGCACGTCCCGCCTTTTTTTAGGAGACGGGCGTACGTCCCGATCGACGCGTTGCCGTGCACGGCGAGTATGCGGTCAAAGCGCCCGGCGACGCTCGCGTAATCCTCTTTCGTATAATCGATGACGCGGTTCGCGCCGAGGTCCGCGATGGCCTTCGCGTTCGCCCCGCTCGTGACCGCCGTGACGTTCGCCCCCATGTGCCTGGCGAGCTGGACGGCGAAGGTGCCGACGCCGCCCGAGGCGCCGACGACAAGGACGGTTTGCCCCGCGGAAATATCTCCCGCGGCTCGAAGGGCCTGCAGTGCCGTTACCCCCGCGAGCGGCACCGCGCTCGCCAAGAGAGGGTCGAGTCCCGCGGGCTTTCGGACGAAGGCCTCGGCGCTCGCGCACGCGAATTCCGCGAAGCCACCGAAGCCGTAGTTGGAAAGGTCCCCGACGGCCTCGTCGCCTTCCTGCCATCCTTCGACGCCAGGGCCGACCGCGTCCACGGCGCCGCATACGTCCGCGCCGAAGATTCGCGATCGCGGGATAATCCCCATCCTCATCGAGCGCCAGTCCGCCGCGTTAATCGAGGACGCGCGCACGCGTACGCGAAGCTCGCCGCGTTTCGGCTCAGGCATGGGAACGTCGCGCTCAACGAGTTGGAGCGGTTTCGCCTGCTTGTCGAAAAGTATCGCTTTCATTGATCCTCCTCGTCCCAGCTAAAGACGTCCTCGATACGCGCGCCGAACGCGCGCGCTATCCTGAACGCAAGCTCGAGTGACGGATTGTATTTGCCGCTTTCGATGGAGAGAATCGCCTGCCGGGTAACGCCCGCTTTGTCCGCGAGCTCCTGCTGGGTCATCTCGTTCGCGTCGAACCGATGCCGCCTAATCGTGTTGCGTATCCGTTCCTTTCCCACGCTCAGTACCCCCTGCGGTAATGCAGCAGGCTCGAGACGTCGCCAAGGGCGCCGGAGACGATCATGCCGGCCGCGAGGACGGCGAAGAGCCAGCGGAGGGGAAGTCCTACTGCCTGAGTCGCGAGGGCGGCGAGGAAAAAGGCCATGAAGACCCCGCTCGCGAAGGACGTGGACCTGAGATCGATATTCTTATCGAGCTCGTCGACCCGATCCACCTCCTCCGTCTCCCCCGTCGCCGCGTTGTGAATCGCGAGGGCGATCATGGCAAGGATGCGGAAAACGATTTGCGCGATAACGTACAGCAGCACCGCTCGGGCCCACCATACCCTATTATCCGAATAGAGCGATGGGTCCTGGGCGATCCGGGGCGCGAATGCGGCCACGCATGTCGCGCTAATCGCGAGGTTCCCGACGAGAAAGAGTGTGCTTCTTTTAATCTGCGTGGTCATCTTGACCCTCCTTGGCTCGTGTACAGTACATTATGTAACATTAACAAGTCGAAGTGTAATGTATAGATTACATATATGTCAAGAATTGATTATTATACCTACCGGTAGGTATAGTGGACGGGACGTTTAATCAAAACGATGTATAACGAAGCACTCTAGCCAGGCCCTTTTGGGCCCTGGCCTACGTGCGTCGATTTGGAGAGGTTAGTTGACTGTCGCCGTGATGCTGCCGACGATGCGCGCCGAGCTGTTATCGGGGTCGGCAACGCCGAAGGGCTTGTCGGGATTTCCCGCCGCTTCGTCCTTCTTGTGCGTGATGAACTTGAGACGATCGAGCGTCTGCTTCGCGCCGACGGTGAGCTCGCCGCCGACATACGCGGCAAGTGTTTTTATTGTTCCTTCGTTCGGGGTCCAGGCTTCGAAGGCGAGGGTGTACGGGCTTGCGATGGCGGAGCGGTCCACGAGCGCGGAGTAGAGGAGGGCCGGTTGGTCCGAGAACCAATCGTTGGGGTCGAATGAATGATCACTTTCGAAGCAGATACGGAACTTCTGGATATCATTGTCCTTTAGATAGCCGGACACCGTAAAATTCTGCTTTGCCTTCGTCGCGCCGGAAACGCCGTCAACCTCGGCCGCGTTATATCGGTTACGATTCCAGAACGGTAGGGCGGTGTTCGTTAATCCCCCGCCGGGAAGCAGGCGGTTACATACGTACAGGTTTTGGATCAGCGTGCCGTCTTCCTTCTCGAGCCAGATCGCGTAGATGTTATTATACGTGGAGCTGTTATCCTGGCCATAGACGAAGTTGACCGTCACGAGCGGTCCCGGCGTCGCGCGCTTAACGGCGATGGAGTACGTTTGGTTTGTGCCTCCGTTCGCGACGACAACGGTTATGGTATTGTTTCCGGGCGTGAGCGGTATCGTCTGCGACTCGGATGCCGAGGCTACCGACGCGCCGTTCACGGTAATGGCAGCGTCGCCTGAGGTCGCCGTCGGCGTAATAGTGATCGACGTGATCTCGTTCGCGACGGTGCAGGTATAGTTTTCAATGTCGTCGTCGAACGACGGGTACAGGCGCTCGCTTTTGACGCTAAGCGCGGAAAGGCTCGTGTCGGAAGGTGTAGCAGGATCGTCTTTCGAATCCTGCGCGCACGAAGCCATGAGTCCCGCCATGATGGCGAGGAGAGCCGTCAGCGCGGCGAACCGCGTGAACGGCTGTTTAATTATATGGTTCTTCATAGAAATCACTATAGCGCGCGTTTGAAAGTTTTCATTAATTGAAGTTATATGCGATAACGCCACATACTCGAGGATGTCCAATATCATGTAGCGATCGAATCGCTATACTGCATACGACTATCTGGAAACCACGATCTATTCTCGTGTTCTCATCTTTTTAGGTGAAACCCCGCGGTGGCGTTTGTAAAGGCGCGAAAAATAGAGCGCATCGTCGTATCCAAGTTCGCCGGCGATTTCGACAATGGTCTTGTCAGGAAACTGGCGTAAGTATCGATCGGCGCGGGCGAGTTTGCTCTCAATTATAAAGGGCTTAAAGGCCATGCCGGTCGCCTTCTTGCAGAGGCGATTGAGGGAGGAAGGGCTTCGGGCGCAAAGTGAGGCGGCTTCCTCGAGGGTCGGTGTCCATGCAATCTCGCGATCGAGCCGGTCGACGAGGGGCATCAGGGCGTCGTAGTCGCGGTTACGGATCATCCGCTCGCGGGCGATCAGACCCAGCAAGAACCGGTAGGTTTCCATCAAATCCTGTATGGTTTCCTCGCCGAACGAAGGACTCGCGAGAAAGGCGCGGGTAAGGCGTCCGTCTCCGATGGCGGCGTCCCATTCGCGCTGGTAGGGCGATTCCTCCATGCCTTCAAGTCGGAATTGCCCAAGCATGATACAACCGAGGGTCTCGCCGTCGACGACGAGGGGAAGTGCCGCTTCCTCCATACCGCCATGACAATGGTAGCGAATCATGCGCCTTTCGCGGATGCATCGCGCGATCATTCGCCGATCGAGATCGACGCACCGCGCGTCCATGGAGAGGTCGCCGCGAACGAGACGGCAATAATCGCAGTCGGGCTGTTCCTCGCCGGGATAGAGCCTCTCGCCGTTCGGGGTGAAAAGGGAGAGGCGGACGCCATGGAGTCGATAGTACCGCTGGAATGACGTTTTTAGTTCCTCGTCGATGTGGATCCAGGGAAGGTAACCGGTCTTTGAGGCCATGGACGTATACTAGTGGAAACCGTTCGAAAAGTCCATGTAATTACCCCGTTTGGCTATGTCGCTATGCGCGATCGCACGTATACTTCAGGTATTGGGGGAACGGTAATGCGAAAGACGGTGGTGCTGATGGCGGCCGGGATGGGAAGCCGTTACGGGGGGCTCAAGCAAATCGACGCGATGGGACCGTCGGGCGAGATCCTTCTTGAGTATTCCGTTTACGACGCGATCCAGGCAGGATTTGATAAGGCGGTTTTTATCGTTTCGGAGCCGATGCGCGAGGAATTCGCCCGTTCGATCGGTTCGCGCCTTTCGTCCCGGATCGAGGTGGACTACGCGGTGCAGTCCCTCGACGACCTACCGCCTGGCTTCTCGCCGCCCGAGGGACGGACGAAGCCCTGGGGAACGAGCCAGGCAATCCTTTCCGCCGCGCGCGCCGTCTCGACTCCGTTTGCGGTGATGAACGCGGACGACTTCTACGGCCGCGAAGCCTTCGCCGCGATGGCGTCATTTCTCGCCGAGGTCGACCCCGACGCTTTCGACTCGGCGATGGTGGGGTACCGAATCGGGAACACCCTTTCCGCGCACGGTACGGTCACGCGAGCGCTGTGCCGCGTCGATGGCGGCTATCTTTCCGGGATCGACGAGGTGCCGGCGATCGGTTACGCGGAAGACGGCGGCATCGTCTATCGAGGCGGTGAACGGGAAGGCCGACTTACAGGCGACGAACTCTGCTCGATGAATCTCTGGGGCTTTACCCCGCTCGTCTTCGATTTCCTAAAAAGGGACTTTACGCGCTTTCTGGGCGAACATGGGCGCGAGCTTAAGTCTGAGTTGCTGATACCGGTCTCGGTGGGAAGGATGATCGCGTCGGGCGAGACGCGGGTGCGCGTCCTGGAGTCGCCCGACAGCTGGTTTGGGGTGACCTATCCCGAAGACAAAGACGCGGTGACGGCGCGGATCAAGGGGCTCGTCGAGGCGGGACTCTATCCGAGCCCGCTCTTTGGTGGTGCATCGTGAGCGCGCGGGACATCGCACAGGATACCGATCTCGCCCGTCGGTTGGTCGCGTTGCATCGAGAGCGCTATGGGCGCGAGCCCGACGCAATCTCATTCGCGCCGGGGCGAGCCGAGGTTTTGGGGAACCATACCGACTATAACCTTGGCACGGTCCTTTCGACGGCGGTGGACGTCGGGCACTGCTTCGCGATCTCGCGGAACCAGGGCGCGGGGCTTCGCCTCCTCGCCGGCGACTTGGGCGAGACGGTTTCGTTCTCGCTCGACGCGGTTGGCCCGGTCATGGGCGCGCCATGGGCTTCGTATGTCAAGGGAGTGTTCTATAATCTCGCGTCCGGCGGCCTCGAGGTCGCGGACTGGGACTGCAGTTTCCTGGGGAACGTTCCGATCGGCTCGGGTCTCTCGAGCTCGGCGGCGCTTGAGGTATCGGCAGCCTTCGCCGCCATGGAGATCGCGGGGCGCGCGCTCGACCTCAAGGATGTGGCCGCCCTCTGCCGCGACGCCGAGAGCCGCTTCGCGGGATGTAACTGCGGTCTACTCGACCAGTTCTCCAGTATTTTCGGCAAGGCGCGAAGCCTGATCCATACCGATTTTCGCTCCCTGGAGGTGACGGACGTCCCGCTCGCGGCGGACGTCCGCTTCCTTATCGTCACGCCGGAGGCGGCGCACCGGCTCGCGGACTCGCCGTATAACGAGCGGCGCGAGAGTTGCGAGCTCGCGGCTCGCGCTTTTGCGGCGCTTCTTCCCGGGCGAGTCGAGTCGCTGCGCGACGTGTCGCCGGCCGATTTCGAGAGATACCGCGGACGGTTGCCCGTCGAGGCGGCGATGCGCGCCGCCCACATCGTCGGGGAGATCGACCGGGTCGCGCGCGGGGTCGCGGCCCTGCGCTCAGGCGACATCGACGCATTCGGCGCGTTGATGTACGAGTCACACGAGTCCTCGCGCGCACTCTTCGAGAACTCGAGCGCGGAGCTCGACCTTGCGGTTGGGGCGGCGCGCGATTCCGGAGCGCCAGGCGCGCGGCTTTCGGGCGGCGGTTGGGGCGGAAGCCTTATCGTTCTCGCGCGGCAGGCGGATATCGACCGGCTTGGGCGCGAGATCGTCGAGCGCTGCGCCGGGCGTGGCCTCTCCGTCGGCGCGAGACAGGTCGTGCCTTCGGACGGTGCCCGCGTGCTCCGCGGGAGGGCTCACGCATGAAGCGAATCCTGGTTACCGGCGGCGCCGGGTACATCGGCAGCGTGACGACGGAACTACTCTGCGACCTCGGCTATGAGGTTACCGTCGTCGACAACCTCGAGCGCGGGTATCGCGAGGCGGTCGATCCGCGAGCGGCCTTCGTTCAGGCGGACCTTCGGGACGCGCGCGCGATCGCGACGGCTCTGGACCGCGTCAGGCCCGAGGGAGTCGTTCACTTCGCCGCTTATATCGAGGTCGGCGAGTCGATGCGGGACCCACTCCCGTTTTTCGAGAACAACGTCGTCGGCTCGCTAAACTTGGCACGCGCGATGGCGGGGTGCGGCTGTCGTAAGTTGGTCTTTTCCTCGACTTGCGCTGTATATGGCACGCCCGACGCCGTCCCCATGAACGAGGAACTTCCCCTGCGGCCGGAAAGCGTGTATGGGGAGTCGAAGCTGATCAGCGAGCGTATATTCTCCTGGGTGGGCCGCATACACGGCTTTACCCCGGTGTTTCTGCGGTATTTTAACGCGGCCGGGGCCACGCCCACGCGTGGCGAGGCGCATCGCCCGGAGACTCACCTGATCCCGCTTGCCTTGGAGAGCGCTCTCGGTAAAAGGGAAGGTCTTTCCCTCTACGGCGTCGACTATCCGACCCGAGACGGTACCTGCGTTCGGGACTACGTTCACGTTCGTGACCTCGCGCGGGCCCATGTCCTTGCGCTGGAGAAGGACGTCAAGGGCGCGTTTAATCTGGGGAGCGGGGAAGGTTTTACGGTTTTGGAAGTTATCGAAGCCGCCCGGCGTATTACCGGTTGCGTCATTCCGACGGAGGCGAGGGGCAGGCGCGCGGGGGACGCGATTTCCTTAGTCGCGGACTCAGGGAAGGCCGAGCGGGAACTTGGGTGGAAACCTCAATATTCCGACATCGACGAGTGCGTTCAGAGCGCGTGGGATTGGAAGTGCAGCCATCCGAATGGGTACGGGCAAATAGAACACAAAACGGTTTGACAGATAGGAGGTCTGGGTGTACGCTTTGGCGATGAGCAACCGGTTGCGCACCGATGAAATCGGGGCGTTCACGAATATAAACGACATCGCTTCCGAGCTCGGCGTTTCCAAGACGACGGTGTCCCGAGTTATTTCGGGGAAGGGACGCATCGGTGCCGAAACTCGCGAACGGGTTTTACGCTACATCGCGGAACGGGATTACCGGCCAAACCAGATAGCGAAGAGCCTCGCCGTGTCACGAACCTTCAACATTGCCGTCGTACTACCGAAGGACGCCGATGTTCAAGACATTCCATTCTTCCAGGGTTGTCTCCAGGGAATCGCCGAGACGGTGGAGGCGCGTGAATATGACGCGGTCCTTTGCATCACGACCGAGCACGATATCTCATCGCTCAAACGGATCGTCCGCAACAGAAAGGTGGATGGGATCGTCCTGACGCGTCCTCTCGCCGGGGATAAGGCTATCGCGTATTTGGGGTCGTCCTCGCTGCCTTTCGTCGTGATCGGTTCCCCGGAAAACCAGGATATCGTTCATGTCGACAGCGACCACCGCGAGGGGTGCCGCGCAGCGACCGAGCATGCGCTCTCGCAAGGCTTCGTCCGGCATGTCCTGTTGGGCGGCAACCCCGACCATCGGGTAAACCGCGATCGCCTTACCGGTTATCTTGACGCCCTTTCCCGCGCGGGGCTTCCCCGCGACGGGACGGATGCCGAGCGTCGGATTCTCTGGGGAATGTCGGGACAGCGTGAGCTTGAGGACGAGCTTCCCGCGGTCATGAGGGGAAGGCCGCAGTGCCTTCTCTGCATGGACGACGTGATCGCCGCCCGTGCCCTCGCCTGGCTCTATCGCGCGGGGTACTCCGTCCCGGAGGACGTGGCCGTTGTCTCCTTTCACGACGGCGCGGCGATGGAATCGCACCGTCCTGCGGTCTCCGCTTTGAGCATCGATGTGCAAAAGCTGGCGTCGATCGCCGGCAACGCTATACTTAACCTTATAGAAGGAAAAAATGTCGAGCGGGTGAATAGCGTGCCATCCCGTTTTATAGTCAGGGATTCGTCCCGCGCGGTCTCGCGCGGGTGAGTGCGGTATCTGGTTCCATAAGGAGGAAGGCGATGAAAAAAGCGATTGTCCTAGTCGCGGTTCTGCTGGTTCCGTTGTTGGCGTTCGCCGCCGGCGGCGAGAAGATTACCCTGAACGTATGGGAGTCGAACAATGGCCCGGACGAATTTATCCGGCGGGCCGGCGAGGCGTTCACCCAAAAGTATCCAAACATCAAGATCAACTACGTGCACGTGGAACTTGGCGACGCAGCCGGTCAGATCGCCCTTGACGGTCCTGCCGGCATCGGCCCGGACCTCTTCGCGGCGCCGCACGACAAGCTCGGCGAGATGGTCGCCGGCGGGCACGTGCTGCCCACCGCCGACGCCAACGCGATGCGGAAAAAGGTGCTCGGCGCCTGCTCGGCGGCCCTGACCTACGGCGGGAAGATGTACGGCTATCCCGTCTCGGCCGAGACCTACGCGCTCTTTTACAACAAGGCTCTTATCAAGGAATCCGAGGTTCCCAAGACC
>ENA-UOWE01005418-UOWE01005418.1-activated-sludge-metagenome-genome-assembly--contig:-NODE-5418-length-11662-cov-5.326096_pt1 | contig 11662 bp, 10 predicted proteins | sample MGYA00249841_ERZ761562 | MGnify/ENA primary metagenome ERZ761562 (study PRJEB28883, sample SAMN05720200) | activated sludge metagenome | isolation source: Anaerobic digester | place: Japan... | reverse complement strand
AGACAATCAAACGATGTTGCAATCTGAGGAACGTTTATTTTCATTTGGCGAAAGTTCGTTGTTTTTAATCAACACCCGTGAGAATAATTTGGTCAGCGCACAGTTGGCTCAAATCAATTTGGCCAATCGTTTTTACATCTCCAATTCTGAACTTTTTAAAATTATGGCGAATCCAAATTAATTACTATTAAAAGTTGTATTTTTGCGCCTTATTTTACGAAAAATGATTATCCAAAAAACACGAGAAGAAATAGAATTAATGCGCGAAAGTGCCTTAATCGTATCCAAAACATTAGGAATGATAGCTTCTGAAATTAAAGAAGGAGTTACCACTTTATATTTAGACAAAAGAGCCGAAGAATTCATTCGAGATCACGGAGCTGTTCCAAGTTTTCTTGGTCTGTATGGCTTTCCAAATTCGCTTTGTATGAGTCCAAATGCTCAAGTGGTACACGGAATCCCGAACAACACGCCTTTGCAAAATGGCGATGTCATTTCGGTAGATTGCGGTGCTTTCAAAAACGGATTTCACGGTGATCACGCTTATTCGTTTGAAATTGGAGAAGTAGCTCCAGAAACCAAAAAATTATTGCAAGTTACCAAAGAATCACTATACGTTGGAATCCGAGAATTAAGAATCGGAAACCGTGTAGAAGATGTAGGTAATGCGATCCAAAAATACACCGAAGCCCACGGATATGGCGTGGTTCGTGAATTAGTAGGTCACGGTGTTGGACAAAAAATGCACGAAGATCCAGAAATGCCTAACTACGGAAAACGAGGTCGAGGCAAACTTTTAATCGAAGGAATGGTGGTTGCCATCGAACCAATGATTAATATGGGAACCAAAAACATCAAACAGCACAAAGACGGTTGGACCATCACCACTGCCGACGGAAAACCATCGGCCCATTTCGAACACGATGTAGCCATTATTGATGGTAAACCAGAGATTTTATCGACTTTTGCTTATATCTACAAAGAACTTGGCATTGTGAGTAATGAAGAGGATGAATTTAGAAAAGTGCCTTTGGTTGTCTAACAAATAGAAAACTTAAATAACCTTAAATGCCTTATATAGTTGACGAATTATTTAACCATATAAGATATTAAGGTCATTTAAGAAAACACATAAAAAACTTTTAGGAATCTCCGCTTAACAACTATGAAAAAAGCTTTTAAAAAAATTCTTAATATCGTTCCTCGTCCATTATTAATAAGACTGAGTTATGTAGTTCGTCCATTTATTGCTTTTTCATTAAAAGGAGACAAGTACACTGATCCAATAGATGGAAAAAGTTTCAAATCGATGTTACCTTATGGATACGAAACACAGCGCAATAATGTGCTTTCACCAAGTACACTTTCTTTAGAAAGACACCGTTTGTTGTGGTTATATCTCAACGAGCAAACCGATTTTTTTACATCCAAAAAGAAAGTACTACATTTTGCGCCAGAGCAAGCATTTTACAAACTGTTCCGCAATCAACAAAACTTAGATTATACCACCACTGATTTGTTTTCACCCTTGGCCGATGTAAAAGCAGATATTTGCAATTTGCCTTTCGAAGACAATCAATACGATGTGATTTTGTGCAACCACGTTTTGGAGCACATTCCGGATGACACCAAAGCAATGCAGGAATTATATAGAGTTTTGAAACCAGGCGGAATGGCAATTCTACAAATTCCTCAAGACTTAAAACGCGAAGTAACCTTTGCCGATGATTCGATTACAGATCAAAAAGAACGAGCCAAAATTTTTGGTCAATACGATCACGTTCGCATTTATGGTCGCGATTATTTTGATAAACTAAGAAGCATTGGTTTTACCGTTGTCGAAGAAGATTACACCAATAAAATCGCTCCTGAATTGGTGGAAAAATATTGTTTAGCCAAAGGAGAAATCATTCCGGTTTGTTTTAAATAACTCGATAATCTCCATTTTTATTTCATTTTGTAATTTTGTTTTAAATACAAAGTGGTCTCTTTATTTTTCGTACCTTTAGTAAGGAAATAATTTTGTAAATTGTTAAATTACTAACAGATGAAAGTAGTTAAACATTGTGGAGATATTGTCGATTTTGATCCCATTAAACTTAAAGCGTCGCTCTTAAAATCAGGAGCCAACAAATTGGTGGTCGAAACTATTTTGGAAACCATAAAAAAAGAACTTTACGAAGGAATTTCGACCAAGCAAATCTACAAAAGAGCCTTTGGGCTATTAAAAAAAGCAGCAAACTCTCACGCTGCACGGTATAACATTAAAGAAGCCATTCGATTATTAGGACCAGATGGGTTTTTCTTCGAAAAATACATCGCTCGACTTTTTGCCTCAGAGCATTATCAAACTAAAACAAATTTGATTTTACAAGGCAAATGTGTTACTCACGAAATAGATGTATTGGCTAAAAAAGACCAAATTATTTCGATGATAGAATGTAAATTTCATATGGGAAAAGATACTAATTCAGATGTAAAAGTCCCAATGTATATTTTGTCTCGATTTAATGATTTGAAAGAAAAACGACATACTATTTTTTCGGTAAACGAAATAATTTCAAAATGTTGGATTGTTACCAATAATCGGTTTACCTCGGACGCAATTACTTTTGCAAAATGCTCGGGGTTGAATTTGTTGAGCTGGAATTATCCCGAAAATAATAATTTAAGCACAAAAAATGCAGAAAATTTTCTTTATCCTGTAACTTGTTTGACCACTTTGACCTTGGTTGAAAAAGACAGATTATTGATTTTAGATGTAATTTTAGTTAAAGAATTAATTAACAATTCAGACTGTTTGGAAAAATTAGGATTGAGTTCAAATCGTATTAAAAACGTCCTAAAAGAAGCTTCAGAACTATGTGAATATATATAGAACTTCGGCAAAATATAGTTAGCAATTATAATTTCTTGAATATAAAATATAGGAATCATGAAAATTAAATTTATTGGCGGTGCAGGAACGGTAACGGGTTCAAAAACAGTAGTAGAAAGTAATGGGGTTCGAATTTTGATCGATTGCGGACAATTTCAAGGTATTAAATCTTTAAGAGAACTCAATTGGCTGCCCTTGCCAGTTCAACCTTCAACCATAGATTTTGTGTTGTTGACTCACGGTCATTTAGATCATTGCGGTTGGTTGCCAAGATTGGTCGATCAAGGCTTTAAAGGCAAAATTTATTGTACTAGTCCAACAAAAGACATTACTAAACTGATTCTTTTGGATAGTGCTAAAATTCAGGAAGAAGAAGCTTATAAAGCTAATAAAGAACATTATTCTAAACACGAAATTGCCGAGCCGCTTTATGATTTAAAAAAAGCAGAAGCCGTTTTTTCGCTGTTTAGAGTGATTAAACCCAATGAAAAAATTGATTTGGATGCCGAAATTTCAGCGGTTTTCACCAATGCGGGACACATTGTTGGAGCTTGTAGTATTGAATTGAATTTAGAAAATAAAACGGTAGTTTTTTCGGGAGATATTGGCCGAGATAATGATATTTTGATGTATCCGCCAACAAAACCCCAGAAAGCCGATTATGTTTTCCTTGAAAGCACATACGGAAATAGACTCCATCCTGAGACAGATGCCAAAGCCGAATTGGAAATTTACATCAACAATACAATTCAAAAAGGCGGAACGGTTATCATTCCGAGTTTTGCTGTAGAGCGAGCACAAACGATAATGTATTTGTTGTGGCAACTCAAAACCGAAGATAGGATTCCAAATATTCCCTATATAATTGATACTCCAATGGGAATTAAAGTGCTGGATATTTTCGAAAATAATAGAAGATGGCACAAATTGCCCGAACACGAGTATGTTGCAATGTGTCAGATGTTTACAATGAATACAGATTATCAAGAAACAATTGATACTATTTACAATCCTCAACCCAAAGTAATCATTGCAGCCAGCGGAATGATTACTGGAGGTAGAGTTTTGAGTTATTTAGAACGTTATATTGGATTGCCTGAAACTACTGTAATCATCATTGGCTATCAAGCCGAAGGAACTCGTGGAAGAAAATTGTTAGAAGGAGATAAAGAAATTAAAATTTACGGCAAACAATACGAAGTAAAAGCTAACATTCTTGAAATAGAAGGTTTGTCGGCTCACGGCGATCAAAAGGATTTAGTTAATTGGCTTTCGGAATTGCAAAACAAGCCCCAAAAAGTATTTTTGGTTCACGGCGAAAAGGAAGCTTTTGAGGAACTTAGCACAAAAATCACTGAAAAATACGGTTTTGAATGTGTTATTCCACAGATGAATCAAGAGTTTGATATTTAACATAATTTTTATTTTAGGAAGGATTTAAATACTTAAATTTGTACTATGAAATTCAAAAAGCACATCAGTTTTTTATTGGCTTTATTCCTGTTGGTTTCCAATACGGGATTTGCTATTGATGTGCATTATTGTGGAGGGAAAATAGCTTCTATCAAGCCCGCATATTTAGAATCTAAAGAAGTACAAAGTCTAAAAAAGGAAAGTTGTTGTCCTCCAAAATCTTCAAACATTGTCAACAAAAAAGAAAGTTGTTGCAAGGATAAAGTAGTTCATTTTCAGAAAAAATCTGGAAAAGTAACTTTAAGTTCAATCTCTTTTCAGCCCGATTTTACTTTTATATTCGAAGAATGGAATCCTATCGTTTTCTCTGAATATTCAAATTTTGAAAGCAATTGCATCCTCTCTTATTATTGTGATGCCAATGCGCCACCACTTTTCAAATTATACCATCAATACGTTTTCTACGCCTGATTTTAATGTTTTTTTTGAAATCAAACCTTCTTTTGGTTTGATATTTCTGATTACAAAACATTAAAATCAATTTTTATGAAAAAACAAATTTCAATACTTTTATTGAGCTTGTTGTGTGCGTTTACATCCTATTCTCAGGACACATTAAAGGTGGTAAAAGTAGTTTCTAAAAGCAAAGGCTTACAAAAATCCTCTAAGATTACCGCAAATACAACATTGGTAACTAGCAAGGAATTACTCAAAGCCGCTTGTTGCAATCTCGCCGAAAGTTTCGAGACCAATCCATCAATAGATGTCAATTTTTCGGACGCATTGACTGGGACAAAACAAATCAAAATGCTGGGTTTAACGAGCCCATATTTGATGATTGACGAGGAAAATATTCCTTCTGTTCGTGGTGCTTCACAAGCTTATGGGCTGTCATTTACACCAGGAACTTGGATTGAAAGTATCCAAATCACAAAAGGTGCGGGCAGTGTTGTCAATGGATACGAAAGTATTTCAGGACAAATCAATACCGAATTAATTAAACCCATAAATAATATTCCTTTTTTCTTGAATGCTTACGGCTCTTCCGATTCTCGGTTTGAATTAAATACGCATTTCAATGCCAAACTTTCGGATAAATGGTCAAGTGCGTTGTTTGTTCACGGAAATGCAAGAACGGCCAAAAAGGATATGAATGATGACGGTTTTCTGGATAATCCGTTGGCAAAACAAGTCAATATTTTAAACCGTTATCAATATTATAATGCCGAGAAAGGTTGGGTGAGTTTCATTAATTTCAGATATATGAATGATAAGAAACAAGCAGGTGAAACCGATTTTGACCCAAATAAAGACAAGGGAACAACTAATTTTTGGGGTTCTGAAATCAATACAGAACGCTTTGATGTTTCGTCGAAAGTAGGTTATGTGTTTAAAGACATGCCGTATCAAAGTTTTGGTTTTCAAAATGCTTTTAACAGTCATAATCAAGATTCTTATTATGGACTAAATCAATACAATATCAAGCAAAGTAGTTTTTATTCGAATTTAATTTTCAACTCGATTATTAATAATACGATGCACAAATTCGCCACAGGTTTAAATTTTACTTATGATAAATACCAAGAATTTGTCAATGTGAATGATTACAGTAGAATTGATAATTCAATTGGAGCTTTCTTCGAATATACGTATGATAATGCTTCGAATTTCAGTTTAATTGCGGGTGGAAGAGTGGATAATCACAATCGATTGGGGACTTTTTTTACGCCACGTTTGCACATTCGTTACAATCCTTGGGAGAAAGCTACTTTGCGTGTTTCGGCTGGTAGAGGGAAACGTAGTGCCAATATTTTTGCTGAAAATCAATCGCTTTTTGCGAGTTCAAGAACCTTTGATGTCTTGAATACTAGCGGAAAAATTTATGGTTTAGATCCTGAAATCGCTTGGAATTACGGATTGAGTTTTAATCAAAAGTTTAAGCTTTTTGGACGAAATTCCGACATTGGTTTTGATTTTTACAAAACCGATTTTACAAAACAAGTAGTTGTCGATTTATATACCGCTCCAGCAATTTCGGGAACGCATCAAGTTTTGTTTTACAATTTGAACGGAAAATCGTTTGCCAATAGTTTGCAAATTGATTTTAATGTAGAATTAGTGAAACATTTGGATATCCGAACTGCTTATAAATATTATGACATTCAAACCGATTATTTGAGCGGAAGTAGCGAAAGACCTTTGCAAGCCAAACATCGATTTTTTGCTAATTTAGGATATGAAACTCATATTACTGATAAAGGAAAACAATGGAAATTTGATTTCACTTACAACTGGATGGGACAACAAAAACTGCCAGAAACGGCATCAAACCCAATAGAAGATAGACTTCCGGTTTATTCGCCTTCCTATTCTTTGATGAATTTTCAAATTACTCGAACTTTTTCTTCAACTTTCGAAATGTATTTTGGCGGAGAAAACGTTGGAAATTACAAACAAGAAAAAGCAATTTTAGGTTCTGAAAATCCTTTTGGCTCAACATTCGATGCATCTATTGTATATGCGCCCGTTTTTGGGCAAATGTATTATGCGGGACTTCGATTCAAAATAAAATAACAACAATGTCAATGACAATGACAAAAAATCAATTTCAATAACAATTAAAAAAGTAAAATATGAAAAATCTATTTTTAGGAATGATGTTATTAGTAGTAACACTTTCTGTACAAGCACAAACTAAAAAGAATAAAAATGCAAAATACACCATAGAAGTGAATGGCAATTGCGAACAATGTCAAAACCGAATTCAAAAAGCGGCTTTTTCGGTCAGTGGTGTAAAAATGGCGAGTTGGGACATTGATTCTCATAAACTAAATGTGACAATTAATGAAGAGAAAACCTCGATTAAAGCTGTAGAAGTTGCAATTGCAAAAGTGGGACACGATACTAAAGAGTTTAAATCCACCAAAGAAAGTTATGACAAACTACCAGGTTGTTGTCAATATGATAGATGGTAGTCAAGGTAAGAAAGGGAATTCCAACATTTTTGGAATTCCTTTTTATGAGGTTAGTTTAAGTTTTCAATTGAATGGTGTTTTTATTAAATATTTATTAAAAAACTGCAAATCCATTGACTAGATAGTGCTGTTTTGCTAAATAATAATTACTTTCACAACCTAGAATTTTTAAAATATTTATATGAATAATTTTGATTGGACGCAGCTAATAAATCCAGAATTTTATATTTTGATGGAATTTGGCGGAGTAAAAATGGGATTGTTAGTAATCCTATTCATAATTTTTGCCGAAACTGGATTGTTTGCAGGGTTTTTTCTTCCAGGAGATAGTTTGTTGTTTTTAGCAGGGATTTACAGCGAATTATTAACTCGCCAGATTGCGGTGGGCAATGAATTTGCGAATGTTGTATTGCTATCAGCTTTAGTCTCAGCAGCAGGAGTTTTTGGTAATATGGTAGGATATTGGTTTGGAGTGAAAGGCGGAACTTATCTTTATAATAAAGAAGATACGTTTTGGTTTAAGGAAAAATACCTTTTACAATCGAGAGATTTTTTCGATAAATATGGAGGGAAAGCGATTATTTTTGCTCGTTTTTTACCTATTTTCAGAACCTTTGCACCCATTGTAGCTGGAATTGCTGCGATGGATAAAAAGAAATTTATGTTTAATAATATTTTGGGTTCTGTCCTATGGTCTTTCAGTATGATTTTTGCAGGGCATTATTTGTCAGCAATGTTTTTAGACAAATTCGGTATTGATTTGAAAAAACATATCGAATATATTGTTATAGGAATTGTGCTTGTAACAACGCTTCCAGTGCTTTGGAAATTATTCAAAAAAAGAGTTCATATTGAATAAAAGATTTATGAAAAAACTCCGAAGCTTTTAAACTTCGGAGTTTTTTTTGTTATTTATTATTTTGCAATTGTGCTTAATTTCTTTATTTCAGAGATTAATTGACCTTCGATTGTAAACCCTTCAATCACAACTAAAACCTCTTTTTGATTTATTTTAGGAAAGGAAACTTCGAAAAATTGGTTGGCATCTAGAAACACACTTGGGGACCACTGCAAAGTTCCAAAAAGATAAAATTCTCTCGAAAATGGAAATTCTATGTTTTTGAATGTTTTAGATTTTGCAAAACCAGATTTCACGATTAGAGTTGTATGTTTCTTTTTCAAATAACTATTATTGACACCTTTTTTTAGGTAAATTCTAATTGTTCCGTAACCTCCAGTAGCAGTAGTGGAAGTTCCTATTTTGTCAATATAAATTTCATCGACATTCATTAAATCAAGGTCATACAAAACATTTAAATCTAAAATTTGAAAATTATCTACAAAAATAGCTGGAGTAGCTACACTTTCGTTTCCAGAATATTCGTGTCTAGAACTGCGAACGTAGGTCGAATTTTCTTGGTCGACACCAGTGACATAACCGTTTCTGCCAATGAAGTCCAAGACCGAACCAAAATCTGTCTCTCCCATTTTATAGGCTTTTGCAGCCTGATTATTCATTTCGGTTTGATGAATGTAGATTGGTTTTTTATAATTATTTTGAACGACAATTTCGTTTAATGCAATTCTCTTTTTTTCTAAATCGGCATTCGAAAAGGCGAAAGTTCTATTCAAATCTTTTATCGGTTGACAATTGGCACCATCAAAAAAATTTTTTTTTAAAAAAGGTTGGTCATTGTTCAAAATGTTGACAATCATCTTTGTTTCAATGGCTAGGTTCTTTTCGTCCATTAATTCTAGCTGATAGGCTGTAGAATCTCTTGCAAAAAAATTATCAAAACTAAACTTGTTGTTTTTGTCCAGGATTGCTTCTTCAAAAATTTTATTTTTCAAAGAGATTAGTGCAACTTTATATTTTGTTTTTGGGTTCAATGGTTTTACGATGGTTCCATTGATGGTAATTCCTTTGGTAAATGTATAGGACTCCATTGGTTTATGGCTCATAATATTGTTCCAAAAGTATTTGCTTTTAGTCTGATTGAGCATCAATAATTCCATGTCAAAAGCCCTAGTTACGTTTTGGCGGTCAAAATAAATGTAGTTGTTAAGTACTGGTTTTTCTAAATAAGCGTTGAGATTTAACGTTCCTAAAATTGAATTTTTCTGGTCGAGACAAGCCGTTTCTGTTGGCAAAATACTGATACTTAAATTGGCCACTTTTGAATTTATTTTTCCAAATAAGTGGATACTGTCGTTGGCAGTAAATTGCGTTTCCAATGCTGGAATTTCTTTAGGTTGCTTGTTCAAATAGAGCAATCTTTCGGCAATTTCGTTTAGATTTTCATCAATAATTCGAATGCTATTCACCCCATTTGACAACTCATTTTTATCGAAAATTAGGATTTGGATTAGGTTCTTGTCATTAAAATTAAATTCTTTTTGAATGTATTTCCCGTTTTGATGAATGAGCAAAGTGTAATTTTTATTTTGGTATAAATTCACGCCATCCGAATTGGTTTTTACAGAAACCTCCAACATATTGTTGGGTAAATTGTTATTGTAGGTTATGGCAAGGCCCGAATTGGTTGCTTTGGGCAATTGTTTTTCCATTTTCAGTTTGTCTGTTGCGATTTTTACCGAGTAGGTTTCGTTTGAATCTGGAGTCAATTCAAATTTTCCGTAACCCATTTTGTTGGTAAAGAAAGTCGTGATGGTTTTTCCTTTCGAATCTACCACTAATCCTTCTATGATTTGAATTCCTAAATCGTTGCAATCCTTTATTTGAATACCCATTGTGTTGCTGATTCCTTTAATAAATGAGCCACTCTCTGGATTAAAAAATATAGAAACAGCGTTATAATTGGGCTGATTAGTTTTTAAATTATAAGATTCCTTTAGGTTTATTATCTCAATATTTTGAGCAAAGGATTCGTCTTCCATAAAATTATTCATCCAATTGGTGTAAAAATGAAAGCGGTATTTTCCAGAAGCTATTTTTTCGTCTAATGTTACAATTCCGTCAAAAGTTCCTAGCGAAGTGTGAAGCAATTGCTTTTGAATTACTTGCCCTTGTGCATCATAAATCGCTAACTGTACATTGGTGGTATTCAAGTTGGGAAAACTGCTCTGTTTGTTAAAAACATAGCCTTTAAAAGCGATGTTTTCGTTAGAGATATAAATTGTTTTGTTGAATTGTACGTGAATATTCTCTCTCTCGAAATGAAAATAATCTTCTAAATTGATTTTTATTTTTTGCTGGTTATCTGTATTTTGAGAAAAACTAATTGTTGTTGTCAGTAGGAATGCGAAAATGTAAATTGAGTGTTTCATTTTTAGGTGTTTAATGAAGTTGAAAAGTACAAAAAGATTTCTTGAATGTAAAATATATTTATAAGTAAAATCCTGCTTATGATTTGAGCAGGATTTTTTGGTTATTGATTTTTTTAGATAAAAAATTGAAAATATTTTTGCAAAATCGTCTATTAATAGTAAACTATTTTAAACTGTCTTTTGGAATGCCAAAAGCATTGAAATCCATATAATCAGGGTTTTTAAGCCTTATAATTTCCCAATAAATGTAATAAGGTTTTGATGGTTCGAATTTAACAAAACCCCATTCACTATTTGTTTCTATCCAAGTTTCTCCCTTTTTTTTATAATGAAAACTATAAGATATTCCAGACTTAAAATAGCTAATTTGTACAGTGGCTCTAATTTTTTGAATTTTTAAGTTAACTGAAAGAAATTTATCATTTTTATTTTTTAATAATTCTTTCGTAGATAGAAATTTAACACCTAACAAATTGTAATTAACTTTTACCCCATTTATTTCGTTAAAAATTACTCGATGGAGATTTAAGGTATTTAAACTAATTTTTTTAGAAGACAGTGATTTAGAAAGTAATATTTCTACATCGCTAGGTTTGTTGTTGTCTAAATTTAGAGCACTCGGATATAAATATATACCTAAACATATTATCCCAACTATAATAATTATTTTCTTTATCATAAAATATTTGATATTTTTTTAAGGTTCACGTATGATTGATACATTGCCCATATTAACTACAAATCCATATGTTCCAATTTCCCAATTATTTCCATTTTCTTGTGAGTAATCAAAAAACAATCCATCTGTCCAATGAACAAATTCATGAAGCAATGTTATAGAAAGCATTAAATTTAAAAGTTCGGCTGAATTACCTGTTGAATTCTCTAAATTTTGTACGTAGTCAATATCTATCTCAACTGTATTTGTAAATGGGTTGTGATATCCATATGAATTATTTAATTGGGTTATCATTACCGTCGGACCTTGTCCATATTGAAGTTTTTCATAGATTTCTATACCAGTCAACCCTGTGTAATGCTTTAATGTTGCCAAAATCTTTGGATTTGAAAGAACATAATCTGCAATGTTTTTCACAGTATTAGTAAA
>ENA-UOWE01005411-UOWE01005411.1-activated-sludge-metagenome-genome-assembly--contig:-NODE-5411-length-11672-cov-5.499354_pt1 | contig 11672 bp, 12 predicted proteins | sample MGYA00249841_ERZ761562 | MGnify/ENA primary metagenome ERZ761562 (study PRJEB28883, sample SAMN05720200) | activated sludge metagenome | isolation source: Anaerobic digester | place: Japan... | reverse complement strand
CTACTCTGTTTTAGGGGATGTAAATCTTAGTGATATGCCTTTTAATATCTTTGCAAGATATCCAGTAGGTAGTGGAAAATACAAAGTGGTAAGAACAGAGCAAAACGCAGTGTATCTTGTAGATAACGAATATGATAGGTATACTCCCAATATTAAGAACATTACCCTTAGGGTATATCCAGACACAAAGAGTTTAAACACAGCATTTAGAACTGGACTATTGGATGCGGTTAATGGTTGGGATCAGGAGGCATTGAGCTTTACTTCGGAGTATCCAAACTTTGAGTCATATATTATGGAGGAAAAATACAGAAGCAAGTTAATATTTTTTAACTTAAGGAAGGAAAATTTAAAAGATGAGAATTTAAGGAAGGGATTATCTTCTTTGATAGATAAAGACAGATTATATGAAGAGGCTAAGATATCTGGGGTTCCTATATATGGTCCATATGCTACAGATTCTTGGGTTTACAACAAAAGTGTAGATTATCTTGAATACAATCCTGAAAAGGCTAGGGAGTATCTTAAAAGTGCAGGATATGAGAGAAAAGAAGGTGGAATTTACTATGAATCAAAGGAGAATGAAATTTTAAGCTTCACTTTGACATATTTCCAAAGTGAGATTAACGATAGATTAGTTACAAAACTGAAAGAGTTGCTTGAGCAGGAAGGAATTATTCTTAAAACAGAAAGGTTAAATTATACACAAATTACTCAGGAGATTATTGCTACAAGAGATTTTGAACTCCTTTTATTTGAGATTGAGACTACTGTAGATCCAGATCAATACAATCTTTGGCACTCTCTTAAAAGTAGTTATCCAGATCTTAATCTCTCTGGGTATTCATATGAGAGGGTAGATATTCTTTTGGAAGATGGAAGAAGGACAACAGATATAAATACAAGGAAAGCGAGATATGCTACTTTCCAGAAATACTTAGTAGAAGATGCTCCCGTTGTATTCCTGTATCATCCAAATTTCGTTTATGTAGTAAATGATAAACTAAAAGGTGTCAATCTAGATACATGTAACTTCTCTTATGAGAGATTTGCAAATATTGAGAGTTGGTATTGGAAATAACATGCCAAGAGGGGGACTTGAACCCCCACCCTATTGCTAGGACTACGTTCTGAACGTAGCGTGTCTGCCATTTCACCATCTTGGCGTGTGCTACATTCTATCACGAATTAATCCTTTTTTGATGTGAGAGATATCTTAATTTTCCTCTGAGGATTGTTGCTTTCTTTGCCCTTCGCATTGTCTGGGTCAAAGTTTTTGAAATCTCTTAAGAAGTCAATCTTTGTAACAATTTTTTCTTCTTCTTTAAGTTCAGGCTCTTCCTCTTTTTTTATTTCGGCTTTTTCATTCTTCTTGTCCTCTACAGAAGGTTTTTCTCCTTTCTTATCTAAAAGGAGTTTCTCTTTTAATGTTAACTCTTTTCCTTCAGTTTTTGGTTTTACAACTTCTTTCCTCATTTTTTCGATATCCTTGTCGTTATCTGTATTTTTGAAGATTAGAGAAAGAAGGAAAGATACCAAAAAACCTAGTACAAAAAAACCTGCAACTAAGGCTATGATATCCGGATTGTCAGATACGAACTTTCCTAATTTGGAAACATCTACATTTTTAAAGGCAAAAGTATTTGTATTAGTTCCGGCTATGTTTGTTGTTCCTTCACCAAGAATGAAGGTGATTGGCTCCGCTGGATCACTTGAGTATCCATATTTTCGAACGTATCCTGTTAAAGAGTATGTCCCATCCACAAGTTCTCCTGCTTCAAACGGGATGGACCATTTTCCCTCGCCATCTATGGTGGATTGCTTAGTAAATATATTTAAGCCAGAGGACATTACAAGAATAATTTCTGAATTTGCCAAACCAGTACCATACACTAGCACAGATGAGTCATTTATGGTTGGTGCATTTATAATTGGAGCTCTTGGGAGTACAATCAATGTCTTTTCAAGCAATTGGGTTGTTCCGACATTATCTACAAATTTAAACTTCAAAATATGATCACCAATAGAAAGAGCAGGTAGAGTATAAGGACTCGTAATAGTTATAAAACTTTTGGAATCTATTTCAAGTTGAACGCCCTTTTTTTCCTCAGATGGATCAATAAAAGTTAAAATCAAGCTAGGATTATTCGTCTGGCTCGGGATATTGAGCTTGAGAAGATTTGTAAAGGACTCCTCCCTCTGAGCTTCTTTCTGATCTAAATCTGAAATAACGCTTTCTGTTTTTACTGTTCCGATAACATCATCGACACTTTGTTGAGCAAAGATGCCCTTGCTCTCAAGCAATATAACTGAAAGTATTATCGTTATTATTATTTTCTTAAACATGTATGGCAGCTTGCTAATAATTTACTTTACCATTTTATCAATGAAAAGGACTCCTTCCAAGTGGTCTTCCTCATGCTGTATGCTTACAGCATTTAGACCCTCGTATCTTTTTGTTTCCCACTCTCCCTCTCTATTTTGGTATCTAATTTTTACCTTTAGATATCTTGTAACATTCCCTAAAATATCTGGTACACTTAAACAACCCTCCTTTGTGGTAGTCTTTAAAAATTCCTCTATCTCTATCTTTGGGTTTATAAAAACTTCCCATTGGTTCGTATCGTAATTGAGAATGAAGAAAACTCTTTTATGTTCTCCTACCTGTACAGCAGCAATACCCCCTGCAGGGACATTACCTTGCTCTTCACTGTGTTGTGCTGTGTAGAGGAGATTATCTAAAAATTCTTGGAACTGTGGAGTCTTTATCTCTTCTGTGGTGATGTTTTGGCTTTTTTGTCTTAGTAATTTTTCCTCATCTTTATTTTTAATTGTTATGATTTTGAGTGCTTTTGGCATACCCAAGAGTATATCATAATTATTAGTAGTGTTTGATTTTACAATTTTTAATATAGATAGGATTTAATCGGTAACCGACTTTTACAACAGTATCAATTACGCTTTCACTACCGTACTGAGAAAGCTTTTTTCTTACTCTACTAATCATAGTATCTACGGCAGCATATCCAATATCTTTGTTATAATTGAGAACATTTGAGATTATTTTTTCTCGGCTAATTACCATTTCGCGGTTTTTTATTAACAGAAGCAGGAGATTAAACTCACTTTTGGTAAGGTTAATCTCTTTTTGCTTTCGTTTTATGACTCTGCTTGTTAAATCTATTTCTATATCTCCCATTTGTATGAGTATTTTTTTAAATTTATAAAAAAGAAGTTGCCGAATTTCTGCCTCAATTAATGGAAAGCTTATTGGTTTAGAATGAAAGAGGTTTCCTCCAAGCTTATATGTATTGATTTGGCTTTCATGATCTTCCTTGTTTCCAATTACAATAATAGGAATATTTCTGTTTACATCTCTTATGCGAATTAAAGTCTTAAAGCATTCTTTTGCTTTCTCCTGTAGATCTATTAATACAATGTCATATTTATTACTTAAGGCTTTCTTTATACCAGTTTCAGAATTGTATGCGATACTGATATAGAATTCTGTATCAAGGAAATTTTTTTGGAATAGACAACCAATGTTTGCGTCACAAATTATTAGAAGGATTGAAGGTCTAAATTTAGGGCTCAACATCTTGACAGTTTATTAATCTTTGTCTTACAAAAACCTTACAATATTTTTACTCTTCTTCTTCTTCGAGATCGTTTGTATCTTTGTTTGGTAGAAAATGAGAGAGGATAATCAGAATTGCAACTGATGCCAACAGGGCAAGTAATATTATGACAAAGTAATCCATAGGGAAAATTATAGCAGTTATTTTACATATTTTTCATTCATTCGCTCCGTAAGTGAGTAACAACAACCACAGAAGTTTTGTTTGTAAAAACCTTTATGTATTTCTTGCTTGTATTCTTTTGGTAGTATGAATGGAATTGAAAATTCTTTTTCTAAGTCTGATGCAATTTTGAGTATCTCACCTTTATTTTGGTATGAGCTACTAATTAGTGTAGAAGTTACAGAGTCGAATTCATGCTCTTTGGCGTATTTAAAAAGATAGCCCAATCTTTGTTTCCAACATCCAGTACATCGCTTCTCTTCTTTCTTTATACTTTCAAAATATTCACTTGGACGGTAATCTGGGATTACCAACTTAATATTAGGATAATCCATTAATACTATTTTTACAGCGTTTAATCTTTCAAGGAATTCTGCTCTTGGGTGGATATTTGGGTTGTAAAAAAGTACTGTAGGGTTCTCCTGTGTTTCAAGAGATGAGAGTGTATTAAGTAAACAATCTGCACAGCAAGTATGTATTAATATTGATTTTTCCATAGGTATATATTTTACTACAAACTATGATATAATGTTCATGCTATTGGAGCGATCGAACAGACTGCTTTGAGTAATTTTTCTCCCAAGTGTATTGGTATAGCGAGTTTATTTTATTTTATATAAATAATGGGAAACAAATTATTTATCGGAAATCTTAGCTGGAACGTCGATGACGAGATGTTAAGAGAGACTTTTAGTGCCATTGGTACTGTCGAAGAGGCAGTAGTAATCAAGGACAGAATCAAGAACAGATCCAAAGGATTTGGTTTTGTAAAAATGTCTTCTGAAGAAGAAGCTCAGAAAGCAATTGCTGAGTTGAATGGTAAAGAGTTGGACGGTAGAGCTTTGAATGTATCTGAAGCACGTGAGGAAAATCGTGAGAGAAGATCATTCGATGGCGGAAACTTCAATAGAGACGACAGAAATTAATTCTGTTATTAATTGAATTCTAAAAGGGCTGGTAAAACAGCCCTTTTTCTTTTATATAGTTATTTGGATTTAACGATTACTCTATACCCATTTGTTGTTTAGCATAGGCAGTTAGGTTTTTCCTCTTTGCCCATACTCGTTCAGTGTCGGTTAATAGTTTTTTTCTTAGACGAATGCTTTTTGGAGTTACCTCTATCAGCTCATCATCGTTAACAAATGAGAGTGCAAATTCCAATGTAAGTGGTAATCTAGCTTTAAGAGATATCTCTGTTACTTCTGCATGTGACATTCTCACATTTGTCTTATGTCTTGCTTTACATGGATTTACCTCAATGTCATTTTCATGATTGTTTATTCCGATTATCATTCCCTCGTATACCTCTGTGGCTCCCTCTATAAAAAGTCTTCCTCTCTCCTGAATAGTAGTCAGAGAGTATGCAAGTGCTGTACCAGTCTCAGAAGATATGATTACACCTTTTCTAAAAAGAGACTCTTGTTGTGTATATGGGACATATTCTGTTATGAAGCTATTAATAATGGCTTCACCTTTTGTAGCATTCATTAGAACTCTGTGTAATCCAATTATATTTCTTGTTAATATTTTGTATGTAAATCGTGTATTACCTTCTTCTGTTTCAATATTTATTAATTCCCCTTTTCTATCACTTACCTCTTGGGTTATTGTACTCATGTATATCTCTGGTGCATCGATGATTAATTCTTCAAGTGGTTCGGAGACTACGCCATCGATTTTTTGAAGAATTACTTCTGGTTTACTTAATTGTAATTCAAATCCTTCTCTTCTTAATTGTTCAACAAGAATTGCTAACTGAAGTTCACCTCTTCCAGATATGAAATAGCTGTTTGAACCATGGCTTTGTATATCCAAACTAATATTTAAATTCTTCTCCTGTTCAAGTCTTTGTCCAAGCTGTTTTGCTGTCACATATTTTCCCTCTCTACCTAGGAAAGGAGATGTGTTTGGTTCTATCTTAATTTTAACAGATGGTGGAGTTATCGTTATCTCAGGGAGTGGTTCTGGGTAATCCAGTGCACAAATTGTAGCTCCAATGGCTGTAGATTCTAATCCTGTTAGTGCAACTATTTCTCCTACAGCTGCACTTCCTGCTGGTATCCAAGCAAGTCCTTCTTTTACAAAAAGTTCTTTTACTCTTCCCTGTTTTTTATCTTCTTTTGTAAGAAGAACTATTGGGTCGTTAATATTGACTTTGCCTCTTTTAATTTTTCCTATTAAATATCTCCCAAGGTGTTGGTCATATTCGAGAGAGTTAATCTGCATCTGGAATGGTGCATCTAATTCTCCTTTTGGTTCTGGAGTCTGTATGATTGCATCTAGAATTGGAGATACATCTCCTGTTGTTGAATTAGGAATTGTAAGATCACCATCTGGAATTTCTTTAAATATTTTTCCTTCTCTCGAGATGGCATAGTAAACAGGAAATTCTAATTGTTCAACATCTGAAGCTAATGCTAAAAAAAGGTCCTGAACTTTACTGAGAGTCCTTTTGATGTTTGCTAGTTTTTTATCTATTTTGTTGATAACAAGAATGGGTTTTAATCCAAGTTCAAGGGCCTTCTTTAAAACAAATTTTGTCTGTGGCATGGGACCCTCTTTTGCATCTACCAAAAGAAGGCAACTATCTGCCATATTCAATGTTCGCTCTACTTCTCCACCAAAATCTGCATGCCCTGGGGTATCTATAATATTTATTTTGTATCCTTTGTATCTGATGGAAATGTTTTTAGCACTAATGGTAATACCTTTCTCCTTTTCCAATTCACTGGAGTCAAGTATCCTTGTTTGACTCATCTCCTCCTCATTATCTCTAAAGAGGTGAGTTTGTTTCATAAAAGCATCAACAAGGGTAGTTTTACCATGGTCTACATGTGCGATAATAGCGACATTTCTTATGTTTTTTTTATTAACTGGAGAGTATTCCATAACAGGGAGAGATTGTATCACAAAAGTTAACGGTATTATAGTCTATTATAAATGGTTGAGGATTAGTGTTAGGAGGTAACCTAAATATGTGAGAACCATTATTAATCCAGATAATCGGCTAAGAGTTTTATTTTTTCCGAGAAATTTCATCTCTGCGAGAATAAGAATTACAATAATTGCTCCGTAAATATTCACAAAAAGGAGATCATTTATTGCTAAACTGTTAATTTGTAATGGCTTAATGATGGCAAGTAATCCTATTCCAAGCGTTATATTCAGAATGTTTCCTCCAAATACATTTCCAACAATAATATCTGTGTTCCCTGCCTTTGCTGCAACAATTCCTGCAGTTATTGTAGGAATAGAGGTACCAACACCTATCAATGTAAGACCAAGAATGTAACTATTAATTTCTGTGTATTGAGCAAAAAGTGGTGTAAGAAAAGAGATTCCAAGTGAAGACACAAGAATGATTAGAAATATTAGTAATACTGATAGAATCTCTCTGGAATTAACTTTTTCTTTCTCAAAAGTTTTAGTCTCTTGCTTTTCTAATTCTTTGTGCGAAGATATACCATATTGGATAATTATCCCCCATGCTGCTAATAGGAAGATTAATAATAAAATGCCTTCCAGTTTTGAAAGATTTCCATCAAGTATAAACGATGTAAAAAGTGCCATTAAGGAAAAATACAAGGGAATCTCTTTCTCAAAGACTTCCTTTTTTACAAGGATTGTAGTCATGAATGCAGGAATTCCAAGAGCCAGTCCAATATTTACATAATTTGTTCCAATTAGATTTCCAAGAGCAACATCTTGTTGATTTGTAAGGAATGCGATTAGACTAACCAGTAAAGTTGGTATTCCTGTAGTAAGCGCAATAAGAGTGGTACCAATAAATACATCGCTGACACCTAATTTATGAGCAATATCTGTTGAAATTTTTACTAAAGCTTTTCCACTAAAGAATAACACAATCAAGCAAATTGCAATCCCAATAAAGACAGATACAGTATTTAACATATTATATCTTTTAATTTTAAATCCACCAATCTAGAGAAACATGAGTCCATAGATCTTTTTTGAAGACCAACTTTCCATTGTTTTGTTTTCTTGTCTAACAAGCTATACTTTATATATCTAAATTTAATATATTTAGCAATGAAAATCAATGAAATATATAAATGCCCAATATGTGGGAATATTGTTCAAGTAACACATGTTGGTGGTGGGACTCTTGTGTGTTGTGGAAAGCCAATGGAATTACTAGAAGAGAAATCATCCAATGAGGGAATGGAAAAGCACTTACCAGTAGCTACATTTGAAAATGGTACATTGAAGGTAAATGTTGGTTCCATAGATCATCCAATGGTAGAAGAGCATTACATAGAATGGATAGAATGTATTGTAAATGACAATGTAACAAGAAAATATCTTTTTCCAAATGACAAACCCTATGCTGAATTCTCAATCAAAGAGGAAAAGGGCATTAAAGTCAGAGCATATTGTAATGTTCATGGATTGTGGGCTGTTACCTTGTAGTTACTTGTTGTCCAAATATAGCTTGAATCCAATCATACTTGATATTGTCAATATCCCAAGTGTAGAGACTATTTCAATTGGATTAGATAATCCTGAGAATTTTACAAGTATACCTATTACTGCCCACAGGATTACAAGTGAGTAAGCAGATCTTTTTTTAAGGATTGAATATACTGCAAGTCCTGTTGATACTACAATCATTATTGCTGACCACACCTCTGGTGATATACCAAATCTATCCCAATTTGCTGTATATAACGCAGCCGCTATGTTTGCTATTGATGCTACAGATATCCATCCTAAGTAAATATCAAATGGAAGGGTTTTAAAGATAGAGACCTTTTTGGATTTATGTAGGATTAAGGAAATAGCAATAAGGCTAGCAAGAATAATTACCATGGCTATTACAGATAGATAAATTAATCTGTAGTGCCAAAGAAATATCCAAGCAATATTTGCAAGACTACTTGTAATTACCCATGGATATATTGCCTTATCTTCTTTTGTAAAATTGGTAAACATAGAGATTATGTATACTACTAACCCAGCATATATTAATCCCCATATGGAAAATGCATATCCTGCAGGAACGAAGTAGATAGGAATAGCATCAGAAAGTGCACCTGTTGTCACACCATTAATTGGTAAGATATTTGCTAGTGCATTTACTATGAACATAGCCACTACAGACACTGTGACAGATAATTTAATAAGGAGTTCTTTCTTCATACTGTATTAATATATAAATTTACTATATTTATTGTACCTAGAAGAAATGAAAAAGTGAATAGATACAGGAAGATTATTTTGAAGGATAACCTTCCTGTATTTGAAACAAATTACTGATTTTGTATGAGTGCTAAAGCTTCCACAGGAGAGGGACAGAGAGTTTTGTATTTTTCTTTAAGAAAAATTTGCTCTTTGTATTTTATCCCTATCTGTGGATCTGGGAGGTAAGTTAATAGAATCTCGATTGCTTTTTTAACTTGTTCTTCCATGATCTCAGGGCAGAATGGAATTTCTAATGTTAGAATTTCCAAAGCCCATTCGATTTGTTCGTCCTTACTTTCTCTGGACACAAACATGTGACACTCTCCTGTTATTAGTATTTTGAATCAAAGTGATTATATCTCTAAAACACTTTAGATACAAGAAAATCATATATTCTATACATAGCATATGTATCAAGCTCACAATACTTTAAAAGGTTCTTTTTTGTACTATCTGTCTCCTCTTGAGATTGTCTCTCGTAAGATAAACGGTACCAATTAACCATAGCTTCATCTCCTTTCCCTATCTCCATATCATGGTAATTCAAATCTGGTGCTAATACTGGTAGGACATTCTTAATACTCCAACTGCCTTTAAACTTAGGATCTACATACATTTGGTATTTAAATATATTTCCTAAGTCATATATCCTTCTATTTAGATTAAGAAGAAATGGCTCGTATTCAGGATATATTCTTGCCATTTCACTATTACAACCTTTTTCAAAAGTTTCATTCCATACCAATATACTTCCACTATCCCCTATTACATCCTTGAGGATATCAAGGACATCTAGCATTGGGTCTTTTTTGGTAATTGCTATGTATTCGTAATGTGAGAGATTACCATTTTTGTTTTTAAGAATGTGTAAAGAGAATTGAAAGACTACATTCTCATATGGCTTGTGTCCCTCAAATTGTGGAATAGCCCATGAGTATGTTTCGTAATCTAGGAAATATATTGGGTATTCTAAACTATCTAGTTCAGAGAGAATCTTTTGCTTATCAATTATAATTTTGTCTTCTTTGGTAGCTTCAATTTGCAACTTCTGCTTTTGAGCTATGTTAAATTCAGAAGGGATATTCCGCATATCTACTATTCCCATTTCCCGAAGAGCATCAATATTCTTTTTGCTAATTCTAGAAACATCATAAATGGAATATTCTGGGAGAGTATCTGGGAAGCATAGTGGTTTGGATGGACAGGTTTTGGGGTTGTAGCAAGGAGATAATCCTTGCGGGGTTTCTTTACTGGTTATTAGCATAGCTTCTGCTACTGTTGCTTCAGTGTAATCCCATTTCTTCTTCGCAAAGGAGGTCATATCTTCGACAACAAACAACTCTTTTAGATCTAGTTTTTTACCTCGTATATAATCTTTGTTTAAGTGGATTAAGTATATATTTTCAATCTTATCTAATGTTTTCGCTAAGTAATATTGGAAGGATATATCGTATTCATCTTCTTTGGATATCTCTGTTGAACTTTTTACTTCATATATATCTTGTCCAACTACAATATCTGCTCGTGCAAAAAGATCGTCTGTTTGGTATATCTTTTGGTATTGTGCATCTTTTGAAACATACTTTTTTACATACTCTCTTGCTAAGGTTTCAACTTCATAGCCTTGTTTTATTAAGTGTTTGTCAAAATCTGACAGTTTTCTTTCATATTGATTATTTTTAAGAGCCCAAAGGTGTAAGGGAGAGTCAAGATATGTAATATAATCTGATTTTGTTAGCATAATATATTATACAGCTTTTAGAATTACTGTTTGTTAATTTGTAATGTCACAGTAGCTTTCTCTGAGGCACTAAATTCTCCGCTGATATCTAGCTCCTGTATAATTTGTATACATGCAGTATCTGTACTGTTGTTTTCTTTAATATTTACCATTATGGTCACTTGTTCAGGGTAGCTTTCTGCAACTAATGCATCTACCTTTGCACTCTGACATGGATTGGGAAGTTGTCCTTTAACATTGTATTTCCATACATTAGCTCCTGCATATTTGTATGTTAGAGTTATATTTTCTCCTGTTATTGTTTTCCAATCATTTGTAGTGTCTGGGCTGTCTTTTCTAATGAATAGTGCCCATATACCTGTTAGCACAAGAAGAAATATTAGTATGAAAAAGGAGAGTATCGCCAATTTCTTTTGCATAACCCAAAAGCATTACAAATTAAATATATTTGCTTTTAATGTAAGTATTCGCAGTACACTTTCGTTTATCCTCTGCTCAGGTATATCACCCTTTTTAACTGCGTCTAAAATTGCATTGTATGCCTGTGCCTGTTGTTCTGGTTCTCCAGAATATATTAAAAGATCGTTTCCTGCCTTTATTGCTTGGACTGCACCCTGTGCAATCGTGAAGCGTTCAGTTAGTGCTCCCATTTGCATATCATCGGTTATAACTACACCATTGAATCCATATCGTTCTCTTAATATCTCAGTCACTATCTTGGAAGAAAGAGAGGAAGGGTAGTTTGTATCTATTTGCTTGAAAAGAATGTGTCCAACTAGAATAGCTTGGGTATCTTGGTTTGAGATGACCTCTCTAAATTGAGAGGCATATTCATCAAACTCTACTTCAGAGATATTTGCCTCTGGAAGAGTTTTGTTGACGGATACTTTGTCATATCCGGGTATTTTTGAGATGTTGTATATCTCGCC
>ENA-UOWE01005407-UOWE01005407.1-activated-sludge-metagenome-genome-assembly--contig:-NODE-5407-length-11676-cov-3.754152_pt1 | contig 11676 bp, 7 predicted proteins | sample MGYA00249841_ERZ761562 | MGnify/ENA primary metagenome ERZ761562 (study PRJEB28883, sample SAMN05720200) | activated sludge metagenome | isolation source: Anaerobic digester | place: Japan... | reverse complement strand
TTCAACTCCGGCAAAACGCAAATTCCCTCCAAAAATCATCCGGCTAACCTTCAATTGATAGGCCACCATCATGAACATAAATGTATCGTCGTCGATAATAAAACGGTCTTTTCCCCGACGGTCATGGGTCCTCAAGCCAGGACTTATCAGCGCTCTCGAATGATCCGATTCAAACATACCAACAAGGGGTGGACCAGCCCCCTCATTACCGATTGTGCCCACAACGTGAAACTTTACGATCTGCACGGAAAAGATGGCGCCGAAAAATTATCGGAATCGTTCAAAAACCCCAACAACGGTTCCCATACCTCCAACCAAGTCACGATCACCAACAGACTCGACTTCAACTTCAACCGCGGCCGAACCACCTTCGTCATGAAAAAAGGAAAGTATCGCGTTACAGGAGGGGAGCCCGAGGCCGTCTACGATAGTCAAGATGGCTCCAAAACCATCGTCCTCGTGCGCGTGAACATCCCCCGCAAAACCACTTCCGGCCCAGGAAAAGTCGTCGTATCCATCGAACCCGATCCATCCTCCCCCTGACTGCCTGTCCGCTGGCCTTCCCACCGAAAAAAAAGCTCACGAAAACTGGCGATCAAAGCGTCTGCGAAATTCGTGAACCTTTTCTTCCAAGGACCCCACCGAATCATCCGTCGTAATTTATGTAACATATTGAAATTATAGATTGTTTTATCTTCTATCGCCCAGGCTCCCTGCGCGCCTTTTGCCGCGGCCCATCTCATGACCTCTCGTGTTCCTGACCTGCCCACGCCGCCATTCCATCGAAAACCGACTACAGCTTTGCGCCCATCCCGGGGATACTCCGATCTCACCACACTCACCAGAAAGCCAGCCCCTCAACGTTTCTTCCCCATCGAGAAAAAGGTCATGGAAAGGGGTAGGTTCGTATCCTACCAAAGTTCCACCCCCTTGCCCCTTGCCTTCCAAATTCCTCCCCAACCCATCGATTCATTCCTTCGTCCACACTAAGATGCCTGCCGTGGCGTCGTTCCAACAACGCATCCAACGATTGCGTCTTCCCCTCGTTCCCCTGTTGCCGGCTATCGTCGTCGCCATTGGAGCATTTACCGCTATCGTGGCCGGCTTTCTCGGACTCGCTCACCTGCGATCCATGAGCGATGGCATTGCCCAAGATCGCGCCGATGTGCTCGCCAGCACCCTCGCCGCGCGAATTCGAACCACCGATGGCACCGATCAACCCATGGTGATTCGTCGTGCCGCCCGACGTTCCGGCGCCGAAATCCTCCTGCTCACCCACGACGGCATCTCGCGGATGGACGACAACGATGCGGGACTCGACACCCCACAACTGCTTCAGGTGCTCATCGAAGGACGAGGCGAAGTCATCACTCGAATCGGGCGCGCCAAATATGCCGCTCGGCCCATCGGTCCTCCCTTCCAAAACCTCGCTCTCGTCGTTTTCGTTTCAGCCCCAGCACAACCAGAAGGCGCAACCTCGCTGATTCGATCCCTTCTTGTCGTCACGGCGCTGTTGCTCGGTGTCGCCGTCTTCGTGGCCTTCGTGTTCGTCCGTGAGTTGCGCGGCGATGTCGACTTCGTCCGTTCCGAAATCGACCGAATGGCCGAACCGGATGCCGCACCCACCGGAAGACCCATTCGGGTGCGAATGACCGATCAAGTTGGTGTGCTCACGCATGCTTTCAACCTCTTGGTCGACCGTTTTGCCGCCGCGGAACGCGCCTACCAACTCGATTTGGACCATGCCGCTTCCCTCGACCGCGACCGGGCCGCCTTTCTCGGCGTGCTAAGCCATGAACTGCGCACCCCCCTCAATGCCATCCTTGGCTTCACCGACGTGCTGTTGAGCGAAGTCGATGGCCCTTTGGATGCAGACACCCGGGAAAACCTCGAGCACGTCAGAGCCAGTGGCTCGCATTTGCGCGGCCTTATCGACGATATCCTCGAATTGTCCGCCCTCGAATCCGGACAGCTCCGCCTGTCTCGCAACCGCGTCGACCTGCGCGCCGTCGCCGACGATGTCATGCGGGAGGCGTCCGCCAGGATCGGAAGTAAAAACATAGCCTTGCATGTCGAGGGACCCAGCCCCGCGTATGCCTACGTGGATGAACGAAGGATGTGGCAAATCTTGAGCAACCTCGTTAGCAACGCCATCAAGTTCACCACGAGCGGCGACGTGCGCATCAATATCGCCCTCGAACTCGGACAAATCCATATCAGCGTGTCGGATACCGGTCCGGGTATCGACGCCGAAGATCGAGAAGCCATTTTCGACGAGTTTCGCCAAGTTGGGCCCCTGACCGCCCGCGCCAAAGGCACCGGACTTGGCCTGTTCATCGCCCGACGCCTCGTGACCATGCATGGGGGAACCATCATGGTAGAAAGCGAAGTGGGACAAGGCTCGTGTTTTCATATCCGTCTGCCCGCTTGGTCCGTGGATACCGGGGGATTCGATGGATTCGACGTTGTGACGACCGGTTTGCTGCCGGTCGCTAACGCTGGAGAATCGCAATGAACGCCGCTGCCGGAAGACTGACCCAGTCGGTCGTGGGGGCCTTGATTCTCGCTGGCGCTTCTACCGGCATCGCGCTCGCTCTGGCAGCTCCCCGATTCTTGCTGATCGAACCGGATACTACCCAACAACTCCTCGAACGGGGCACCATCGTGGGCTTGCTCGAAGTCCTCGCCCTTTGCCTTCTCGCATGGCTCCGACTTTATCGCCATCGTTTCACCATTCGCGCTCTTGGCTTGGGCTCGGGAAGCCTCGAACCCGATGCCCTCATCGCCCTCGGCAAAGAACCCGGCGCCATCACCATCCGGGGTATCGTCATTACAATTGTAGGGGCTTTGTCTACCTTGGTGCAGCCCGTGCGGCCAGAAAGCCTCGAACTCGACGCCGCCGTGAGCCTGATTCTTCTCGCCCTCGCTTTCAGTACCACCGCAGGCGTCGCCCTTTATGTTTTCATTCGACGACGTATCTCTCAAGCAATGCTTCTAGCCCCCGAAGAGGCCATGGCCGAAGTCATGGAACGCGTCCTCGCCACCGAAACGACCAGCCGCTGGACTATGCGACGGGTCCTGGGGGCCGTCCTTGCTCCCACCGCTTTCGTAGGCGTTAGCGCGGTGTTGATTGTTCATGCCCACGTCCGGACGTTCGAATCCAACGGTAGATTGGCCACCGCAACAGCCATAGCACAATCCGCCCTCGAACCCATTCCGGGCCCTGTTCCCACCGCGGGCGAAGACGATGCCGCGCAAGTCGCAGCCAATTTCGGCTATGCCATCCGATTGTCCCATGGGACTTCGCCTTTTCAGGTGCGACGTTTCAGAACCGGACACATGATGGTGACCGTCCCGCTCGACTTGGGATATGCGACCATCACGTTTCCCGCCACCACCGTGCTCGTTCTCACAGCCTCGTCTATCCTCGCCGCCGTTTTCGCAAGCCTGCTTGCCGTCGTGTTGGGAATCCGCATCGGACGCACCCTCGCCGCGGACCTCGAACAGGCCGCCCATCAAGTCCGATGGCTGGGCACGGATACGGTCCTGCGCGGCTTTACGAGAGTCGCTCGTCCCGCTCGCTTCGAAGCGGTCGCGAACCTCGGGGAAGCCATCGAAAAACTCGCGGACCGCTTCCGCGTTTTTGCTTCGGCACAAGAAAAGGCCATCGAAGCGCGTGAGGCCACCCGGCGCATGCGCGGATTGCTCTTCGCTTCCGTAAGCCATGACCTGAAAAGTAGCCTCAATTCCATCTTGGGCTTCGCCGATATCATCGATTCCGAACGCATTACCCCACAACAAGCCGAAAGCCTGCACGTCATCCAATCCCGTGGGCGGGAATTGCTCGACTTGATCCAAACCATCCTCGATGGCGCTCGCGTCGAAACCGGCCAAATCGCCCTAGCCAAACGAAATACCACCGTCCAAGACGTGATCGCTTCCGCCTTGGACCAACTCCAATCCACGTTCAGCGATAACGCCATCCCCATCATCAATGAGGCAACCTTTGCCCCTTGGATCGTCGATGTCGACCCCGAACGAACCGCCGATGCCCTGCGCGCCCTGCTCCGTCATGCCCTGCGAACCACCACTTCCGGCGTGATTCACCTCAGAGCCGTTATCTCCCCTTCCGGACGCGATGTGCTCATCGATATCCACGTCCCTTCCCGCACCATTCCTGCCTCCAAATTGGCCCGCTTTCTCCTGCCAGACAATGAAAGCACCATGCCCCGTTCCGCGGGGGGACTCGCCCTCGGCCTATCTCTCGCTCGCTCTCTCATCGTCATGCACGGCGGAAATGTCGAACCCCTCGATACCGTCTCCGGAGTCGTCTTGCGAGTCGCTCTACCCTTGGAGGGCTCATATTCAGAAAATCATGATAAAAATCAATAGATTGCATTTCTTCAGCCCAGGAGGGGCAAAGGAATCGATCCTTGTTCCGACGATGCTCCTATCGTGTCGAGGTTGGGTAATTGGGGTTGCTCGAACTGGGTTGGGCTGAAACAATACACTCATGCGTTCTTTTCTTTTTGTCTCGTGTCTTGCGTTGTGGGTAGTTACGGCTTGCAGCGCGGGGGGGGAGCAACAACCCTTGTCGAACGCGGGCGGGGCGGGAAGTAATACTCCCGATAACCCAGCCACCGGTGGATCGCCCTCCGATCCCACCGAAGCAGGCGCCTTCTTCGATAGCTCGATGAATCAGGACACTTCTGCGGTTTGTACCGACTCCATCGATGTGGTCTTCGTTCTGGATGTTTCCTCGTCCATGGGATTCGTGCTCGACAAACTCGGCAATGAAATCGACGGTGTCGTGGCCGAAGCCCAAAAATTGACGACCAACTCTGGCGCCCATCCTCCCCACTTTGGGTTGATTCCTTTTGTCGACAATCATGTCATCGACTTGGGGGGTGTCGAGGATGGCAATGCTGTCCACCTCGATGCCCAATCGTTGCGCAACGCCTTCAAATTCCATCGAACCAACTTCACCAATCCCAATCGTAATCCTGGGGACGGTCTCGGTGGACCCACGATGCAAAACCCCATTTGCGAGGAAAACGCGCTGGATGCCCTCTACGCCGCCGCCAAGGATTTTCCTTGGCGTGCCAACGCTTCCCATATCATCATCCTCGCCACCGATGATACCTTCCTCGAACGCCCTGACAACTACGGGGATCGAGACAATGATGGTCTCACCAACAAGACGGATTACCCACGAGAAGGCGATTATCCCGCCCGCTGGACCGTCCCTGAAACCGTCGAAGCCCTGAAAGTCGCGAAGATCCGATTGTTTACATTTACGTCCCGCGGTGATGCCGAGCGGCATTGCGGCACGGGGCGACGTTTGCCTTGGGAAGCGCGCGCCGCCGGTTGGTCCGCTCCTTACTTCAACCATCCTCCCTTGCCGGATAGCACCGATGGCGCGAACTTCGACTTGGATCTCGTCCGAAAATCAACCCTCTCGCTGTCGAGCACGATCAATGATATCGTGCTGAATACCTATTGTAATCCCCCTGTCTATTGAGCTTATCCATGTCCCAACGCGCAAAAGGAAAACTCAATCGTTCGAAACAGCAGGCCAGTGACTCTCTCGAACCCGCTGACCCGTGGTGTAGGCCTGAAAGCGAATATCGGCTTTTCCCACAAGAGCATGACGACGAACCGCAAGAAGATGAAGAGAGTCTTCCCCGCGTCGTCGTGGGTACCTTGGCGGACCTTGACGTGGAAACGGCGCATCCCGATCGACCGATATGGATTTTGCTGGAAGAGCATCACGATGAGGTAGGGGTATTCGAACGATATCCGGAAGCACCCATGCCGTCGGCTACCATCGCCTCGTTGCTTTCGGCGATCCGGCAGTTTACCGAAAAACATGCCTCGGGCCTGCAAACCCTGTTGGGCCCCACCGACAGGCTCCGTATGGGATTTCACACGAGCGCCACGCTGGAAGAGGTCGTCGAGTCTTTCGAGGATGATGGATTCGATGTGCTGTTGGGGATTCACAACGGGCAGGTCGTGTTGCCCGAACCGTAAATGGCGCCGTTGGCGTGCGATGTTTGCGGTGGCCGCCCGAGGCGCTCAGCATCGTCGGCAAGGGTTGTCTCTCATGATTTGACCTCACGATATGCGCTATACTTCCTTGGTGCCTCGAACCCCTGAACCTCCGCAACACGGATTGGTCGACCGAATTCTGGGTCAAGGCCAGCGTATCCACATTCCGCTTGGCGCGACCTGCAACAATCGCTGCCTGTTCTGCATGGAAGACAACCGAAAGGCCCGTGCCCTCGTCAACGGAGCCTTGACCCCCGAACGCGTCCGCTGGATTCTGGACTCCCATCGAGATGCGGAGGAGCTTTGTTTTACCTCCGGTGAGCCCACCCTCCATCCCATGCTGCCCACGTTCATCCAGTGGGCGAAAGATGCGGGATGCAAAAGGGTCAGTCTCATGACCAATGGGCGACGCCTCGCCTACGCCCCCTATACGAAAGCTCTTGTCCGCGCGGGGTTGCAACTCGTGTATATCTCGATTCACGGCGTATCCGCAAAGATGCACGATGGATTGACTCGCACCCCCGGAAGTTTCGTTCAAACGTTGGAAGGCGTGCGCATCGCCGCTTCTTTTTCATCGCTTCGCGTTCATACCTCGACCGTCGTCACGCGACGAAATATGAGCTATCTATTTGAAATATATGATAAATTAATCGAGATGGGCGTGCAGCAGACCGTCTTCAATGCCTTGCAAATACAGGGGGGGGCATCCAAGCACTTCCCATCGATGGTCCCTCAATATCGTGAAATACGCCATCAATTCGAGCGGCTGCTGCACCTCGCCCGCAATGGCGGAGCCCGCGCTTTTTTGGTCGATGTCCCCCCCTGCATCTCCCATGGTTTGCCCGATATCAATCGGGGATTCGTCGAAAAACATGTCCACTTCGAACCCGAAACCCACGGCGTTTCCCCCCCCGGTGCCACACTCTGCGAAGGTAGTGATGGCGTATGTGCCATTCGTACGGACAGCCTCGACGCCACCTTTCGAACCTTTGGCCCCCACTGCCCCTCGTGCCGCTACAAACCCGTCTGCCCAGGGGTATTCCCACGCTATGTGCAACAATTCGGATGGGACGAATTCATTCCGGTCGAATGATTCTGTGCCATTGGTTGGCACAGTTGACACGGTTGTCACAATGGTTCGTTCCACACACCAATTTTTGTAGCTTATCAGGTTGGCCCGAAAGCTGCTTATCCTACCCGCCAGAGGTGATCTCATGAATAGTAAGCTCCACATCAGTCTTTTGGCCCTCGCGTCGCTCAGCCTGCTTGCCACCGGTTGCTCCGACTCCGAAGATAACCGGACCGAACCGTTCGGCGTTGCCCGTGCTTCTCTGACCAAAGCCCAGGACTGCAATGACCTGGAAAGCAGGATCAAAGCGGATGCCCTCGCCAAAATGAACGCTCGTATCGATGCCGAAATCGCGATGTGGGACGGCGGAGGCTGGGCCCATCCTACTCCGGACTATGATATGGGTGCTCCCGAAGCCGGTAACTCCCAGGGTACCGGCGGAACTGGCTCCTCCAACGATGCTCGTCAGCAAGAGTCCGCAAAAGAATACTCCGGGACCAATACACAAGTCGACGGGGTCGACGAGGCCGATATCGTCAAAACCGATGGGAAATACCTCTACTTGCTCCACGGACAAAGCTTCCTCGTACTCAACGCCTGGCCTGCCACCCAGCTCGCCCAATCCTCCTCCTTTGCCGTCGAAGGCACCCCCTCCGAAATGTATGTCACCGATGATGGCAAAGTCGTCATCTACTCTAACGTGAATGGGACTGCCATCTACGCCGCTGCCGGCATCTCCCCCCGCAATTCTTACGACGATTCGTATTACGGCTATTACGGGAACGGCGCCGAGCCTTATCCCGGTGGCCCCGAATATATGAGCAACCCACTCACCAAAATTACGGTTCTGCAACTGCAAAATGCCCAGCCCACCGTGCTCAGTGAAACGTACTTCGAGGGATCGTATGTGTCGTCGCGACGGGTTGGATCTCATGTTCGCACGGTCCTCGAGGGCGCCTCGTTTGGTCCCAACCTCAGCTACTGGCCTGATGATTACCCTTCGACCAAGACCGAATGGGTCGCCGCTTACGAAAAACTCCGAACCGAAAATGCAGCCAAAATTCGTAACTCAACACTGAGTGATTGGCTCCCCTACTCGATGGTTCGATCCGAAACCGGAGTGCAAGCCCACCTCGCCCGCTGCGACGAATTCTACGTGCCCACCACCGCGAGTACCGTCTATGGCATGACCCAGATCCAATCCCTCGACCTCGCCGCCCCGCAACTGCCCCCCGTCGGGGTCAGCATCATCGGCGCTGTCGATACCGTCTACTCCAACCTCGACACCCTCGTGATCGCAGCCCGCGCATGGGTCGACCCCACGGTCTATTCCTGGGGTACCTCCCGAACCGATGGCGATGGCGTTGTCAGCTCTCCACCCATGGCCGACGGGGTCGCCACCACACGCCAAGCCTTGACGGAAGAACCCATCAGCACCGCCTATACCCATCTGCATTCATTCGACCTGACCTTCGACCCGCTCCGGCCACAATACGTCGCTTCCGGAACCGTCGTCGGAACGATCTTGAATCAATTCTCTCTCGATGTGCATAACGGCAACCTGCGCGTCGCCACCACCGACGAGCGGGTCAACGTCGATTGGGATAACAGGCAAACCAATCACGTTTTCATCCTCAGTCCGCAAAACGATGAACTTCAAATCGTCGGAAGCTTGCGCAACTTGGCCCCCACCGAGCGTATTTACTCCGCACGTTTCATGGGAGATCGCGGCTACCTCGTCACTTTCCGCCAGGTCGACCCCCTCTTTGTCCTCGACTTGGCGAACCCCGCCGCCCCCGCGGTCCTCGGTGAACTGAAAATCCCCGGCTTCTCCGAGTACATGCATCCGCTCGACAGCAATCACCTGCTCACCATCGGTCAGGATGACGGACTTGCGCTGCAAATCTTCGACGTCTCCGATCCCGTCAATCCCGTTCAAAAGCACAAATACGTGTTTTCTAACGAACAAATTTACGGATACTCCGAGGCCCAGACCAACCACAAGGCCTTCACCTACTACGATTCCCATGGCTTGCTCGCATTCCCCTTCGTGGGATGGGACAACGCCGGCAAGATGCGAAGCACCCTCGAACTTTTCGACGTCAACAAAGACACCGGCTTCCACCGTCGCGGCGGCGTGGACCACACCGCCTTGTTTGACGATGTGAAAGACCCCTATGGTTATTGCGGAGGCTACTACGGTGTAGATGTACGTCGCGGCCTTTTCCTCGAAGACTTCGTCTACTCCATCTCTTACGGCGGTGTCGTGGTCAACCATATCGATGACCTCAACAACCCCGTCGCTTCCTTCGCCCTCGAGGCCCCAACCAATACTTCGTATCCCGGCTGCTACGGAAACTACGAAATGGATTGATGATTCTCCAGCCTGTCCCTCCCTCTGCCCCTCTTTCGACGTTCCTTTAGTCCCCCCACCCAAACGCTCATGGCCCACGGCCCACGCATCTCGCGCAGGCTGAATACCTAGTCGAGCTTCTGGATAAGGCCTTGTAACCTGCGAGCATCTGCCTGGTGTGTTCAAGTAACTGTATTAATTCAGGAAAAATCGAAGCGTTCGCTCACCCCCCCAAACCTTCTCGTCCCTTTCTTGAAAACATCGACCCCGGTCGTGAGGCCGCGGCCGAGCCTGTAACATATCGCCAACGTGCCCGGACTACGGACGGACAGACGTGCGTGATAATCGCCCTGCCGCCACGAAGCAAACCGGTTTTTCTCATGCCTTTTCCCTTGCGTTCGCTCCCTCTTGTCTTTACATCTCCCGCTCACCGAAGCCAAGGAAGACCCCCGGTATGACTGAATCAAGCGGCCCTCTTGCGAACCTCGAAACCAACGACATCATTGCCATCGTGCTGAGTATTTTCGTCCCCGGCGTGGGGCACATCCTGCTCGGCCAAAAAACGAAAGGCATCGTCATCCTCGGTGCCGTCATCCTTTCTTGTGGCGTCGGCTATCTCGTTTCGTTGCTCATTGCTATCGATGCCCTTTGCGTTGCGAGAATCAGCAAAGAGCGTCCCGTGCAAGAATGGGAATTCTTTCCTGAACACAAACGATGGCTCGGAGTCTGACTCCCTTCCTCTTGTTCCCGCCTGCCCACGACAATCGTTGACGACGAGCCTCGGTCGCGCCTACCCTCTGCCGATGCCACGGCGCTTTCTCATTCTATTTCCCCTGTTTTCTTTTCTAGCTTGTGCCGAATCCGTCCATCCGCGCGTCGGAACGGGGATTCCTGCTCCCACGTGGATCGAAGTCGAACCGAAAATCCCTTTTGAACAAGATGATCCCGAAGCCGAAGAACCGGCTTCCGAAGATGTCTCCACCCCTTCGGAACCTCCCGCGGCTGAGTCTCCCAACGAAGACGCTCCCGCCGGGACCCCACCGGAACCTTCTGCGCCGGAAGAAGAAAAATTATTGTAAATTCAATCTGTTATGCTTGTGGTGGCCCAGTGCCCCCACACCCCGGATTCGCCCTTTCATGACACGGACACCCTCGCTCGACTCCGCCCGGACCGCAAAGGTGAGTCAACGGCGACGATGGCCGACGACCTGAGCACGCAACTTGGCCCCTTTCCCTCGACCTCGCTACCTACCGTCTCGTGGCCGATGTCGAACTGCGAAACGTCTCGAGACAATTCGAAGGCGCACCGTCTCGCGCCGTCGATGACCTCTCCCTTCACGTGGCTTCCGGCGAGTTTCTCGTCCTTGTGGGTCCTTCGGGCTGTGGCAAATCCACGGCTCTGCGCATGATCGCGGGTCTCGAGGACCCCGACGACGGCCAAATCAGTATCGGTGGGCGCCCCATGAACCGGGTAGCCCCCCAGGATCGCGATGTGGCCATGGTATTTCAGGGCTATGCGCTGTATCCGCACATGAAAGTCCGTGAAATCATGGGCTTTCCTCTGAAAATGCGGAAGGTTCCAGCCGCCCAGCGTGAACAAAAAGTGAAAGAAGCCGCGGATATGCTGAGCATCACAAGGCTTCTCGACCGTCGTCCTGACGAACTTTCCGGAGGAGAACGACAACGGGTTGCCATGGGTCGTGCCCTCGTGCGCAGCCCGAAGGTCTTTCTTTTCGACGAGCCCTTGTCCAACCTCGATGCCGCCCTTCGAGGTGAAATTCGCGTAGAAATCGGCTCTCTCGTAAGGAAACTCGGAGCCACCACCGTGTACGTGACCCACGACCACGTGGAAGCCATGACCCTCGGCCACCGCATCGCCGTGATGCGCGGGGGCAAACTCATTCAGCTCGGAACCCCGCGCGAGGTTTATGAACATCCCGCTACCGCTTTCGTGGCCTCGTTTCTCGGCGCCCCTGCCATGAACCTCACTTCAGCCACACGGGAAAACGACCACTTGACCGTCCACGGTATCCGATTGCGTTGCCTGGGCGATAGCCCCAAGCGCCTGCTCCTCGGCATTCGACCGGAACATGTGAAGGTCCACGGTCCCGTGCCCGATGGGAACCTTCGGGTGGAGGCCATCGTAACTACCGTGGAGCCCCTTGGTGCGGAGACTTTCGTTCATCTCGATGCGGGGGGAGCCGCT
>ENA-UOWE01005402-UOWE01005402.1-activated-sludge-metagenome-genome-assembly--contig:-NODE-5402-length-11691-cov-7.753094_pt1 | contig 11691 bp, 20 predicted proteins | sample MGYA00249841_ERZ761562 | MGnify/ENA primary metagenome ERZ761562 (study PRJEB28883, sample SAMN05720200) | activated sludge metagenome | isolation source: Anaerobic digester | place: Japan... | reverse complement strand
TTTTATAACCTTTTTTATAATTATTTTTTATCTGAACTGAAAATGAAGGGATTACAAATACTCATTTTTATTACTAATGCCAACTTTAATTGTTCGCTATATAAGAGATATAGATTTATCCTAAGCTTTTTCACTATTAACTATTTATACAAATTAATCATTAGGTGGCATCTTATAACCAAACTAAATGTTTTAGTCAAGGGCCTCACACTATCCCGGACAAATTAACTGTTTGAAATATTATCCAGTTGTTGATTTACAATTCTTTAACAAAGAGAGCATTTTTGACGAGATAAACAATATATGCTTAAAATGATTTTGGCAAACAACGTTATATTTGTCACAAAAGAATATTATTACAAAGAATACAGGGATGCAAAATTTATCGTTTAGGATGTTACTATATTTAAAACTATATAAATGAATACATACTACAACTTTAGTTTATTACTGTTAGGCTCATTTTTTTTTATTGTTGGCCTTGTAAAAATTAGCAAGCCAAAGCAAAAGCTGTTTAAAGCTTTTCCCTGGACAAAGGACTTTAGGCCAGCTACTATTAAGTTTATTGGTTTTTTAGAGTTTTCTGCGTCACTGGGCTTGGCAGGCCCCATGGTTATAGGATTTGGCCATTACCTTACGTCCTATGCCGCGCTGGGGATCTGTATTATTATGGTTTTGGCCGGAATATACCATTCACGCAGGAAAGAGTTTGGTTATTTGTTTATAAATGCAATGATTCTATTTTTATCGTTTTACATTATTGTTGGAAATTATAAAGCCTGAAACATTGCTGATTCAGGCTTTATAAATTGTTTGTCCTGGCTATTTCTTTACAATTTGTTTTGAAAATTTTTTGCTGCCAGATTCTACAACAAGCATGTATGTTCCGGCTTTGATGTTGCCTAATTCTAAATCAATACTGTTCCCTCCAGCTTTGAGTGTCGCACGATGTAGATTTTTTATCAAACTCCCTTTCAAATCATACAATTTAATGTCAAATGTAGCAGCTTTAGCAGAGTTAATATCTACTCTTAGCCTGTCTGTCAGTGGGTTAGGATAAACCTTGATCGCCTCTTTGGTAACAACAGATTTGACAGAAACAGAGGAAGCCTTGACATTTATTTTTGTCAAGCATGACACGGTGTCGAATTCGCATTTTAGTATGGTTGTGCCAGCACTGTCGGCAACAAAATCTATAGCATTGTTTCTTTTGTTTATAAGCGTTCCATAGCCTTCTATTACTGACCAGTTAACATTAAATATCGAGTCTGCAATCAACCTGTTTTTCTGATCAATATATTTCAGGGTAAAGGAGGTAGTATCACCTTGTTTCAAGGTTTTCAAGGCTGGGATAGTTGACATTTTTGCCAATTGCGGGATATATACATTAATAGTAATATTGAGCGAATCGCTACTTTTGTTGCCTTTTGCAAGAAGAGTATATTTGGTTGTTTCGGCAGGAGCAAGTTTGATTTTTCCATTCAGCCCTACTTTTTGGCCATTAAGGAATGCTTCATTGGCATTTAATGTTGTCCAATTTATTGTAACAGAATCTTTTAATCGGAGATCGCTGTATATCATATCAGAGGAAAGGCTTGTAACATGAGTATAACCAGTGTCAACCTTATGAATGATGCCAGAGCTGATAATTTTATCAAAGGCAATTTTTGCCAATACCTTAGCTCCTTTGGCATTAGGGTGTATTTTGTCCGGGAACAAATAAACACTGTCTTTTAAAGGATGGTAAAAATCAACCACTTCAGCACCACAAGTTTTTGCAATAGAATCAACTAAAGGTATTACCCCATGTAAAATAACAGAATCCCTGATACCATATACAATTTGATACGCCGGAGGAGGCAATACGACAATAAATTTTGTTCTGGGGTTGCGCCATTTAAAAGTGTCAATCATGGCTTTATAATCTGAAAAGAATTCATTGCTGTATTTATCCCAGTTCTGAGGTTTTGAGTCGTTTGTACCCAACATAATAAAACAAATATCCGGTGCCCAGGTTAAGCACTTTTTAAAATCAGTCTCATTCCAGATGGGGAAATCTCCATGTTTAAGCATAGTCCTGCCTGATACAGCAAAATTCTGCACTTGACAGGTGTCTCCATATACACCTTTAAGTAAAATGGCAATTTGATTGGGGTAGCATTCAACAGTAGGGTTTGACAAAAAGGTACCAATAGTTATACTATTGCCAATAAACCCGATGCGTACGTGATAATCGGCAGCTTTCAGTGAGACGGAAAGCAACAACAGTAAAAAGATTCTTGTTAGTGTGGTAATAGATTTCATAAAAGTTAGTTTATAATGAAAAGCCATCAGCCAATGTCGATACCTGCTTTATAGCTGATAGTCATTTTCTGGTTTAACATTGCGCAGGTAACAGGCTAAATTAAATATAAAAAAGAAGCAGGACTAAAAAATGTTTGACCTTTTTTGAGTACTGCATGTAAAAATGACAATTTGTTTGATAAAAATACTTCTTTAAGTCGAGAACATTCCTGTTCAGGATATAAAATTTTGTATTCACTTAAAAACCTGATATTTTCGCATTCGCTATTAACCCCTAACGGGCACAAAACCAAATGTACATATTAAATATTATTTAAATATATGACAATCAAATAAATAATGGTATAACCATTGTTAAGGTTAATTTTTAAAATGACGTTTTTTGACAACTTTTTTGCGAAGTTTGACATAAATTTTGCGAAGTTTGATATTACTATGTTTGCGAATTTTTATTTTTTAGATATAATATTATTTCAAATCCAAATGTGCGTTATTGGTTATACCAAAAAACTCATTGGATATACCAATGCTTATACCCAATGCTTATACTTTGGTTATACCTTTTAAATCCAAATGTACATTATTGGTTATACCTTATTTTAAGTAATTGGTATTATCTTTGATAAAAAAAATTATGGGACAGAATAACAAATTAATATCACTAATTTTTACCTTATTATGTGCGCCGATAGCATTAGTAGGGTATATATTAAATAGATATGAAGTCTATTTATTATCTGGTTTAATTCTTATTGCAGGTATAGGGCTTTTTATACTTGATTATTATTTAGATAAGCCCAGAAAAAAAAGTTAAAATCATACCTAATATAGAAACGAATAGTCCATATCTTGACCATTTTTTATACTTTTTCTGTTTATCCCATAATGGCCCTTTACCGAAATCATCATTTGAATATAAATAAACCTGACCTTCCGGATCTATTAATGGCGAAATGCCATATTTATAAATTAAAATAAGCCCTACGGCATTAAATAAGGTTCCTATTGCTGACAAAATAATTTTAATTTCCATATTTTTAATGTTTAGTCTATCACTATTTTAGTTTAGCCGGTTCTTTAGCAGCAGGCTCAATAGATAATACCCCTCTTTTAGCCTTGCATTCAGACAACTGGCCTTCAAGCAAGGCTATTATCTTATCCTTATCTTTTATTATTTGCTCTTGTTTAGCTATTACCCGCTCTTTCTCTGCACACAGCGGGCAGCCCGGCGGCTTGGGCTCCTCTTTTTGTACTGCTTTGGGCGGCGGCTGGCCATGCTGCTGACTCAATGGCATGCGTAGCATCTCGCCTTCGCCGGTAAGTAGCCAGGTGGGGTTAACATCTTTAAAATATGAGAGAAATTTCAATATATTTTCCTCTGATATACCACCTTTTTGAGATAATATTCCATTTGGTATATTAGTTTTTTGATAAAATTCATACTTACTAATATCTTTTAAATCAAGATATTGAATAATTCTCTTTTTTATAATTGAAAAATCTCTATTTTTTTCTTGCATAATTGAAATATCTCTATTGTATTTGTCAATAATTTAATCAAAATTAAACAGGTTTAACATGAAAACCAAAATAAAAACAATAAAAAAATTACTGGTGCGTGGCGACAACCGTCGAATTGCACAGCTAACAGGCTTTACCGAACAATATGTTAGCCGAACCCTTTGCGGATACTACGACGAACCACATCCGCTAATTATCGAAACCGCTGAAAAGCTTATACAAGCTCGTGCCCGAAAAATTGAACAACAATTAACCACTATAAAATAATAGGTATATGGAACTAATACACGAAAAATTCGGTACCATACGTGCCATTGAAAAAGACGCAACCTACTGGTTTTGCGCCAAAGATGTATGTGATGCTTTAGATTACAACGATGTTGAATCAGCATTGCGAAAACTTGACGATGACGAAAAGGGTACGGAAATTTTACGCACCCCTGGAGGACCTCAGGAGATGCTTGTAATTAACGAAAGCGGACTGTATGCCCTGATACTAAGGAGCAACAAGCCACGGGCACGCGAGTTTCGCAAATGGGTTACAAACGAAGTTCTGCCAAGCCTGCGCCGTACTGGGCGGTACGAGATGCGCCGCAGCTATGCCAACGACGAGCCACCCCTGCAATACCTGTACAACATACTATGCGCCCGCGTAGGCTGGATGGTTGACATAGGCGCCATAACGTGGCCTTACTACAACAAGCTAAGCCAAACAGGGCGTATATGGCGTGTGCGCCGTGGCGGGCCCGGAACTTATGCCATGGTGGCCGTTATAAGCCTGCCACCCGATATGCGCACCAAGGTACTGGCCCAGGCTGCCGGTTACTTTGGCCAGCAGCCCGCCGAACTGATGGACGTGGAGCTGATACGCGAACCTGCCCGAATGCTATAAACCCAGCTTAAACCGATAAGCTATGATAACAATCAATGTACAACCCGGTGACCATGTGGAAATTACAAACCACTCCGACGGCTTTACCGTCAAGGTATTGCGTGGCAATAATAAACCGGCCGATAACGAGCCTATGGAGCAGAAAATTTATTCTTTATTGCTTGATACTCTGTGTCAACCGTATCAAGCACCTGCTGATAAATCTTTTGATACTCGGCCGAAAGTTGAGGATTGTTTAAAATTCTATGGCAACCACTTTGGCAACCAGTAGTTTTTCTAATTCAAAGTTACTCATGGCTATACAATTTAAAGGTTAACAGGCAAATATAGCCATTTTTCCCGACAGGCAGGCACCGGTGTTCGAGCCACCGGCGGGAGCAAAACAAGGTAAAACCAAAAAAGCAATGGATACACAAGAATTATTTGCTAAGCTATACAGCCTGCTCGACGAGCTGGAAGCTGCAAAACCAAAAAAACAGCATGAAAAAAAATGGTTTCAGGAAGTAGAGCCATCAATCGAAATAACACCGCTTGCAGTAATATTTTATTCGCTCGGCGGATTTTCGGCACAGTTGCGCGGCGAGCAGGCTCTCGAACAGGCCAACGATATAGAACAACGCCTGGTAAGGTTTATGCAATCGAACCATGGAACTATCGAAACCGGCCACCGTGGGCGGTTAGTATTTACCCAAAAGGCCTGATCTATGCCCTGCAGCAAATTCAATACTGTTACAACAATGCCGCTTACTTTGGCTGCATTGTCGAGGGGCATGTTTTTAAGCTCGGCTTCGAGCAGCCGGGCAACATTATTGTCGCGTACAAGTTTTGCCACAGGCGCTTCATTTACCAGCACGGTAAGCAGCCTGTCGGCCATTTCGGATGTAAGCATACGTGGCTAATAATTTTTTTTTGGTAAAAATAAATAAAAAACAGATAAAAATCAATGCGATACGACGATACACTGGGCTGGATAATAACATTAGACGAATGGCAGCGCTGCGGGCTTACAATGGCAGCATACAATAAGCTTCGTGGTACCGACAGGCTGGAGGTTGTAGCCAGGGCATCGAAGGGACGTAAGGCCGAAATTGTAGTTGGCTCGTTGCCCGACTATTACCGCAGCCTTATTGAGCAAAGGCTTGTGCAATTGCGCGACGACCATGCAAGCCTGATGGCCGATGCAAAATTACACAACTCTAACCTTACCGAGTGTGCAATACGCGTTACGGCTAACACGCTAACCGTAAACGCCCCTTACATACGCGCCGAGCTTATAAGCTATGTTAACGCTCAATACAACCAATACATAAGCCATTACCTGCAATCGTACAACCTTAACCGCCGCAGCATAGTTGGCTATGCCAAGCTATGTGCACTGGCCACGTGGGTGTACAATATGGTAAGCCTTATCCGCAGCCATTACCCAGACAATAAAGACTACAATCGCCAGATGCGCAGTTTCCGCGCCAATTTTTCAGAGGCAATGGATGGCATTGCCAATAATTTCGAGATACTGCCGCCACTCAGCCGCCGCCTGGACGAATGGATCGACATGGTGGTAACAAAGCTGTCGGGAGGCAAGGCGGTTACCGAAGTTATTGCCGTAAAGCGTGCCGGCAACAAAAACAGCCAGGTGCTTACCCCCTGGCAATGCCTTGTGATAGATAAGTTATACATGGACCCTATGGCCATGTCGGTAATGGAAATATACCAGAAACTGCTCGAAACAGGCCGGATTATGGGCTGGTGGAAAGACAACGACGGACGGTTCGACCCACCATCGTACGGCACAGTGCGCAATTACATCGTTAGCCGCAAAAACACGCTTAGCCTTAGCCGTACCAGCGAGGCCGATTTCCGCAACCAGATACTGCCTACCATTAACCGTAATTACCCGACACTCAAAAACATGGTATGGGGTATAGACGGCACGGCGCAAAACGAGTATGTGCATTACCGCGGCAAGGTAAGGCAATATGCCTATGCCATTACGGTATACGATTATGCCACGTTTTACCTGCTCGACGTAACCATCACCCTTGCCGGCGAAACCGACGCCGATATGATACATGCCATAAAAATGGCCATACGCGAAGCCGGTTATAAGCCCGAAGCCCTACAATGCGACCAGGGGCCCGGCTATACAGGTCTAAAACAATGGTGCGAAGCCAATGGCATTAAGGTTATACCTGCCGGGCTTGGTGTGGCACGGGCAAAGCCTGTTGAGCTGCTTATAGGGCTTAAAGACAGGCTTATCGACAGGTTCAACACCTCGTGGAGCGGTGCCAACCGCACTGCTACCGGAGCAAACAGCCACCCGGGCGACCAGCACGTGAAGAATGCACAGCGAAATGCCCGCGACTTTGCCATTGCACAGCGCAACTTGCGGGGCGAAGTAATGCAGCAATGGAACCATTACATAATCGATACCCGCGAGGGCAAACCATGTGGCAAAACGCCAACCGAACTATGGAACACTACCGAAAGCGCTACGCCCAAGCTCGATTACATTAACCTCTGCCTGCTTACAGGACAGAAACATACGGTAAAACTTACCATCGACGGGCTGACGGTGCAAAATAACAACAATCAATACACTTATTTTCCTTCATTAGATACTGCCGAAGCCATTGAACAAGCCATCGGGGCATTTTTGCAGGTGCCTCGCCGTGGGCATCGCGAGGGTTCGCAAATGGACATATACATAATTGACTATGGCAAGCCGGCGCTTGTGATGAAAGACAACAAATGTTACGGCCTGTGGGCGCTTAAGCCGCGTGCCAACATGTTTGCCACCCTTACCAAAGAAACCGAAAACTACAAGCTGCTGCGCCGCTTCCAGGAACTGCTGGTAAGCTATGCACAGGATAACATCCAACAGGTAGAGGGGCAATACCAGGTACAGGCATTTGCGCCTGTAGTTGACCAGCTAAAGCATACGCCACTGGTAGGCCGCAAGCGGGTTACACCTCGATTAGATAAATCGGCCCTTAATGCCGGTGAGATAATGGCAAAATCTGGTGAAGAAACACCCGAAGCCATTGAAACGATAGCTAATGAAATAACAGAAGAATACGAAACCGTAGAGTTTACCAACGAACTCACGGGCGAGATAATAACCGTTAAACGTCCAAAACAATGAAAACAATAGAAATAAGCCGGCTGCAGGCACAATTTCGCGACAAACTGCTGTCGCTTAAAAGCAGCAAAAAACTAAAAAATGCCGAAATAGCCAACATTACCGGGCGCAGCGAAAGCGTAATTTCAGAGATATTAGGCAATAAACGGGCTTTTGCCGACTCGCTCATTTATTCGATGATGAACCGCCTTAGCGACTACATGCAGGAAAGCAACCTGATAACATCGCTGCGACAATACAATGTAATGATGGGCATTGCCCAGCGTTGCAAACAATCGGGCGACATGCGACTTATAGTAGGTAATACCGGCATAGGCAAAACGGTGGTATTCCGCAAGTTTGCCGCCGAAAACAAGGCTGTGTATTACTTTAAAATAGACCGACAATACACCTGGCACAAGTTTTTGCTCGAAATAACAAGGGTAATGGGTATAAGCCCCGAAAAAACATCGTCCAATGCCCTGCTCGATGCCATAGTGCGCAAGGTAGAGCAGTCGAGCGCCGATAAGCCCATGCTTATTATTGACGAGGCCGAGATACTTACCCGTGCCGTATGGCGGCAGCTCAAAAACCTTTACACGGCAACAGAAGGGCTGTTGGCCATTTGTATTGTCGGCATTACATCTATCAAGAATACGCTTGGCCGCATGGCAGGGCTCGAAGTGGTAAGGTACAATACCTGCCAGCAGCAAACTGCCTACATTGAATATTTCCGCCCTATCAGGGACGACAATAACATATTTACCACCTTTGCCCGCCGTCTTAAGCTGTTCCATATCGACATGCCATCTGCTGCCGACATTGAGGAATTTTGCCGCACAAAAGGCATCGTCAACAAACAGGTAATAGAGCTTGCCTGCCAGCGCTGGTGGAACTACGAAATGGCCGACACTGCCATACGTGCCATGCAGGCATCGGGTATTGACCTTAGCCGACTTACTGTCGAAGAATTTGCAATGTTTTAACCCAGACAAAGCCATGAAACGCACAAATGCACAATCTAAAATGTTATATGCCTTGATGCGCAAGCTTAATATCGGCAATGATATTAAGGAAGATATGGTATATAGCATAAGTGGCGGGCGCACAACACACAGCAGTGAGTTGTCTTACACAGAATGTAAATTACTAATCAATAAACTGGAAGAACTGTATAAAACAACCGAAGCTTACAGACAAGAAAGGGTGCTTAACAACACCCGATGGAGGCTTATATATGCGCTGCGCGACAAGGGCATGGCCACACCCGACGGCAAGCCCGACTACGGCAGAATACACGAGTATTGCCGCCATTACTGGCACAAAGATATTAACGCTATGACGCTCGATGAGCTTAACCGGTACATTGGAACTATACGAAAATGGCCTAAACTTAAAAACCTATGCCACGAATCAGGGACGAACGTGTAATTAACGGAAAAATATACATACGGCGCTGCATCCGTCGTGATTTTGAGGCTTATCTGAACGATGGCCGTACTTATCAATATGCCATTACTAAACTCATTGAGCGTTACGGCTATGCCGAAAGTACATTATATCAGATGATTAAAAGACTTGGAAAATATAAAGACTAATAATTAAAACTAAAAGGTTATGAAAACAGAAAATTTAACCATTAAACGTGATATTATATCGGTAAAAAACGATATAGCACGAATATCGGCGCTTATCGACAAGCGCGAGAAGTGGCTCAACGACCCTGTCAACCGCCTACGCGGAACATGGATGGCAGTGCATAAAGACACATTGCAGCTAATCGAGCAGCTTCAGGAACTGGAAGACGAACTGCAATATTTATCGCAACACTAAAACGCAAAATTATGATACGGATAATAAAACTATCAGTCATCCGCACGATAATGACAATTATCGCACTATCAATCATCCGCACGATAATGAAAATTATCGCAGCGCACCGTGATAATTACAAACACGTTCAGGGGCAGCTTGTAATTGGTTCGACGGAATGGAAATACTACCAAAGCAAGATTAATGCGCTTACCGACATTGAAGAGGCTATAATTGATGAATATAAACTTAAAAACAAGTAAAAATGGCAAAAACAAGAGAAAAAAAGGTGGTTATACAAGGTGTAACCCGCGAGCAGTCCGACGAGGCATTTGCTCAGTTTGCAACAGCCGATGCACGCATACAGCGTATTACATCGCGAATGGACGAGGAGATAACACGCATACGCGAGAAATACCAGGACGAGCTGGCACGTTTGCAGGACGAGAAGGACAAGGCGTTTGAGGTTTTGCAAACATACGCTGTTGAGCAAAAAAACACGCTGTTTGGCAAAAAGAAAAGTATCGAAACGGTGCATGGCGTGTTTGGCTTTCGTCTTGGCACGCCCAAGCTTAAAACACTTAAAGGCTTTACATGGGGTGCAGTGACCAACCTGCTCAAAGAATTTTTACCCGGCTATGTGCGTATTAGCGAAGAACCGGCCAAAGACAAACTACTTGCCGACCGCGACAACCCCGATGTGGCAAAATTAATGCCCAAGGTTGGCGTTTACGTTGACCAGGAAGAAACATTCTTCGTTGAGCCTAAAAAAGAGCTTACAGAAGAACTTGTATAACCAATTAAGGCCGCCCCAAATAACCCGGCGGCCTTTTTAAAGCTATAAAAATGCGCAAACACAAAGAAAAACCAATAACTCCACAGCAAATCAAAGCCATAAGGCAAATTGCCCAAAAACATGGCTTATTGACAGAGGATTTATGCTGGAAAATATCCGGCTGTACGACACAAATAATCAATGAATTAACTTACAAACAAGCTGCTAATTTTTTTAAGTCGCTATGAAAAAGTTGTATCTATCAGGTCCGATAACCAATAACCCATCGGCAGAAGAATTGTTTGCTACTGCCGAGCAGTATTACACAAAAGAAGGGTACGAAGTTGTTAACCCGTTAAAATTGTGTGCCGACAACCCGACGTGGCACGAGGCTATGCGCCGCGATATAACAGCGCTTATGCAATGCAGTGCAGTAGCAATGCTATCGGGATGGGAAAATTCAGAAGGGGCTATTATTGAGCATTATCTGGCCAAAAAACTTCAAATCGAAATTATATACCAAATACCTTATAGAGAAAGTTATATTACAAGTTTGACCAAGGCCATACAAAGTGTGCTGAATGTTACTATCGACGATATGCGCTCGGCATCGCGAAGGCGCAATATAGTTAACGCACGCTTTATTTTTTCTACTATTTTATACGAGCTTACTGGTTTTTCATACAGCCATATCGGGAGAATAATTAACCGCGACCATGCAACTGTGCTTTATCACATTAAAACCTGCCGGCAGCTTATCGATATAGACAAATATTTTAAAAATATGTATAACGAGGTAAAAAATCAATTATATGGCTATGATACTAATTGACATACAATTGCCTGTATGGCTGGTTGTGTTTTACCTGGCATTTATTGCTTTTCTGTGTTACCGTAAGCTTACATCTAAAGACGAGTAAGCTTGGCTATTGGCGCCGCTTTATTAATATTCGGATGGCCAAACATACTAAGCGGGTCGGGCTTTGTTGGCTCTATATAATTCACAAGGTATTTTTGATGCACCATAACAATATGGTCTTTATTATATTCTTTACAAATGGCATATTGCGGGAACCAGAAACTATAGCGGACCATCACAAATTTACGTTCGTCGGCTATAATACTTATCAGGTCACCAGTATTAAACTTCCGTTTAATGCGCCCATTTGCCCAGCTAATAAGACCATAAAACATCCAGGGAATAATGATGAGCAATATAATCTGCCATATACTAAGGGTAACCTTCCGCATAAAAAAACCAGTGATAAA
>ENA-UOWE01005397-UOWE01005397.1-activated-sludge-metagenome-genome-assembly--contig:-NODE-5397-length-11703-cov-4.913376_pt1 | contig 11703 bp, 10 predicted proteins | sample MGYA00249841_ERZ761562 | MGnify/ENA primary metagenome ERZ761562 (study PRJEB28883, sample SAMN05720200) | activated sludge metagenome | isolation source: Anaerobic digester | place: Japan... | reverse complement strand
GAGAACCAAGCGTAAACACAGTACCACATATACCATGCGAATTGGTATATACCAGTGTATCGGCTAGTTTGGCACCACTATTTGGAGAAGGCTCTTGCGAAATTACAAGAAACACCGGAATTTTTGCTAAAGGAAAATTATTTGAATCTACTACTTTAAAAAAAATTGAATCTTTAAGTTGATTATTGATTACAGCAGACTGTGTATTGCCTGAAATATCAATAGATTGAGAAAAAGGGACAACTAATTGAGATTGAGAAAAAGAAGAAACATATATACAACAAACCAATAACCAGCTCAAACACCAACGCATACGGGAACTTATTTTGAAATATTTTTTCGAAGTCTTACTTTAGTTCCATTTTCTGAATATTCCATTTCATCGAACTGAAATTGCGTTATAAAAATACCTCGCCCGTGTAAAGACTCAGTAGATTCAGTTAAAATAGGATTAGGTATTAAAGACGGATTAAACCCCTTGCCCTGGTCTTTTATAGTCCATTCACAAAAATTCTCATTCAATTCAAAGCTTATGGTTACCTTTTTATCTTTATGTTCAGGAGAATTTCGTCTATTTTCGTGGAGTTTCTCTAGAGCATTATTTTTTATAGCTTGTGTTTTTTCTATATAACTAATATTTAAATTACCATGTTCTATAGCATTTATAATAATTTCATCTAATCCTAAGCGAATACCCATACACTCATCTTCTTTAAAAATAAGGTCAACACTTTCGATTAAATGATTTATAATATAGGGTAATAGTTCCATTTCATTACCAATTTCCATGGTAAAGGAATGTTTTTTTACAAAAGATTGAATTTTGGTATGTGTATTTCGCGAAAGAATTATGTTTTTATATTTTCGCAATAAGCCTATAATATTATCTCTAAATATAGGTTTTTTCAAATAATTATTTGCCCCAAATCGCATAGCCTCTATCACATAATCTTCTGAATTATATGCAGTAAGCATTATTACTATGGTTTGCGGTTGGCTTTTTTTAATAGCAGCAAGCAATTCAATACCATTCATGTTTGCCATATTAATATCGGTAAGTACTATATGCGGCTTATATTCTTTAAATAATGCAAGCCCTTCTTCACCATTGGTAGCCGTTTTGTAATTCAAACCTTCTTTACCCAGAATGATTTCCAAATAACTTAATGATGCCGAATCATCTTCAACTATAAGTACTTTTATACTACGAATCATAAACAAAAATGAGTATTATGTCAGTTAGTCTTCTGAAATAGATGCATATGGCAACTCACAAACTATACAGAACAATCAAAAATACAATAATTTGTTTGTAAAACCATGTGTTTTTTAATAAAAATATTTTCTTTGATTACGGAAAATCAACTATACGAGAATCATCAATTCCCGAATTGGAACATGTAATTGCATTTTTACAAGAAAACCCTCGAATTCGAGTAGAAATTTCGGGTCATACTTGTAATACCAGCTCTTGGGGATTTAATAAAAAACTTTCGGAATCACGAGCATTATCGGTTACTAATTATTTAGTTCAAAAAGGTATAGCACGCAATAGAATTACTGCCATAGGTTATTCATACGACCGCCCAATAGCAAATAATGCTACCGAAGAAGGGAAACAAAAAAACAGACGAACTGAATTTAAAATTATTCAATAAATCCATATAATTGTTTATTCAATTTCAAGCCAAGACACATTATTCTATAAAAAAATTCTGACTCCTATTTACAATAGGTATTTATTATGTATTTTTGCCGAAATAAAATTTCAGAACAATGAATGTAGCTCATACAATTCAAACAACAACAAAAACTCTGTTTTCGTTCGAAATCCTTCCGCCACTCAAAGGTAAAGGTATAGAAACAATTTATAATACTATAGATCCATTAATGGAGTATAAACCTCAATTTATAAATATTACATCGCACCGCGAGGTATACGATGCCAACAATAATCGAGTGCGTCGTCGTCCCGGCACCGTTGCTATTGCAGGTGCAATTTCGCATAAATATAATATACCTGTAGTTCCACATATTTTATGCGGTGGTTTTAATCGTAAAGAAACCGAATATGTATTACTTGACTTACACTTTTTAGGTATAAACAATGTACTTGCTTTACGCGGCGATGCATTGCGAAGCGACGAGCCGTATGCTCCTGAACCAGAAGGTAATAGATATGCTCAAGATTTACTTCGTCAGATTGCAGATATGAATAAAGGTAAATTTATAGGCGATACCGATTATAATACTTCTTCACCTACACATTTTTCATGTGGTGTTGCCGGATATCCTGAAAAACACTATGCTGCACCCGATTTAGATACCGACATTCTTCATCTTAAAGAAAAACAAGATGCAGGGGCACAATATATTATAACCCAAATGTTCTTCGACAATGCACATTATTTTAATTTTGTTGCAAAATGTCGTGCTGTAGGTATTACAATTCCAATAGTTCCAGGTATTAAACCAATTGGTCTCAAAAACCAAGTTGATGTATTACCTAAATTATTTCACATAGAATTACCCCAAGATTTAGATACAGCGTTACGTGCCTGTTCCGACGATGAACAAGCAAAACAAATAGGTACCCAATGGGCTATAATGCAAGCAAAAGAACTTATTGCACACAATGTTCCCCTACTCCATTTATTTACATACAGTAGTGCAAAACAATCGGTAGAAATTGCAAAAGCAGTATTTTAATTCATGATTTCATTAGCAAATATAGCGGTACGTTTTGGCGGCTTTACCTTATTCGACGATATTTCGGTACTTATAACCGAACAAGATAAAATAGGTTTGGTTGGTCGCAACGGAGCAGGAAAATCTACATTACTTAAAATTATTGCAGGAGTTGACCACGCAAGCGAAGGCACTGTAGTAATTCCCGATGATTGTAAAATCGGATATTTACCTCAGCAAATGAAAATTAGCGATGGTAAAACTGTGCTCGACGAAGTTAAAACTGCATTCGACGATATTTTGAGTTTACAAAAAAAACTCGATGCCCTTCAAATTCAATTAAGCGAACGTACCGATTACGAATCGGATTCATATATGAATATAATTCATCAAGTTTCGGAACTTACCGAATATATTCATATGCACGGCGGCAATGCGTTAGATGGCGATATAGAACAAATGCTCATTGGTTTGGGATTCAATCGTTCCGATTTTAACAGACCTACATCAGAATTTAGTGGCGGTTGGAGAATGCGTATAGAATTGGTAAAATTATTACTGAGTAAACCCGATATTTTGTTACTCGATGAACCAACCAACCACCTCGATATAGTTTCTATAGAATGGCTCGAAAAATTCTTAATTCAATTTAAAGGAGCTATTATTCTCATTTCGCACGACAGACGATTTCTTGATGCAATAACTCATAAAACGTTTGAAATAAGTTTACACAAATTGTGCTCGTATCCGGCTCCTTATAGCGAATATCTTATCCTCAAAGAAGAACGATACGAACAACAATTGGCTGCTTACGAAAATCAACAAAAAATGATTGCCGACACCGAAAAATTTATTGAACGGTTTCGGTACAAAGCTACCAAATCGGTACAAGTACAATCGCGTATAAAACAACTCGATAAAATAGAACGACTCGAAGTAGAAAAAGATACACTTGGTGCATTCAAAATTGCATTTCCTCCAGCACCACGTGCCGGATCGGTTGTTGTAAAAGTTGACCATGTAACAAAAAAATACGGAGAAAAAACTATTTTACACGATGTGGTTTGTGCTATAGAACGAGGGCATAAAATTGCATTGGTAGGTAAAAATGGCGAAGGAAAATCGACTCTCATTAAATGCATTTTAAACGAAATTCAGTATAGTGGTTCTATTGCATTAGGACATAATGTTTCGGTTGGATATTTTGCTCAAAATCAAGACGAAATATTAGACGAAAATGCAACCGTTCTCGAAACACTCGATGCTATAGCTGTAGGAGAAATTCGCACAAAACTTCGAGATATTTTGGGGGCATTCTTTTTTACCGGCGAAGATGTTGACAAAAAAGTACGGGTACTTTCGGGAGGCGAACGCAATCGTTTAGCTATGGCTAAACTCATGTTACAACCATACAATTTGCTTATTCTCGACGAACCAACCAATCATTTAGATATTCAATCAAAAACAGTTCTCAAACAAGCCCTCATGAAATACGATGGTACGGTAATACTTGTATCACACGACCGCGACTTTTTAGACGGACTTACTTCCCATATTTATGAAGTTAAACAAACCAAGGTACGAGAAGTTATTGGTGATTTACAAGAATATTTATCGGCATTGCATATTGACACCCTTCTTCAATCAAAACAGCAGGATTCTAAAACTCAAAAAACAGAAACATCTGACAATAAAAAAGACTACGAACAACGTAAAGAACGAGAACGAGAGCTTCGCAAATTAGAACAAACTATTTCGAAAATAGAACATAAAATTCAAGATTTAGAATCGGAAATACATGTGTTGAACACAAAATTTATAGAAGATACAGCGAATGTAACTGCCGATGACTATAAACATCACGCAAACTTACAAGACCTACTTGATTCTACAATGATTGAATGGGAAGATCATATGAAAGAGTTGGAAAGTAAAAAAAATTAATCCTCTTACGAGTTCAAATACCGTATACCTAAAACAGTATACCTGTTTTCAACACAAAGCTTCACAGAGAATTAAAGCACCCCTATAAACCCTTATACCCTTAAACCTTTATACCTTTATTTAAAAGAAATCCTTCATTCTATCGAAAAATCCGTTTTTCCCAATTTTAGGAGTAAACGATTCCGATTCTTGCATTTTTTCGAGGATTTTCCGCTCTTCTTTACTAACCTGCTTTGGCACAAATACTTGAACTTGAACTAACAAATCACCACGTCCGTATCCGTTAACATCTGGTATACCTTTACCACGTAGACGAAGCACTTTGCCGGGTTGAGTACCTTCGTCAATTTTTATTTTCACGGTACCTTCTACCGTTGGCACTTCAACAGTAGCACCTAATACAGCATGCGGAAAACTAATAGGAAGTTCGTATATCAAATCATTACCATCGCGTTGCAATTCGGGGTGACTTTCTTCGCCAATTACCACAATTAAATCTCCCGAAACACCACCACGTCGAGGAGCATTACCTTTACCTGCAACATTCATTTGCATACCCTCCCCAACTCCGGCGGGAATTTTTATGCTTACTGTTTCTTCGCCGTCAACAATACCTTCGCCATAACACGAAGTACATTTTTGGGTAATAGTTTTTCCCTCACCACCACAAGTAGGACAAGGAGATTGTTGCTGCATTCTTCCCAAAATACTATTAACCACCTGCACCACATACCCCGAGCCATTACAAGTAGAACAAGTTTGCACTGCCGAGGGACTTGCAGCACCGCTACCATTACAAGTGGTACACGTAATTTTTTTCTTTAATTTAATTTTTTTCTCTACACCTTGAACTATTTCTTGAAGGTTCAATTGTACTTTTACTCGCAAATTAGATCCCTTACGAACCGATTGACGACCACTACGTCCACGAGACCCAAAGCCACCGCCAAAACCGCCACCAAAAGCACCACCGAATATATCGCCAAAGTGTTCGAAAATATCATTAATATCGCCAAAACCACTAAAACCACCACCGCCTGCACCACCAAGTCCGGCATGTCCAAATTGATCATATTTACGACGTTTATCATCATCGCTCAATACTTCGTAAGCCTCGGCAGCTTCTTTGAATTTTTCTTCGGCTTCTTTATCTCCCGGATTTTTATCGGGATGATATTGAATTGCTAATTTTCTATACGCCTTTTTTAATTCGTCTTTGGTTGCCGATTTCGAAACACCTAAAACCTCGTAATAATCTCTTTTTGTTGCCATGAATTTATACTCCTACTACCACTTGTGCAAACCTAATTACCTTATCGTGCAATTGATATCCTTTTTTAACCACATCTATAACTTTTCCCTTCATTTCTTCTGTTGGTGCAGGAAACTTTGTTATAGCTTCATGAATATCAGTATCAAACATTTGGTCTTGAGCTATAATTTCGCTCACACCTTGTTGTTTTAAAAATTGTTGGAATTTATTTATTATTATCGACACACCTTCTATTACCGATTGTAAATCTTGAGCCGATTGTATAGATTTGTGTGCCAATTCTAAATCATCGATTACCGGCAATAATTCAAGTATTGTTTTTTCTCCACCTGATTTTATTAAATCCGCTTTTTCTTTGAGTGTACGACGTCGAAAATTATCGAACTCCGCATGTAGTCGAATATGTTTATCTTGCAAATCAGCAAGTTCTTTTTCAATCGAATTAGTTTGGCTGCCTTCTGATGATTCTTCGATTTGTTCTTGAATTTCCTGTTCTTTAACTGATGTTTCTTGTTGATTCTCAACAGTAGATTCATCGGATTGTTGTTCTAATTCTTCGTCTGTATGTTTTTTTTTCTTTACCATTGCTTTATAATTTTTCGGGCAGTTTTCAAAAAATTTGCCAACTCATTCTTTTGTCAAACTGACACTCTTTTTGTCAAAACAGGTGATAGTTTGTCATTATTTGAGTGCAAAAATAGAATAAAAAAATGGAACTGCATGTATACTTCTATAGTGACATTACTTTTTTTGAAATTTGTACACAAAAAGAACATACATACCATACAGTATAAAGGGAATACTGAGAATTTGTCCCAAATTCAGTATCCATGCCGATTCAAATGGAACTTGGTTTGCTTTAAAAAACTCTATAAAAAATCGAGTTGCAAAAATTCCAAGCAAAAATATTCCAATTATTAAATTTGTCTTTATTGGATTGTTGAAACGAATTGATTTCCAATACAACAACTGCAATACAACAAACACCAAAAAATATGCACCAGCCTCATACAACTGGGTAGGATGTCGAGGCACAGCTTGTTCAATATGAGCCCCCACTTCTGCACTACGTTCAAATATAAATCCCCATGGTAAGGTTGTTTCTGTTCCATAAATTTCGGAATTCATCAAATTCCCCAATCGAATACATGCACCTATGAGAGGAACGACTAACATAGCACGACTAAGCAAAAATGAATAGGAATACTCTGATTTACGAATAACAAAAAAAAACGCAATGAGCACCCCCACTGCCCCACCATGACTTGCTAAACCGCCTTGCCATACATACAAAATCTCAATTGGATTATGTATATATCGCATAGGCTCGTAAAAAAAACAATGCCCCAAACGTGCTCCAACCACTCCGCCTACGATAGCTGCCAGTGTCATTTTTTCTAAAATAATAAATGGGATTTGTTCTTTTTTAAACGATTGTATCAAAATAGAATACGCCAAAATATACCCCAATGAGAATAATATACCATACCAACGAATTGCATACGAATCGCTAAATACCAGAAATTCCGGCGATACATTCCATATAATTTGAGCTACACTCACACTATATTATTTTGTTTTCTTTGTTTAAAAAATACGTACAAGAAAAAACCACCAGCCAAAATAAACGGAACACTCAACAATTGCCCCATATTCAATTGCATAGTTTGTTCAAACTCTACCTGATTATTTTTAATAAATTCTATGAAAAACCGCGACCCAAAAATTCCAATAAACGCTACAGCAAGAATCAAATACGATGAAACTGCTTTTTGTTTACTTACACGAGAAAAATAATACCAAATAAGACCGACAAATAAAGAAATATATACGAATGCTTCATAAATTTGTGTAGGATGACTCGGATGTAATACTGATTTTTTAACTAACAAGTGGGGCAATTGCGATATATTCTCTTGTGACACAAAACCAACTTTGAGTAGAGATTCTTGCAATTGATTATATGAAATTCCTTTACTAAATAATTCGGCATTTAACGTCATAAACTGCTGCAACTGATCGTGCATTGAACTTGCTACCAATTTCGATTGTATAAGCATATCTGTAAGCACTTCGGGGCTTACAGACAACACAGCATCGCGAACATATACAAATCCCCATGGTAATTGAGTAGCTATACCATAAATTTCGGAATTCATTAAATTACCCATTCGAACACATGCAGCAGTAAATGGTATTACCACGGCAGCTCTTGAGGCTATCCACACAAACGATTTACCTGTTTTTCGAGTAAATAAATAAAACGACAACAATAACCCTATTGCACCTCCATGACTTGCCAAACCACCTTCCCACACAAACAATATTCGAATAGGATTTGCCAAATATTCGGCAGGTTCGTAAAACAAACAATGCCCCAAACGCAAGCCTGCAATCAATAATATAAAAGTCATGAATGTAAAATTGTCTAACTCCTTTTGCTGTAAACCTTCTTTTTTAAATATTTTTCCTAAAAACGTGTATGACACAAAAAAGCCTACCGCGAACAATAATCCATACCAACGAACTCTAAAACCTTCGATAATTTCGGGTTGTGCATTCCAAATAATGTAATCTAACATATTGTATTTTTTATATGCTGTATTTCAGCGGTTAGTATTATTATATTTTTAATTTATAAAAATACATATTTAATTCTATTGCAGTATATATTTTCTCAAAAGATTTGTTAAGATTATGAGAAGATTTATCTCACATAAAAACTCCCTATAGCACATGCTGCAAATACTACACTTGCAATTCCATTGGTGGTACCAAATGCTATGTTAATTTTAGAAATATCGTGTGGTTTTATTAGTCGGTGTTGAGCTACTAATAACCCAATAAACAAAACTGCTCCTATCCAATATAAAAAATTAAATTCCGCAAAATATCCTGCTATAATTACTAAAATTGCAGTAATACTATGCGTTACTACAGAAATACGCATTGCTCCACGTCTGCCAAATACAGCGGGAATACTTAACAATGATTCATTGCGATCAAATTCTTCGTCTTGCAATGCATACAATATGTCGAACCCTGCTGTCCAGGTAAAAACTATAAGCGAAAATAAAATTGGCAACAGCGAAAAATATCCCGTAACAGCTATATATGCACCTATAGGCGATAACGACAACCCAATACCAAGAACAAAATGACACAAATAGGTAAAACGTTTGGTATACGAATATCCCAATATAACCAACAAAGCTACAGGCGATAAGTAAAAACATAAAGGATTAATAAACCAAGTAGTAATAACAAACAACACTGAATGCAATATAGTAAAAATCAAAGCCGACCGAGGCGATATTTTTCCACTTGGAATTTCGCGATTCTTGGTACGTTCATTTTTTTTGTCAATATGATAATCGCTGTATCTGTTGAACGCCATAGCTGCCGAACGAGCAAACACCATACATAATATAACAAAAAGTAACAACATAGCATCGAACAAAAAACCTTGCGAATGGAGGGCTAAAAAATATCCAAGTAATGCAAAAGGCAATGCAAATATGGTATGGCTAAACTTTATGAGCGAAAAATAATCGAGGAATTTCATATAATACTTATTTTGCACCTTCGACAAATCGCACCGATTGACAAATAGCCTGTAATTGCCTTACAAAGTTACGTTTACTTTTGTTTGGATAATATACATACCCTTCTATAGTTACAAGTCGTTTTTTTGAATTATCAACAAATGAATAACTCACAAACGGACCACCCATAAAATCGTGTTCTACTCGCCATTTCCCTCGTAATTCTACGGTATAATCATTATTTACATATCTTCCTACTTTGTATTGAATAGGAACAATATATTCGGTAGTCATATAACTTCCTTTACTTGGTCCCGGAATATACGCTTTGGTAATAGAATCGCGATATTGCAGCAACTTCCATTTTTCCAATTGCATAGTATCACGATATGCTCGTTCGTATATTAATAATCCTTGACTGTGTTCATTCGATTCGAACGATATCCACATAAATCCCGGTGCTTGTTTGTTTATTTCATAGCCTTCGGGTATATCTAAACGAATATTCAAATGCTGCTGCACCAATGTTTTGACTTTATTACCGGGCATACTTTGATAGGCTAGTTTAAATCGTTCTATTTCGGCTTGCACAAAAAAATCAATAATATTATCGTGTCGAAGTTTTAATATTTCCAATAATTTTTCGGGAGATTCTACTCCAACACCAATATAATTTTGTTGCTTTGTCCACACATTTTTTTTAAATTGAACCAAAGGTGAAGTAAATTTTTTATTAATATCGATAAAAAGTATATTGCGGTGCGAACGAAACACACTCGAAAAATGATTACGACTTATCATAAGTATACTAAACGGAGCTTCAGATTGAGTTAAGCCTATTTCGTACTGATTCATAATTTCGGTTACCGTTTCGCTTGTTTGAGAATTCTTATACTCGTCGTTTATAACTATAAGCAACTCACCGGATTTACCGCCCAAATTACTTCCTCCCATTAATCCACCTTCGCTGCACGAAGTTATAAACAACATACACGTGCTTAGCAAAGCAAATACAAATTGAGAAATGTATCTTTTATTCTTCATATCATTATATTTCATGTAATTTATCCCACCATGTAAATTTTAACGTAATAACACCTGCTGCAATAATAGCAAGAGTAATATATAAACTCTGCCAATCGCGAATTATTATAAATATAGGCATTGCAACCAAACATGTTTGTGTAATAATTCCAATTGCAACATTTCGCATATCTTTAAAAAATCGTGTATTCTTAGTAAATTCCGGCTTTTCGGCTCGAATAGCTTTAAACACAGGATTCCAAAAACCCCAGGGTTTTACAGTAGCATAAAAAGTTTCGATAGTTTGTTTATCGGTAGGTGGAGTAAGTAATGTTCCAACCAAACAACCCACAAGTGAAATTATTAATGTTACCGGGAACAAATATAAAGCTATTAATCCTTCGGGTATACCTGGAATCATTTCAGATATTACATGTGGATATTTTATTTGTACAACGCCTATAATCAACCCCGATACTATTCCTGTAATCATTCCCCAAAAATATCCGCTGCCATTAAAACGCCACCAATACCATTTGAGCACATTTGATGCTATATAACTTGCATAAAATGCACTCGTAACTATTAGCAAAATTTCATTAATACTTTTTAGAGTAAATCCAATTAATGTACTAAATAATACAACCGAAATCCCTACTGTGTAATTTGTTTTTTTAATTTGCTTTTGCGAAGCATCTGGATTAATATATTTTAAATAAATATCATTAGACACATATGCCTGTGCAGCATTAAGAGTTCCTGCAAATGTTGACATAAATGCAGCAAGCAAACCTGCAAGCAAAAGACCAAGTAAGCCCACGGGTAAAAATTGAATCATAGCCGACGGTAAAATTTGCTCAAAATCTATAACACCTCCTACCATTAAATTTAAATCTTTATAATACGCTATAGCCAACACTGCAAAAGCGGCAATCATAAAATATCGAACCGGATTAAGAATTACCGACACCGAACCACTCATTTTAAGAGCATCTTGCGGAGTACGGTTGGCAAGAATTTTCTGCATATCGTAGGTTGGTGCTGGACCTGCTAAACTGCTTAAAATTCCTTTCATAAACATAAATCCAAAAAACAAACTAAATAACGAAAAGCCATCTTCCTGTATTTTTTGGTTTACTTCGGCAATCTTATGCGACCAATCTATATCTAACTGCGAACCAAAAAAAGGCGAAGCCCATCCATCTGGAATTAAAGCTTGCAACATATCGG
>ENA-UOWE01005392-UOWE01005392.1-activated-sludge-metagenome-genome-assembly--contig:-NODE-5392-length-11705-cov-4.598712_pt1 | contig 11705 bp, 8 predicted proteins | sample MGYA00249841_ERZ761562 | MGnify/ENA primary metagenome ERZ761562 (study PRJEB28883, sample SAMN05720200) | activated sludge metagenome | isolation source: Anaerobic digester | place: Japan... | reverse complement strand
TTGAAAAAGGCGGAGATGTAATTCCTAAAGTCATCTCTATTGAACCTTCTAAAAGGGAAAAAACACTAAAGCCTTTTACAATGCCTGAAAAATGCCCTGTGTGCAACAGTCCTTTAGTAAGGCCAGAAAATGAGGTTGCTTATTATTGTGAAAACAGCCAATGCTCTGCCCAGGTAAAGGGGAGAATAATTCATTTTGCTTCAAGAACTGCGATGGATATCGAGGGTTTAGGAGAGGCAGTAGTTGAACAACTTGTCAACAATAATTTTATAAAAAATATTGCCGATATATATTCGTTAAAAAATTTTTACGATGATTTAATAAAACTAGAAAGACAGGGCAAAAAAAGCATATCAAATTTACTTGATTCAATTGAAAAGAGTAAAGAAAAACCCTTTAATAAAGTTTTATTTGGGCTTGGTATAAGATATGTAGGTAGCAATACTGCAAAAATATTAGCCGATCAAATGGGTAATATTGATAATATAATAAAAGCCGATATAGAAAAATTACAATCTATTTATGAAATAGGCCCTCAAATTGCACAAAGTGTATTTAGATTTTTCAGAGATAAACACAATTTAGAAATTATAGAACGACTTAAATCTGCCGGATTAAATTTTGATGAAAAGAAAGAAAACAAAAACATCAATATAAATTTTTATGGTAAAACCTTTGTGCTCACTGGTGAATTAAATGATTTCACTCGAGAAGAAGCAAAATCAATAATAGAAAATCTTGGAGGCAAGGTTACTTCTTCTGTGAGCAAAAAAACAAACTATGTTTTGGTTGGTTCAAACCCTGGTTCAAAATATGAAAAAGCTTTATCACTTAAAATTCCTTTGTTAACTGAATCCGAATTTAAAAAAATGTTAAAATAAAATGAAAAAAAATTATTTATTATTATTTTTATTTATTCTCAGCTATATCTCAAACGCACAGGTGAGAAGTTTAAAACTAGGTATAGGTCCGGAATTAAATGTGAATATGCTCATTCCGGATGAAGCTTCAAAAAGAGTATCTCTTGGTGGAGGAGTAAATATTAATTATAGTGCTTTTCCTTACTTTGGAATAGGTGTAAATCTCGGTTTCAACGAATTAAATGGATCAAGAGATAATTACAATTTTAAAACTTCTTCCTGGCATATAAAAACAGTATTATTATATAATATTCTACCTGATAACAGAATCAACCCTTTTATTGGTGGAGGTATCGGGATATTATACTTTGATCCAAAATATGATAATGGCAAACCTTTATATAATTCAGCAATGGGAAATTATCAAAAGTGGTCAGCTTTAATTCCTGTTAGTTTGGGAGTAAACTTTTTCTTTGCAGAAGAATTTTCACTTAACATTTCTGGAGAGTATAACTTTGCAATGTCAGATTTTCTTGATGACATAAAAAAAGGAAATGGAGATAATTATTTTAGTTGTAGAATTGGATTATCCTATTATTTTTTCGATAAATTTTATATTTTAAGAGAACGAAAAAATAAGTAATATTATGTTAGAAAATTTAAGATTTAAATTAGGTCTGCTATATATACAATTAAAGTTTAGAAAGAAAAAAGATTCTATGCTAAACTTTACAAAATTTATTAGAGAAGATAGTAGAATACTAATTTTTATGCCCGAAGATCCTCTTGAATTTGAAGAAGCAAAAGACGCAATAATGAACTTAAAAAAAGATTGGCCAAATCTTCAACCAACTTTATTAGTACGATCTCATTTTTCTGCTATAAATGACCTTGATAAATTATATAAAATATTTCCATTTTCATCTTTAGATATAAATAAATTTTATTTACCCAAAAAATCATTTAGAAACATTATATCTGATTATAATTATGATTTAGTCATTGATTTTAATAAAGAAATTAATTTACTTTCCTCATATATTGCTAAAAAAGTAAACGTTAAATATAGGATAAGTTTTGTTAAGGATTTTTCTGATAAGTTTTATAATTTCCAGTTTAATCCTAATTCAGTGACCCATAATAAAAATATATATAGTTCTTTAATGAAAAAATTAAAAATGTTTTGCTATAAGGAAGCTTAAAATGCGAATTAAAAGTAACTTAAATGATCATACTTTAAATATTAAAATACTTGAAAAGAGAATGGATAGCAGTAATTCAAGTAACCTTAAAGCTGAATTTCTTGTATTATTAGATGATAATATCAATGAAATTAATGTTGATTTATCACAAGTTGAATTTTGTGATAGTTCAGGATTAAGTGCTTTGTTACTTCTTCAAAGGCACACTTCTAAGAACGATGGCACCACTACTTTACTTAATTGTCAAGAAAATGTTTTAAAACTTATAAAAATATCTAAACTAGATAGAGTATTCGAAATCAAGTCTTAATTTTCAATTGAAATTTTATTATTATGTACAAATTTCTTTTGATTTGAGAAATGAAGGTGTATACTGTATTTTTAATATAAATAATATTTAAGATAAAAGAGTTAAAAGTTATTAAAAGGAGAATTATATGGGATTTACTTTAATTGACTACATTATAGTTTTAATTTATCTAGTAGGAGTAGCAATATTTGGTATTTTATCGGCAGGTAAACAAACATCAACTAAAGATTATTTTCTTGGAAGTAAAAATATACCCTGGTGGGCAGTATGTTTTGCTATAGTTGCAACAGAAACCAGTACAATAACTTTTATTAGTGTACCTGGTATGGCTTATCTTGGAAATCTTAATTTTTTACAAATTGCTCTTGGTTATATAATTGGCAGAATAGTTATTAGTTTTCTTTTTTTACCAGCTTACTTTAAAGGTGAACTTGTTACTGCTTATGCTTTGCTTACAAAAAGATTCGGCGAAAAAACAAGAAATTATGCTTCGATCATATTTTTAATCACACGTACTTTAGCTACCGGTGTAAGACTTTTCACAACTGCAATACCTCTTGCAATTATTTTTAAAGGATATCAGATTTTTACCGGTTTGGGTGATACCTGGATTTATATTATAGCAATAATTATAATCACTGGTTTCACTTTCATATATACATATACTGGTGGTATGAAAGCAGTTATCTGGACTGATGTAGTTCAAATGTTTTTATATTTATTTGGCGCAACAGTTGCTTTGTTTGTTCTTCTTGATAAAATTCCAGGTGGCTGGGGTACGGTTATGCAAACAGCTATAGCAAATAACAAATTTGATTTCATTAACTGGGGTTTTGATAAAGGTTTTGCTGGTTTCTTTGCTGAAAAGTACAGTTTCATTGCAAGCATTATAGGAGGTGCTTTCCTTTCAATGGCTTCTCATGGTGCGGATCAATTAATAGTTCAAAGAGTGCTTGCAACAGATAGCCTGAAGAATGGCAAAAAAGCTATGATTGGAAGTGGTATATTGGTGTTTTTGCAATTTGGGTTTTTCCTCTTAATTGGTATTGTTTTATTTACATTTTATGGATCAGGTGCTTTTACTAAAGGAGATATAGTATTTCCTGATTTTATTATTCATTATTTACCCAGTGGAATTTCAGGATTAATAATAGCAAGTTTGTTTGCTTCAGCAATGGGTGCATTAAGCGGTTCAATAAATTCTTTAGCTTCATCTACACTTATAGATTTATATAAGCCTTATTTTGGGAAAAATAACAATGAGAAAGACGATCTAAAATTATCAAGAAAATTTTCATTGATCTGGACAGTGATTTTAGTTCTAACCGCGTTTCTATTTATGAATACATCTGATGCTGTCCTTGAAATCGCATTAGCCATAGCTTCATTAACTTATGGTGGTTTACTTGGAACATTTTTACTTGGTGTTTTATTCAAAACTCCAAAAGAGAAGGATGCAATTATCGGTTTTTCAGCTGGTTTACTTATGATGGTGTTTGTATTTTTCTTTACAAAAATTGCATGGACATGGTATACTTTTATAGGATCAGCTACAACAATATTAGTGGGTTATTATTCAACATATTTTACTCAAAAGAATAAATAAAAAAGAATATACTTTATAGGAGTAATTTTATATGGGATTATCTTTAGTTGATTTTCTAGTAATTATTTTATACTTCGCTATACTATTTGGAGTTGCTTTATACACCAGGAAAAGAGCTTCAGGTAGTACAAGTGATTTTTTCTTATCAAGCAGAAATGCAACCTGGTGGCTTGCGGGCACAAGCATGGTTGCTACAACATTTGCTGCAGATACTCCATTAGCTGTAACTGAGTTAGTAGCTAAAAATGGAATAGCTGGAAACTGGATATGGTGGAGTATGGTTTTCAGTGGAATGTTAACTGTTTTTTTCTATGCTAAATTATGGAGAAGATCAGGCGTTCTTACAGATGTTGAATTTGCAGAGATTAGATACTCTGGTAAACCAGCAGCTTTTTTGAGAGGTTTTCGTGCATTATATCTTGGTTTACCTATAAATATTATCATAATGGGATGGGTAACACTTGCAATGGTTACAATTTTATCCGAAACTCTTAAAATTGATAGAAGTACTGCTGTAATTATTTGCCTCGGTTTGATGATTGTATCTGCTTTTGTTACTTCTCTTTCAGGTCTTGCTGGATTACTAATTATGGACTTCTTCCAATTTATTTTGAAAATGGGTGTAGTGATACTTTTAGCTGTATTCGCTGTAAGTGCAATAGGTGGTATGGGTGCATTAAAAGATAAATTAATTCAAATTGATTCTACCGGTTCAATAATGTCATTTACACCTGACTTAAACTCGGCATGGATGCCTATGATTACTTTCTTCGTATATATAGCTGTTAACTGGTGGGCTTCATGGTATCCAGGGGCTGAGCCGGGTGGCGGAGGTTACATAGCTCAAAGAATATTTTCAGCAAAAAATGAAAAACATTCAATACTTGCTACACTATGGTTTAATATTGCTCATTATGCAGTAAGACCTTGGCCTTGGATATTAGTAGCATTAGTTGCTGTTGTACAATTACAAAATGACCCTGCATTTATTGCAAATCCAAGAGTGGGTTATGTAAAAATGATGTTAACTTATATGCCTGACTCATTAAAAGGACTAATGATAGCAGGATTTTTAGCAGCCTTTTTATCTACAATTAGTTCTTCATTAAACTGGGGATGTTCGCTAATTGTAAATGATTTTTATAGAAGATTTTTAGTAAAAGATAAAAGCGAAAAATATTACGTTACTGTTTCTAGAATTACAACTATAATACTAATGATAATCGCCGCAATTTCTTCATTCTTTATGGAATCTATTTCCGGTGCATGGAAATTCCTCATAGCAATTGGGGCTGGAACAGGTTTAGTTTTCATTCTTCGCTGGTTCTGGTGGAGAATAAATGCGTGGAGTGAAATATCTGCTATGGCAAGTGCCTTAATTGTCTCACTTGGTTTACAATATGTTTTTCAATCAGTATACAACGTAAATATGGATGATCCAAAAATATTTGCGTATATGGTACTGATAACAACAAGTATAACAACAATTATCTGGCTTATAGTTACTTTTCTTACCAAACCGGAACCAGAAGAGAAACTAATTTCATTCTACAGAAGAGTAAGGCCTTCGGCTATGCTCTGGAAACCTATCGCTGAAAAAGTAACTGATGTTGTACCACAAAAAGATGGGATGTTTAATTTACTTGATTGGATTGCTGGTTGTGTATTAATTTATATGACACTATTTGGTGTAGGTCATATATTATTTGGCAACTGGATATTAGGATTAGTATTTCTTGTTGTTGCAATAATAGCTATGTTAGTAATATATTTCGACCTCAACAAGAGAGGATGGGAAACATTAAGTAAATAATTATTATCAAAGAGGATTATCTTTTATGGTAATCCTCTTTCAAATATTCCATATAAATCATTTTTATGTTAAAAATATTCCAATATCTTGATAACAAATTAAATTCAGAAGAATTTAAGAATAATAAAATTTTTAGTCTTATTATACTTGCATTACTTATTTTTTTAATTGTATCAATGTTCCCTGTTGGAAAGTCTATTGAATATGAATACAATTTAGGGGCAATATGGACTTATGATGATTTAATAGCATCATTTACATTTCCCATCTTTCGAGATGAATCAGACTACAAATCCGAGGTAGAGAAAGTAGAAAATTCTTTTTTGCCAATATTTAAAGTTACAAAGTCTTCCACAAGTAATGATTCTTCTAAAACATTTTTTGATAGCCTTGAGATATCCATTCTATATCGAATGAATGGTAACGCATTTAAAATGAAATATGATACACTGTTACCAATTCAATTTATTCAAAGATACAGTGATAGATTTTCATATAATGACTGGCAAAATTTAATTAATTTAAAAAAACGTGATTACATAAAAAACAAGGATTCTTTAAATTTTACTTTTTTTAAAAAGATATTTTTAGAAACACAAAACAATTATACTGAAAAAAATATACTTTCAATTCCAAAATCCAATATTAAATCAGAAGAAATTTCTGTTCGTGAGAACAATATAGAAAAAATATATTCAAAAACTCTTTTTTATGATGTTCCAGAAATAAAAGAAATTATAAAAAATAATTTCTATAACAGCTATCCTGATACAGAAAATTATTCAGAATTAATAAATAAAATATCCGAAATAGTTTTTAAACCGGGATTAATATTTGATTATGATGCAACTCAAAGAGAAAAAAATATCTTAATAGAATCAGTACCAAGAACTCTGGGAATAGTAAAAGAAAACGAAAAAATTATTTCTAATGGTGAAAAGATAACATATGAAACTAAGTTAAAAATAGATTCATATAGAAAAGCAAAAGCTGAAAGAACCGGCAAAATAAATACTACGTTACAATATATTGGTAAAGCTTCACATACTTTTGTTATGCTTTTATTATTTTTAATTTACCTGTATCTTTTCAGAAAAAAGATTTTCGATGACAATTTAATGCTTTTGTTAATTACTTTCTTAATTCTATTTATTTCTTTTCTTGCATATTTATCAATGCAAATAAAAACTAATGAGCCCATTCAATACCTTATTATTTTGCCAGTTTCATCTATGCTGTTAACAATTATATTTGACTCACGAGTTGGATTTTACAGCACAGTAACAACATCACTTATAGTTTCCGCCATTCGTGGTAATGACTATTCAATATTCTTAGCTTCTCTGGTTGCTGGTTCATTAGCTGTATATACAGTAAGGGATATTAAGAACAGAAATCAAATTTTTCGATCCATTTTATTTATTATGATAGGATATTCAATATCCATTATCTCTATTGGATTAGAACGTTTTGATAATTATAAAACAATACTTGAGCAATTGCTATATGCTGGAATTAATTCAATATTTTCACCAGTACTTACATTCGGATTTCTAATTTTCTTTGAAAGAGTCTTTCGAATCTCAACAGATGTTACCTTGCTTGAACTATCTGATTTTAATCATCCTTTATTAAAAGAACTATCATCAAAAGCACCGGGTACATTTCATCATAGTGTTGTAATTGGTTCACTTGCAGAAGCAGCGGCTGAATCAATAGGAGCAAATTCGTTGCTTGCTAGGGTTGGGGCTTACTATCATGATATAGGTAAAATTCTCAAACCAGAATATTTTATTGAAAATCAAGTGGGTGGTAAAAATAAACATGATAAACTTACACCTCATATGAGCACATTAATTATCATATCACATGTAAAAGAAGGTATCGATCTTGCAAAAAAATATAAACTACCTCAAATGGTTATAGATTTTATACCAATGCATCATGGAACTACCCTTGTGAAATTTTTCTATGAAAAAGCGTTAAGAAGAAGAAAAACTTCTAAGGATCAGATAAGAGAAATTGATTTTAAATATCCTGGACCCAAGCCAAATACTAAGGAAACCGGGATTGTAATGCTTGCTGATTCTGTTGAAGCTTCAGTACGGGCTATGGTAGAACCTACTGTACCCCAAATGGAAGGATTAATTGATAGCTTAATTAAGAGCCGACTACTCGAAGGCGAATTGGATAATTGCAATTTAACAATGCAGGAAATTGCAAAAATTAAATCCAGCTTCTTAAAAATATTTGTTGGTATTCATCACAAAAGATTAAAGTATCCTGAAAGCCAAGATCAAAACAAACCTGCAACACAATGACTAAAGAACGAATTCTTGATTCTTTTATCAGCTATCTACAGCTTGAAAAAGGTTTATCAGAAAATACAATAAAATCATATAAAATTGATCTTACAAGATACATTAAATTTATTGATGAACATAACAAGGATTTAAAAGAAATTAGTGAATACTTGCTTTCTAAATATATTAAGGAACTTACCAAAGTTGAATTAGCAACAGCAAGTATTCATAGAAATTTTTCAGCAATTAAAGGTTTTCACAAATTCTTAATACAAGAAAATTTAATTGATATAGATCCAACAGAAAATCTAGATAGACCTAAACTATCAAAAAAATTACCTGAAGTCTTAACAATAGAGGAAATTGATAAACTACTTGAACAACCAGATTTATCTACTCCTTATGGTTTCAGAGATAGAACAATACTTGAGACTATGTATGCCACAGGATTAAGGGTATCAGAAACAGTAAATTTAAGATTTAGTAATTTACTTTTCGAAATGGAGCTTATACGAGTTATAGGTAAGGGTTCTAAAGAAAGAATTGTACCGATTGGTAAATCTGCATTATATTATTTAGAGTCATATATAAAAAATGTAAGACCAATTCTATTGAATAAATCAAATTCTGATATTATATTTTTAAATAGACGTGGGAAAAAACTAACACGTGCTTTTATATGGGATATACTAAAAAAATATTCATCCTTGGCAAAAATCGAAAAAAATGTCCATCCACATACTCTTAGACATTCATTTGCAACTCACCTTTTAGAAGGCGGTGCAGATTTGAGAGCTGTTCAAGAAATGTTAGGACATTCTGATATATCAACTACACAAATATATACACATATTGATCGTGAATTTTTAAAAGAAGTACATAAAACATTTCATCCTCATGGATAGGAAGTAGGTTCAAAATGAATAATTATTTATATGTATTACCAATTTTAATTTTTTCTGTAATAGTTCATGAAATAGCACACGGTTATACTGCATTAAAGTGTGGGGATCCTACAGCAAGAGATGCTGGAAGACTGACGCTTAACCCAATTCCACATATTGATCTTTTCGGTTCAATTATTTTACCTTTACTGTTTGTACTTTCAGGTAGCTCTGTTTTTATTGCATGGGCAAAACCTGTACCAATAAACCCAAACTACTTTAATAATTTCAAAAGAGATGATTTTTTGGTTTCAATTGCTGGCCCACTATCCAACCTTATTATAGGTTTTGTCTGCTGTTTGGGATATATTTTAATGTATAATATTGAACCTGATCCTACTGACAGTTCACTTATTTATTTTCTTTCAAAAATGTTTATCAGTGGAATCTCACTAAATGTAATACTTGCTGTTTTCAATTTAATACCTGTACCACCATTAGATGGCTCTCATATACTCGCTACAATTTTACCTGATAGCATCGCTTATTACTACAGAAGAATAGGTTTTATTGGTATTTTTATTGTCTTATTCTTGCTTCAGCTTCCTATGTTCAGAATATTATTACTTAAAATAGTTGAATTAATTTTAATACCTTATAAAATATTTTTAGATTATTTTATCTAAACTGAAACATTTTCCACATAAATTAGTGTTTCGTAATAGTATAGTTGTATCATTATTATACAAGTAATTGCAAAAAAGGAGATTTATTAAAAAAATTATTAACCATCTTTTTTCAGGATTTGATAAATATATCTTTATAATCTGATAGATATCTTATAACCTTCCATAATACTTATTTTATGTATATCATTTTACCAATTTTTTGTGCAGTTTCTGATTCTATTCTGTAAAAATACAAACCAGACGATAGATTTTGAGGCTTCCAGATCACTGATTGTAACCCAGCGTCTAAAAATTGTTTACCAAAATCATATACCTCTTGACCTAAAACATCATATATCTTAATACTAATAGAACAAGGTTCATGCAAAGCAAACCTTATTGTTGTTTGAGAATTAAATGGATTAGGAAAGTTATTTGAATATTTTATGTTATCATCAAGCATAGCCCATTTGATATTTGATATATCGTAGTTTTTCTTGTCAAAAACCAATAACCAGTCATTAGTATCAGGTGGTGAGATAGCAATATTATAATTATGATAGCCTCTTTTTAATGAATCACCATTAGAAGGATTAATCCAAAAAGAAAAAGTATTTAAAAAATTATTATTTTCAGATAAAATTACATAATTAGTATTTGAAGGAAAATATATTAGACAATACTCATTATTCTCAGCAATAGGTATAAAATTTTCTGAAGATTTATAATCCATAATTAATTCTTGTCTTGGAATAAAATTAAACCATTTATATTTTTCCATTATTTTTCTAACAATAGTCATGTTATTTGATCCAGGAAATTTAATAGCTTCCATAACAGTAAATCTTGGTATATGGCTTCCGGGTAATTCCTCTGTATGCCACTGCCACACACCATTAGCACCATAAGTAATACCAACTAATGCACCAGATAAAATACTTTCATAACTTGCCTGTCTAACATCAATTGATCTAATACGAAAAGTAATTAATTGTGTTGTATCTCCAGGAAGCCATAAATTGTTATAAATATCTTCATAATTTGGCTCACCATTTAATACTGGTTTTATATTTGAAAGATTAAAACCTTTTATACCAGCTATCCAAGTATAATCACCACCTGCAGTATGAGATGATTGATACATATGAAAATCTAACCAATGAGCTGTACTATCAAAATAATCAAAACTAGAAGACCAACCAGAAGGATGACATGTACATAATTGAACATTCCCATTACCTTTTCTAATAATATTTGCAAAGGAACTCCAAAAATTTTTCTTTTCTGGTGTATCATAAGTATTATCACCTCCTATAATCCAAAAAATGAAACAACCAGAATATCTTGCACCTATATATTTTGCTAAATTTAAAGATTCCTCTTTTGAAAGATACCTTGCTGGATATAATGGATTATAGTTTACTTCAGACATTGCTGCCCATAAAGGCACTAAGCATACAATTAATCCGCTGTCATTAGCAGTTTTTACTATGAAATCAAGATAATCATAATATCTAGGATTTACTTTCATGTAATCATTATCAACAAAAGAAGTTTCATTATATCTATTTCTTATTCCATAAGAATATATTAACTGATGAGAAAAAGCTACTACTTGTAATACTGTAAAACCTTTACTTTTTCTATCTGAAATATATTGAAGTACCTGTTCTTTATAAGATTTCCAGGTTATTTCCCATGCTGTATCACCCAAATAGAAAAAGGGGTCTCCATCATCATAAACCAGATAACGTTTTGAAGGTGAAACTCTAATTCTACCTTTCTTATAAAGTAAATTATCACCTGTGTACTCTGTTATTGTTAAATATCCTGATTTGTTATAAAGGCCTAAATCGTCTTTGTTTGAACATTTTGTCGTATAACTCCATTTACCTAACTTATTTAATGAAAATCTTACTTTAAAAATATTTCCACCATCCCAAAAACCACATACTACCAGAGTATCTATACCATTCGTTATACTACATTCTAAAGTAACATCTTTTACAGGATTATCATATTGGACTGATGAAATAAACTGTAATTCTATTAATTGATT